>Ga0222651_1001416_pt1 | contig 11829 bp, 12 predicted proteins | sample AntAcemetagen369_FD_179855 | JGI IMG/M metagenome (GOLD analysis project Ga0222651, IMG submission 179855) | Saline water microbial communities from Ace Lake, Antarctica - #369 | ecosystem: Environmental > Aquatic > Non-marine Saline and Alkaline > Saline | place: Antarctica: Ace Lake...
TGGCAGTGGTAGTTTCGGCGAGGTGCCCCTGCGAATCGACGCGCAGCGTATCGTAGTCGCCGCGGGCGCGGGCGAGGCTGAGTAGATAGATCGACTCCATGTAGTTATGCGTCTTATGCCCAGCCAGTAGGGAGCGTTCAAAGATCGGGCAGCTGCTATCAAGCAACAGGCGGCGGCTCGCGGGCGCAGGCTGCGGCGGGCGCGTGTAAACATAGAGGCGGCTGCCAGTAGGCTCGGAGGCTTCTTTGACGAGCGAGAGCTTGAGCGTGGCCTGCGTTGCCTGCTCTGGGCTAAATGTGGCGACCAGCTCGCGCAGGGCGGCCAGCGCGGCGGCCTCTGTCGGCGCGGCGAGAGTAAAGTGTCGCGCAGACTGGGTGAGTCTTTGCCAGTGATCGCGCCAGAAGTGGAGCCGGCCAGCGGCATAATGCATCGTCTCGAAAAGGCCGAAGCCGTGCGCAAAGGCGGACGAGTTGGGCAGCATCGGTGTGCTTTCACCTGCGGGGATTATGACGATGTTTGGCATAGTTGATCGATCGTTTCGCGGATGGCGCACGCTTTATCCAAAGTCTCTTGATACTCGGCCTCGGGCTCGGAATCCCAGACGATGCCGCCGCCGACTTGGTAATCGAGCTGGCCGTCTTTGAGGTGCAGGCTGCGGATCGCGATGTTAAACTCGGCATCGCCATCGAAACCTACGTAGCCGATGGAGCCGCAATAAACGCCGCGGCGAGTGGGCTCTAGCTCTTCGATAATCTCCATCGCGCGGATCTTGGGCGCACCAGTGATCGAGCCACCAGGGAAGAGCGCGGCAAGGGCATCGAAGACGTCTTTGCCCTGCGAGAGTGTGGCTTTGACACGGGCGGTCTGGTGCATCACGCGGGCGTAATACTCCAGCTGATACAGGCCTTCCACGTGCACGGAGCCGAACTCGGCCACGCGGCCAAAATCGTTGCGCTCTAGATCGACGATCATCAGCAGCTCGGCGCGGTCTTTTTCGGAGGCGCGCAGTTCGGCTTCGTTCTGGCGGTCGGCATCGGCATCGGCTCCGCGCGGGCGGGTGCCCTTAATCGGGCGTGTCTCTAAAGCGCGCCCATTTTTCTGTAGAAACTGCTCGGGCGAGGTGGAGATGAGCTGCCAATCGCCGAGGTCAAGATAGGCACCGTAGGGCGCGGGATTGCCCCGGCGGAGGGCTTGGTAGAGCTGAACGCTATCGCCTTGATAAGCGCAACGCGCGCGCTGCGAGAGATTGACCTGATACACATCGCCACTGGCAATATAGTCGCGCACGCGCTGCACGGCAGTGCAAAAATCGGGCTTGGAGAAGTTCCAGATCCACTCGCCTCGGCGAGCAGGAGCAAACGTAGGGGCTTCACTTGTGACGCCCGCATCAGATTGGCTGCGAGGATCGGCAGGCGTCACAAGTGAAGCCCCGACGATCAACCGCAAACGCTCGATCACGGCATCAGCGCTCACTTTCAAACCGTGCCCGATCAGATACAACACGCCTGTCTGGTGGTTGAGCGCGGCGACTCCATCGTAGAGGCCGAAGTGCATATCGGGGATCGAGCGGTCATCCTTTGCGAGATTAGCAATACGCTCCAAACGCCGCCCGTAATCGTAGCTCAGGTAGCCGACCGCGCCGCCAGTAAAGGGAATCTCGGAGTGCGACTCCAGCGCGTAGCCCTGCATGGCTACGCGCAAGTCGACCAGATCACCTGTCACCGTTTGAAAAGGCTCGGCTCCGAAGAAACTCCACTCCCCCAGCCCATCATTGGACTGGGCGCTATCAAGCACGAAGGGCAACTTGCACCGCCCGAATCGCTCGACCAATGTCTCCACGGGAGGCGGGTTCTGTATTTCAAAAATCTTCACTCTATCACTAATGGCGGCTGGCACGATAGATCATCCAAAACCCGACCGCTTGAAAAATCAAATTTGGCAGCCAGATCAACAGATCGGGTCGCAGCGAGGGTTTGCCCTCCAGCCAGCTGACCATGATCAGCAGAAAGTAGTAACTCATCGCAATCACCAGCGCGATGCCGAGATTAGCGTAGGTCTCCTTGCGCCCGACTTGAATGGCGAGTGGTATGCCGAACACAGCTAGCGAAAATACCGAGAACGCCAGCGCGAAGTTCTTCTGAATATGCATCTGCACCTCCAGCCGATCCTCCGTCATCGGCTCGCCCGTCTGCGCTTCCTTATCCAGCTCAGCTTGCCTACGATCCATTAACTGGGCAAAGGTCATTTCCTTGGTGCGGATGCGGCGTTCTTTTTGTTCGCCAAAAAGTCGATCCAGCGGGAGCGCGATCGGCAGCTCGCCAAAAAACAACGAGTCAGGCATGGCACCCCCGAACGACTCCGGATTTTCCACATCGCGCTGCTCAGCCGTGCCATCTCGTAGCGTTAAGATCAGCTCCTTATTGGCCTCGTTATATTCCAGCTCACCCTCGGAGGCGCGCAGAAATAGTTTAACGCGCTTTTGCTCATCCAACTCCCAAATCCAGAAGTCCTTCATCGTCGCGCCCTCGCGCCCACCCATGTAGAGCACGTAGCCAGGAAACTCGTTGATAAAGCGGCGCTCTTCGATAAAGCCGACCGGGTTTTCCGTGAGCGCACTCGCCAGCAGCGCCTGACGCTCCACCCGCGACTCCGGCGCGTAGTGGAGGTTGACCAGCACCGCGATCACCATGCCCACGAAGGCGATTAAAAAGACCGGCGCTGCGATCTGATACAAGCTCAGCCCGGCCGACTTCATGGCCGTGATCTCACGCTGCGAAGAGAGCCGCCCCAGCGCGATCAGCGTGCCTGTGAGCATCCCCAGCGGCAGCGCAAACGAGGCCACATAGGGGATCAGCAGACCCAGCACCTTGAGGAAAACCCAAAAGTCCAGCTTGCCCGCCACCACCAGTTCCGCCACATCGCGTAGCGCATTGCCCACCAGTAGCACAAAGATAAACAGCCCCATCGCCAACCCAGTCGAAACGAGGATCTCCTTCAATATATGGCGGTGCAACAAACTTAGCATGTTCACCGTAGTGACAAGCTTCCGCCGAATCGTCCAATCAATTTCTCAAGCACCCCCTTCCATTGTAGATTTGGTTTAACGAATAGAGGGCTTGTCAGTCTCCCATTTCCTCCCAGACTCCGCCGCATGAGTATTCAAAACGACGAAGTTATCCAAATTTTTAAAGACAGCGGGGCACTCCTCGAAGGCCACTTTTTGCTCCGCTCTGGCCTGCACAGTGCGCACTTTTTTCAATGCGCCCAAGTCTGCCAGTACATGGATAAAGTCACTCGCCTCGCCGAGATCATGGTGCCCATGCTCAAAGACTACGGTGCCACCACAGTCGTCGGCCCCGCCATGGGAGGCCTCGTGATCGGCCAAGAAGTCGCACGCCAACTCGGACTCCGCTTCGTCTTTTTAGAAAAAGTCGACGACAAGCTCGCACTGCGCCGCAATTTTAAATTCGAGCCCGGCGAAAAGGTGCTGATCGTCGAAGATGTCATCACTCGCGGCGGCCGCGTGCTCGAAGCCCTTGAGCAATGCCGCGCCCACGGAGCCGAACCAGTCGCTGTCGGCGTCATCGTCGACCGCAGCCAAGGCAAGACTAGCTTCGACGTGCCCCACCACAGCCTAGCCGAGCTCAGCTTCCCCACCTACGAAGCCGACAAGCTCCCCCCAGAGCTAAGAGGCAGCCAAGCCACCAAGCCCGGCAGTTAAACCGAAGTTAGTAGAGCGTCACATAGGCACCCTGCCTGTGCTGCCTGTGCTGTCTGTGCCTACCTAGCCAGTGCGAACAATCGCCTCCGCCACCCGCTTACCGGAGACGACGGCACCCTCGATCGAGGCACTGGTCACATGGTCGCCGCTTACGTAAACGCCGGCCTCTTGGATAAAGCCTGCTGTGTCAGACTTAGCATTGGGCAGCTGCTCGGGCAGACCCTCTTTAATCAGATCCGTACGCAGATGGCTCCAGCCCCCCACGCGCTCACCAAACCAAGCCTTCAACTCGTGCTGCACTTTTTGTGGTAACTCAACATCCGAGTGCAGTCCTAACACAGATACAGAAATCAGCGCGCGCCCATCAGGCGCATACCCCGCAGCAGCATCGGTCAGGGCGCAGACATTGTTCACCAGCCCAGCGCCCGTTCCATTCAGGCAAATGATCGCCTCTTGCACCGGCGATGTTGCCGCAGAGAAATAAAGATTCGTCACCGAGCGCCACTCAGGCAGCGTCGGCTGTAGCTCGGGAATCAGCTCGCCCACGACAGCCGCATTCGTCGCCAGCACCACTGCCCGCCCGGCGACGCTTCGCCCGTCGGCCAGCGCCACTGAATGCGCGTCGAGGCTCACTACTTTTTGATTCAGCTCGATCGCATCCGCAGGTAGCCGCGCGGCAAGCTGCTTCGGAATTTCGCCCATTCCTTTCGCAGGGAGCGTCGCACTCCCGCGCCCAAACATCTTGAAGGTAAACTCAAACATACGGCTCGAAGTGCGCAGGTCGCGCTCCAAAAAAATACCCCCATAAAAGGAACGGAAAAAAGTATCAATCATCGCCTCCGAAAAGCCCAGCCCTCGCAAGTAAGCCTCCGTTGAGCGATCCTCGCGAGTCGCGATGGCCTCGAGCGAGCTACCGAGAATCTTTGTCCGCATCAACCCCACCCGCAGCTTATCCACCAGCCCACCGATCGGCGCAGTCGCACTCGCCCACGCACTGCTCGGGCGGCGAAAGACATCCATCAAGCGCTGCAATTTACGCCCGTCGAAAACCAAAGCGCCTGGCTCAAACGCCTTGAGCTTCAGCGCCTCCAAATCTAGCAAAGCGCCCGTCTCGGGGTAGGCATCCAGATACACTTGAAACCCACGATCCAGTAAAAAGCCATCAACCACATCCGTGCGCACGCGTCCGCCGACACCATCGCTGGCTTCAAATATGCGCACAGGCACGCCCGCACGCTGTAAGTGGACGGCGCACGAAAGCCCCGCCATGCCGGCGCCGACGATGAGAACGGGGTAGGGTGAGTCTGCTTTCATAGCCAACACTGTCTGCAAACACAGCCAGATTTCAACCGCAGTTTGCTTTTCCAAGGGAATCCGATACAACTTGCACAGTCAGCGTAATTTCATACAAACCCCCGTTTAAATTTTATGCATCTACAAAAACTATCCCTCTACCTTGGCTCTGCCTTGCTTCTTTCAATCGGCTCGATCGCCAACGCTCAAATGGGCGCGCCACTGCAACAAGGCGAAACGGCCATCTCGCTAGGAGCGGTCTACACCTACTATGCCGATGCAGATCTAGATACCGACGGCGACTTCGGCCTACAAAGCTACGGCGTCGCTGGTAATTACAAGCAAGGACTAGCAGGCGGCCACGCAATCGGTTTTGGTGCAGCAGCTGGATTAGACAAATACTCGTTTTCCAATTCCTCAGTATTCGGTAACGATGCACCTTGGGACGACATCCAACGCTTCGCATTAAACATGCAATACAGCTACCGCATCGATCAACAGCAGTCCTTGTTCGTCATGCCCGCGGTCGAATATGCTGGTGAGAGCGGCGCAGATTTCAGCGACAGCCTTAGATTTGGCGGTATCGTTGGCTATGTAAAGCAATTCAGCAGAACGCTGACAATCGGTATCGGTGGAGCAGTTTATACAGGCATGGAAGACACCTCCGCATATCCCATCATCTTACTCAATTGGCAATTTGCACAAGACTGGCGCTTGGGTAACTCATACCGCCCCGGCCCAACCACCCCTGCCGGTCTAGAGTTCACTTACACCGGTCTCGAAAATTGGCAACTTGGCATCGGCGCAGCTTACACCTCGACCCGCTTTGCGCTAGACGACTCCGGCACCGCCCGCGAGGGCTATGGCGAGAACGAATCTGGCCTCATCTATCTGAGCGGTACTTATGCCATCTCAGACCAGTCCTCACTCGACCTCTTCCTCGGCACCACATTTGGCGGCGAGCTTAGTATCGAAGACTCAGATGGCGATAGTGTTGCTTCCGAAGACTACGACCCAAGCCTCGTGCTATCCGTCGCTTACACCTTTTCCTTTTAAACAAGCCTAAGAACAGCCGATTCTAGGAGTAAGCCCGACCCCTCACGTTTTTCATCACGACTAGAGGTTCGGATGCCTCAAATTTAATAGCGCGCAGCTTGGGGCGATTTTTCCGCCGTGCAGAGCGTTGCCACATATCCATGTGTGCGGCCACGAACTCGCGCGAGCCCAGCACCGCCCCTTCCGAGAAGAAGCGTATGCGGCAGCGCAGTAAGGTCGCCGCAGGTAAGAGGCCTTGTTCTTTTTCCAGAACCCGCACCGCCTGCGCACGGTCGATCTGCTTAGCGCCCGCAGCAGGTGCGCTGCCTTTACCAAAGAGCATTAATCGATAGGCTTTCAGAGCCTCCACCGCAGCAATGTCGTAGAGCCCCGAAGTCACAAAGGTCAGCCCCCGCACCGCATCACCGCGCCCAGCGACCGCTTCCGCATAGCCACAAAAGCGGTAATCTTTCGGGTCTTGCACGATCCCAGCCCGCACAGGATTCAGATCGATGTAGGCCGCGATCGTCTGGAGCACGTTACCCTTCCCCTCGACCAGAACGCTCTTGAAGCGGTCAGACCAAAGCGGCCCGAAGCGGTTGTGAGATTTGTTAAACCAAGTCGAGAAGCGCTGTTTCAGCGTTTTCATAAAAGCCGAGATATCGCCCATCCGAGCCAGCAGGCGCACACGGATCGCTTCCGCATCCGAGCCACCCGCCATCAATTCCTTCGTCATTAATTCAATTGAGGCAGTCTGGTAGGCAGTCGGTTCAGGGTAGAGCACTCGGTAGCGACGAAGTAATTCCCCGTCGGAGACGCCCTCAGCAGGAGGCACCCGCACCAATAGGTGGAAGTGGTTATTCATCAAGCAGAAGGTCAAAACTTCCACACCCGAAAAGTCCGCGACCTGGTGGATCATCTTCCGCAGCACCTCTTTTTCCCGAGTCTTAAAAAAAGCCTCCCCATTCACAGTCCGCGACATGCAGTGGTATATTCCCAATCCCTCGGCCAAAACTCTCCTGTTACGCATTAATCTACCTTTAAAAAATAAGAGCCGTAGGCAAGCACTAAATAAGGGCCAGGTCAATTTTTGTTAGAGGCTAGGTATTAGACATACTCGTCTTTCAATTTGCAATTAACACAACTGCACTTAAGAGATAATAGTATGAAAAAAATTCTGCTTGGGCTCATTTCTTTTTTAACGCTCTCCATTTCGGTTTACGGGCACCCTACTGGCCACGACGGAAGCTTTGTCGAAACGACGTGGCACTTAGTTTCTCAGCCAGATCACTTGCTGCTGATAGGCTTGAGTCTGGGGGTTGCGGTAATTGTGGTGCGCTCCGTCCTTCGAGCTGGTAAAAAGAAATCCTAGTCCTACTGGCTTTGCCGCATATACTCACCGAGAGTCCGTTTTAACTTGTGATAACTCCGGTGGTTTTTCTGTGCTCTGCGGGGGCAGCTGCGCTCTACGCGACGGGCTCTTTGCAGATAAAACGCTCGCTCAACGCTGGGGCGCCTCCGCGCCGTACTATCGCCGTTACTAATATCGCGATGGCGCTGTGGGCGCTGCCGTTATTTTTCATTTCGCGCGGAGATTTTGAGCTGACTGCTTGGCTGACCGCGGTCGGCGCAGGAGTGGCGCTTTTTGTGGGGCGTATTTTTTCGGTCAAATCTCTGGAAGTCGGTGACCTCTCGATCGTAGGTCCGCTCTTGGGCATGAAGACTTTATTGGTGGCGATCTTCTCCTTTGCCACTGGACAAACGGAGTTGACTGGCTGGCTGTGGATCGCAGTCATTTTGGCTACGGTTGGTGTGATTATGATCCAGCGCGGCCCTCGCAAATTTTCTAAGAACCGCCGCGTGGCTGCTTACTATGCGGCGGGGGCGAGTTTCCTTTTTGCGCTGTGCGATATTTTGGTGGTCGAAGCGCGCGGGCAGCTCGGCATCGGCTGGCTCTCGCCCACGCTGTTTTTGACAGTGGCGCTACTGGTGCCTCTGCTAGGCAAGCACCACGCACCTCCAAAAGAAGCAGCAAAGCCGATGTATCTGGGCTCGGCGATCATGGGCTTTCAGACTTCGCTGGTGATTCTGCTGATTGGGATTACGGGTCAAGCCGTCTTGATCAATGTCGTGTATTCGTCTCGCGCTCTCTGGACAGTGGTGGTCGACCGCTTCTATGGGCGTGGCGAAGGCGTAGCCGCGTTTTTCAAATGGCGGCTAGCCGGTGCGACAATGCTGGTGGGCGCGATTGCGATCGTCATTTTCCAACGCTAGCGGGTTCAGCAGATACGCCGCTTACTCAGGATACACCCGATTCGATCACGCGATTTAGCTTACCGGAAACGAAGCCTTCTTCATCGAAGTGCACCTCCGCAAAGCCGACCTCGAAGATGGAGGCCTCAATCGATTCGCGCAAGACGAGCAGCCGCGCCGCATCTTCTGCAGGCACTTCGACGCGCGCCTGCTCTCCGAAATGGCGCACGCGATTAATGGGAAAACCGGCCGCTTTCACGATGGCTTCTGCCGCTTCGATTTGGCGTAGTTTTTTGATAGTAATCTGTTCCCCGTAAGGCACGCGTGAGGAGAGGCAGGGGCTGGCTGGCTTGTCCCAACATTGAAGTCCAAAATGAGCTGCGAGTGCGCGCACGCCTTCCTTGTCGATGCCACACTCGACGAGCGGCGAGCGGACTTGAAACTCATCCGCAGCTTTCAGGCCGGGCCGGTAATCGCCGAGGTCGTCGACGTTGGTGCCGTTGATCACCGCCCAACCGAGATATTCCTTCGCTAGTTCCGCCAGCTCGTCGTAGAGTGTGTGTTTGCAAAAGTAGCAGCGATTCGTCGGATTGGTGAAATAATTGGGGTTATCCATCTCCTTGGTGGCGATCACACGCATCGGAAGGTCGTTAATCCGTGCAAAATCCTTGGCCTCTTCTAGATCTGAAAGCTTCAAGCTGGGCGAGGCCGAAATCACCGCCAGCACACGCTCGCGCCCGAGAAAGTGCTTGCCCAAAAAAGCAGCGAGCGAGCTATCCACACCACCCGAAAAAGCGACTAATACGCCAGGGCAATCGGCAAACCATTTTTCTAATTTTGCTAAACCTTCCATCTACACCTCGAAACTGCCGTAAAATAGCGCGCTGTCAACTTGCACTGGACGCTGAGATCACTATCTAACTGTTCATGCCTACACTCCTGTATCAATGCCCCGCCGGACTTTCTGGAGACATGAATCTCGGCGCTATGATCGCTCTTGGCGTCGACCCCTCCGCATTGGAACACGAATTACGCAAGCTGCCCTACCATGGCTGGTCGCTCCATTTTGAAAACGACATCCGCCAAGGCATCACCGGCACCCGCTGCGATGTCATTTTAAAAGACGCTCACGGACACACTCACGATCATAGTGACGATCACGGGCACTCGCACGACCACGACCACGGCCACGAGCACCACCACCGCACTTTTAGCGACATCCGCAGTGCGATCGCTGACAGCGAGCTTTCGGATTCGGTCAAAACCGACGCCATTGCTTGCTTTCACGCGCTCGCGGTTGCGGAGGGCGCGGTGCACGGAATTGCCACCGAGGCGGTGCATTTTCACGAAGTCGGTGCCATCGACTCGATCATCGACATGGTCGGCGCAGCTGTCTGCTGGGATCTGCTGGGGATCGACCGCATCGTTTGCAGCACGCTCGAAGTGGGCGGCGGCACCGTGCAATGCGCCCACGGGCGTATGCCCGTGCCCGCGCCCGCGACAGCGCGCCTGCTGCAAGGCAAACCCTTCACTGCCGGCGGCACGGATAAGGAAACCACCACACCCACTGGCGCGGCGCTCCTTGTTGGTAAAGGAGCGGAATTTGCGGCGATAGTTTCTGGCCGCCAGCTCAAGACAGCCATCGGCATCGGCCAGCGCGACGATCCAAAACTCGCCAACGCCGTTTACGTTTCACTCTTCGAGGAAAACACCGAAAAAACACCTGCAACCGACCGCGACGAAGTGCACGAGCTCTGCACCAACATCGACGACATGCCCGCAGAGGCCATCGCCCACCTCTGCGAGCAGCTTATGCAAGCAGGCGCGCTCGACGTGTGGCAAACCGCCGCTACCTTCAAAAAAGGCCGCCAAGGCGTGGTCATCCACTGCCTATGCGAGCCGAGCCTAATACCACAGGTCGAGACCATCTATTTCGAGCAAAGCCACACCCTCGGCGTGCGGCGCCAGCTCTGGCAGCGCAGTAAGCTACGACGCGCGCTGCGATCGCTCGATACGCCGTGGGGCAAAGTGCAGGTCAAAATCACCACCCTCCCCTCGGGCGAGACACGCCATAAATTCGAGCACGACGACTGCGCCCGCATCGCCCGCGAGACAGGGAAGTCGCTCGACTCAGTCAAAACACAGGTCAACGAAATCTACCTCGAAATCCACCACAACAACCACGACACATCATGAATATCAAAGCGATCTTAGAGGCTGTCAAAAACGGCCAGACCGACATCGAAACTGCGACCACGCAGCTACAAGGGTTCGCCGACCTCGGCCACAGCCGCGTCGATACGCTGCGCAAAGAGCGCACTGGCGAGTCAGAAGTCATCTTCGGGCAGGGTAAGACGCCCCAGCAAATCATCGAAATCATGGCCGCGCTTCAGGCCAACTCAGACAACGTCCTTGTCACCCGCATTAGCCAAGAAACCGCAGCCACTATCAAGGCCGTGTATCCAAATGCTCGATACGAATCAATTGCCCGTATTTTAACACTCCAGAATGTCGAAATCAAAACCGTCGCGCACAAGATCGCCGTGATCTGCGCGGGCACGACTGATCTGCCCGTCGCAGAAGAAGCCCGCCTGACCGCCGAGTTTTACGGTAATCCCGTCGAGCAGGTTTACGATGCGGGCGTCGCTGGGCTGCACCGTTTATTAGCCAGCCTCGATACCATCAATAGCTGCCGCGTCGTGGTGGCCGTGGCCGGCATGGAAGGCGCACTGCCGAGCGTGATCGGCGGCCTCGTCAAAGCCCCCGTGATTGCAGTGCCGACCAGTGTTGGCTACGGCGCAAACTTCGGCGGACTCTCCGCGCTACTCACAATGATCAACAGCTGCGCCAGCGGCATCAGCGTGGTCAATATCGACAACGGTTTCGGCGCCGGCTTTCTTGCCAGCCGTATCAACCAGTTGTAGCTTGGAAGAGCGCCGGTCGGGACGGCGACTGTCCCCAGTCGCCGTGGGAGGCGTGGGCACCGCTAGTGGACGGCTACCACATCCAGATTCTGAAATGCGCGCAAAGACTTTTGAAAGACGCTCCACATACCCCGAGGCTCGGCGATCTTCACAAGTGAAGCCCCTACGAATAAACTACGCGTGCGACTGGTCGCTGGCCTGGTGGCGCCCACCGCAGCAAGTGCCTTTTTCGTAAAGCGCGCCCCCGTGCGCCAGCGCGGCGGCATCGCCGACCTCGTCGACGGCGTATTGCGCGCGATCTTCGGGAAGCATCGGAATCGCCGACGAGGCGGCCACCGCTTGGTCAACATACTCGACCTTGTCCACACCGATCACGTGGCAGCAGACTTGAGGATAGCTCAATGAATAGCGTAGCAACTCCTCGGGATTCGTCTTGCTATGCAAGTACGTGCGCCGGCTCCCACCGAAGCCCTTCATGCCGAGTACGGCGATATTATTTTCCACACAAAGCGGCATGGTATCCGCCTCAAATTCGCGCGACTTCAGAGCACCCAGCACCGAGACAGGCATCAGCGTGGCATCCCACTCGTAGCCACCTTCGAT
>Ga0222651_1001419_pt1 | contig 11809 bp, 10 predicted proteins | sample AntAcemetagen369_FD_179855 | JGI IMG/M metagenome (GOLD analysis project Ga0222651, IMG submission 179855) | Saline water microbial communities from Ace Lake, Antarctica - #369 | ecosystem: Environmental > Aquatic > Non-marine Saline and Alkaline > Saline | place: Antarctica: Ace Lake...
AGCGTCTGGCGGCCAGTACCAAGAAATACGGTTGCCCCCTGTGAAATGTGCTCTGCGGCCTTGTCTTCGCTGGCGATCTCGGTCCAATCATCCCCCGGCCCCGCCACCCAAGGCGGGCGCAACAGCTGGCAAAACGGCAGGCCCAGATCCGCGCAGATCATGGCTGACCGCTGCGTGATCCGCGCGGCAAAAGGATGGGTCGCATCCAGCACGGCATGCACGGCATGCTGCGTCAGGAATTCACGAAACCCCGCTTCGCCGCCAAACCCGCCAGTATGCACAGGCACTGGCAACGGTGCCGGATCACGCGTGGCCCCCGCCAATGAGGCGATCACACCCTGCCCCTGCAAGGCCGTGGCAATCGCGCGCGCCTCTGCCGTGCCTGCCAGCAAAAGCAGCGTCATATCCCCGCCCTCGCCAAGACAGCCCCCGCGCGGTCAATCACGATGATATCAAAGGTCATGCCTGCAAACCGCGCGCTGACCTGCGCTAAAGCTGCCTGCGCCACCGCCTGCGCAAGCGGGGGGCCCCCGATCTGATAGGCCTCCAGCGCGGTATTAGCATGGGCCAGCCGTGGATCATCCATCATCCGCGCGAGCCCTGCAAAATCGACCTGCGACCGCGCCGAATGCAGGTCCATCGCCCCTTGGGCAAGCTTGGTGATCTTGCCAATGCCACCCCCGATGGTGACACGCGGCACCGGGTGTTTCGCCAGATACTTAAGCATCCCCCCCGCGAAATCGCCCATATCCAACATCGCGTGATCAGGCAGACCATAAATCGCCTGCACCACGGTTTCCGATGTGGCCCCCGTACAACCCGCGACATGCAGCAAACCGTCCGCACGGGCCACATCAATGCCGCGATGGATGGATGCAATCCATGCCGCACAGGAAAACGGCCGCACGATCCCGGTGGTACCAAGGATCGACAGCCCCCCCGCGATGCCCAGACGGGGGTTCCATGTCTTAAGCGCGATCTCCGCCCCGCCCGGCACCGATATCTCGATGATGACATCCGGGCTTTGTCCATAGAATACGGCCATCTCGGCCACGACATCGGTCATCATCTGGCGCGGCACAGGGTTGATTGCAGGCTCGCCCACAGCAATCGGCAGACCCGCCTTGGTGACCATGCCGACACCATCCCCCGCCTTGAACACCACGCCGCCAGCCGACGCGGACACCCGCACAACGATCAACGCACCATGGGTGACATCAGGATCATCGCCGGCATCCTTGGTAATGCCGACACAGGCCCAATCCGCGCCCGCCTCGGCCAAGGCCAACGGAAAGCTGGGCGTCTCGCCCTTGGGCAGGGTGATGGTGATGTCGCGCGGGAACACCCCGCCCCACAGCCGGACCAGCGCCGCCTTGGTCGCCGCTGTCGCACAGGCGCCCGTGGTCCAGCCACGGCGCAATTCGATCTGGGGTTTGCGTGTCATCGACGCGACGATAGGCAGCGGCGCGGATGACGGCAATCGGCAATCGCAGGTCGCAACACCGCTTTCCTCGGCCTGCAAATCGCGGCATAACCGCGACATGGATAATGCGCCCCCCCTTCCCGGCCATGATTGGCCCGTCATGCAACCCGGCTGGGTCTGGCTCTGCGGGGCCGGTCCGGGCGATCCGGGCCTGCTCACGCTACATGCGCTGAACGCGCTGCGGCAGGCCGATGTGGTGATCTATGACGCGCTGGTGCAAGAAACCATCCTTGACTGGGCACCGCAGGCAGACCTGATCTATGCCGGCAAACGCGGCGGCAAACCTTCGGCCAAACAGCGCGACATCTCGCTGCGGCTGGTCGATCTGGCGCGCGCGGGCAAACGGGTGCTGCGGCTCAAGGGCGGCGATCCTTTCGTTTTTGGACGCGGCGGCGAAGAGGCGCAGACGCTGGTGCAGCACGGCGTGCCGATCAGGATCATTCCGGGCATCAGCGCGGGCATCGGCGGGCTGGCCTATGCGGGCATCCCCGTCACGCACCGCGACGTGAACCAGTCCGTGACTTTCGTGACCGGCCACGACCAGTCAGGCAACACGCCCGGAAACCTCGATTGGACAAGCATATCAAAAGGATCACAGGTGATCGTGATCTATATGGGGATGAAACATATCGCCCAGATCGCCGGTCACCTGATCGCCGCTGGACGCAGCCTGCATGAACCTGTGGCCGTGGTGACCACCGCGACAACACAGGACCAGCACGTGCTGGAAACAACGCTTGGCACCATCGTCGATGACATCGCCGCGGCCAGGCTCGAACCACCCGCGATCATTTGCGTCGGCCAATCGGTGCTGATGCGGCAGGTCCTCGACTGGCAAGGCATGGCGGCAGGCGCACCTGCGCGCAACCTCGACCCTCTGGGGCGAGGCCGCGCCGCCGAATCGGCCTGATGCCCGTCTTCTTATTTCCAAAAATACTCCCGCCGGAGGCGTCCCGGAGGGACCCATGTCCTTTCTGATCAGCGCCCCCGCCTCGGGCAGCGGCAAAACCACAGTCACACTGGGCCTGTTGCGCGCCTTCAGCCGCATAAACCCCATCCGCAGCGCCAAATCCGGCCCCGATTACATCGACCCCGCCTTTCATGCAGCCGCCACTGGTGGGCCATGTGTGAACCTTGATGCCTGGGCGATGACGCCCGAACGGATCAGGGCGCTGGCCGCAGGCACCGGCCCGCTGATCGTCGAAGGCGCGATGGGCCTGTTCGACGGTGCGCCACCCGCTGGCAAAGGCTCCAGCGCCGATCTGGCAAAAATCCTGCACCTGCCCGTGGTGCTGGTGATCGACGCAGGGCGGATGGCGGGGTCGGTCGGCGCGCTGGCCCAGGGCTTCATGCGCTATGATCCTGACCTGCAGGTCGCGGGCGTGATCCTGAATAATGTCGGCTCGCCCCGGCACGAAGACATGCTGCGCGCCGCCTTGCAGGATGTCACGGTCTTCGGCGCGCTCCCGCGCGATGCGGCGCTGCATCTGGGATCACGGCATCTGGGGCTGGTACAGGCACAAGAACGCCCTGATCTAGAGACGTTCCTCGACCACGCCGCCGATCTTGTGACGCAGCATCTGGACCTGACCGCGCTGCAAAAGCTCGACACGCCCCGGCCCCGCGCCGGGGCCTCGCCCCGCCTGCCACCGCCTGCGCAACGCATCGCCATCGCGCGCGACGCGGCCTTTGCCTTCGCCTATCCGCATCTGCTGGACGACTGGCGAGCAGGCGGGGCGGAGCTGCAATTTTTCTCGCCCCTCGCCGATGATCCGGTGCCGGACGCCGATTTCATCTATCTGCCCGGCGGCTATCCCGAATTGCATGCAGGCCGGATCGCGGCGAACACGCGGTTTCTAGACAGCCTGCGGCAGACCAAGGCAAACATCTACGGCGAATGCGGCGGCTATATGGTGCTGGGTGACGGGCTGGTCGATGCGGATGGCACGCGGCATGCGATGGCAGGGCTGTTGCGGCTGGAAACCACTTTTGCACAGCGCAAATTGCATCTGGGGTACCGGCATCTGTACGCGGCACAAGGCCCCTTCGCAGGGCACTGGGCCGGCCATGAATTCCATTACGCCAGCACATTGTGCGCCGACGGCACGCCGCTGTTCACCGCCACTGACGCGACAGGTGCCGCCCTGCCGCCCATGGGGCTGATCGCGGGGCGCGTGGCGGGATCTTTTGCGCATCTGATCGACGCTTTCGCCATTGTCAGCCCCGACACCGCGGCGTAGCAATTCGCGCATGGATATGATCGACGACAGCCGCGCGAAACGCAATGTGACCGTTCTGGTTTTAGCACAGGCCATTCTGGGTGCGCAAATGCCGATGATGTTCGTCATCGGCGGGCTGGCGGGCGGACAACTGGCCAGCAACCCCTGTTTTGCAACCCTGCCGATTTCGATGATCGTGTTCGGGTCAATGACGACAGCGCCATGGATCAGCCCGCTGATGCAACGCAACGGGCGGCGATTCGGTTTCATGGTCGGCGCCTTCGGGGGCGCGATGGGGGCGGCCGTATCTGCCTATGGGCTTTATACCGGATCGTTCTTTTTGCTGCTGGCGGGGTCATATCTGAGCGGTATCTACATGTCCGCGCAGGGGTTTTACCGCTTTGCCGCGACCGATACCGCGTCCGAGGCCTTCCGGCCCAAGGCGATTTCATTCGTCATGGCGGGCGGGCTCTTGTCGGCGGTGATCGGCCCGCAATTGAACAAGCTCGCGCAAGATGCCTTTGTCGTGCCGTTTCTGGGCAGCTATCTGGCGATCATCGTGCTGAACCTTGTCGGCGTCGGCCTGTTCTACTGGCTGGACCTGCCCAAGGGCAGCCGGTCGCAACCCAAGGTGCTGAACCAGGTCACAGGCCGCAGCCGCCGCGAATTGCTGCGCGATCCGCGCATCATCGTGGCGATCATCTGCGGGATGGTGTCTTATGCGCTGATGAACCTTGTGATGACCTCGACGCCTTTGGCGGTCGTCGGCTGCGGGTTCACCACCAACAACGCCAATGACATCGTGTCGCTGCATGTGATCGCGATGTTCGCGCCGTCGTTCTTTACCGGCCATCTGATCGCCCGCTTTGGCGTGGAAAAGATCATTGCGACAGGGCTGGTCATCCTTGCCTTGGCGGGGGCTGTGGCCATCGCGGGGGTAGAGCTGGCCAATTTCTTTGTCGCTTTGGCGCTGTTGGGGCTGGGCTGGAATTTTGGCTTCATTGGGGCCACCACCATGCTGGCCGGTGCGCACCGCCCCGAAGAACGCGGGCAGGTGCAGGGGTTGAACGACATGCTGGTGTTTGGGATGGTGACGATTGCGTCGCTGGCGGGTGGTGGGTTGCTGAATTGCGCGGGCGGCACCACGGTCGAGGGCTGGAATGCCGTCAATCTTGCGATGATCCCGTTTCTGGTGCTGGCGGGCGCGTCGCTGATCTGGTTGTCGCGCCAGCGCAGGGTTGTGGCGTCGTAAGGGGCGCTGCCCCTCGTCCGGACGTAGTCCGGCCTCACCCCGGAGTATTTTTGGAAAAAAGAAGTTGGGGGGGTTAGACCCACCAGCCGCGCAGGGCGACATGGGCAAGGCGCAGGCTTTGGCGCAGCGGTGTGAGTTCGAGGCGGCCTTGCAGCGCAGCGCCGGGGTCTTTGACCGCTTGGGTCAGGATCGGCCGGGCGGCATGGCCCAGCAGCAAGGGCGCGCTGGCCTGATGTGGCAGATCGCGCCGCGCTGTGCGGGCGGCGTTCAGACGCGCCAAGGCGCGTTGCGCGAGACCGGCGATGCCTTCGGCACTGGCGTCCGGCAGCGGCTGGCGCTGGCGGTCCAGCAGCACCGGCAGCGCGCGCAACAGGTTGGCCACCCCTGTCGCATAGGCGAAATCACCGACGACCGCCGCGTTTTCGTTCCCCAGCAGCCGTGCTGCGGTGATCATCGGCGCGCCGCTGGTGGCCGCGATATAGGCGTCAAAATCGTCCCAATCCGCAAAAGGGTCTGTATAGATGTCCCAGCGCCGCGCGGCGATGGTTGTGTCCAGCGCCTCGGCCCCTTGTGCATCCAGCACAGCCGCCAGAGCATCGACGACCTCGTGCTTGCGCACTATGCCGCCTGCCTTGATTTCCTCCAGCGCGTCGCGCCACCATTGCAGGCGCATTTCCGCGATCATCGGTTCTTTGGTCAGCCAGGGCGCGCGGATGATTTCGACGTTGAAGGCATAGACCGGGAACAGTACCCGCCGTGCGCCGACGGGGGCTGCCATGATCGCGCGGAACCGTTCGGGATCGGCCTTTTCCACCAATGCGGCGCAGGCGTCAAAGCTCATGCCTGCGCGCCGTCCCGCACCAGTTTCCAGTTGATCGCGTCGATCAGCGCATCAAAGGAAGCATCCACGATATTGGCGCTGACCCCCACGGTGGACCAGCGGTTACCCTGCCCGTCTTCGCTGTCGATGATCACGCGGGTCACAGCCTCTGTGCCGCCGCCGGTGATGCGGACCTTGAAATCCACCAGTTCGATATCATCGATCATCGCCTGATAGGGGCCGAGGTCTTTGGCCAAGGCCCGCGCCAATGCGTTGACAGGCCCACGGTCGCTGCCGTCGGGGCCAAGGCTTTCGCTGACGTTGAGAAATTTCTGGCCCTGCACCTTGGTCACGACCACGGCCTCGGACAGCGATACCATCTGGTTGCGCTTGTTGCGGCGGCGTTCGACGGTCACGCGGTAGCGTTTGACCTCGAAGAAATTGGGCAAAAGGCCCAGTTCGGCGCGCGCCAGCAGCTCGAAACTGGCCTGGGCGGTGTCATAGGCATAACCTTGCGCCTCGCGTTCCTTGATCCGGTCGACGATGCGAGCCAGGGCGGGGTTGTCGGCGGCAACGTCGATGCCGGCGTCAGCCAGACGCGCGCGCAGGTTCGACTGGCCCGCCTGATTGGACATCGGCACGATGCGGCTGTTGCCGACCGCCGCAGGGTCGATATGTTCGTAGGTGCTGGGGTCTTTGGCGATGGCGCTGGCGTGCAGCCCTGATTTATGCGCAAAGGCCGAGGCCCCGACATAGGCGGCCTGTTTGGTGGGCACGCGGTTCAGGATGTCATCGAGCAGGCGCGAGGCGCGGCGCAGCCCGCGCAGGGCATCATGGCTGACGCCGATGTCGAACCGGCTGGCATAGGGGTCTTTGAGCAGCAGCGTCGGGATCAGCGTCGTCAGATTGGCATTGCCACAGCGTTCACCCAGCCCGTTCAGCGTGCCTTGGACCTGCCGGACGCCCGCCATAACGGCGGCCAATGCTCCGGCCACGGCAGTTTCGGTATCGTTGTGGGTATGAATGCCCAGATGATCGCCGGGGATGCCGCTGGCGATCACCGCCGTCACGATGCGCGCGATATCGTCGGGCAAGGTGCCGCCGTTGGTGTCGCAGAGCACGACCCAGCGCGCGCCAGCTGCATAGGCCGCGTGGACCCCCTGCAGCGCATAGGCCGGATTGGCCTTGTAGCCGTCAAAGAAATGTTCGGCATCAAACAGCGCCTCGCGCCCCAATGTGGCCAGATGGACGAAACTGTCGCGGATATTTGCAACATTGTCGTCAAGCCCGATGCCAAGCGCCGTTGTAACGTGGAAATCATGCGCCTTGCCGACAAGGCAGACAGCACCTGTGCCCGCATTCAGCACAGCGGCCAGCACATCGTCGTTGTCGGCCGACCGCCCCTGCCGTTTGGTCATGCCAAAGGCGGTGAAACGGGCACGCGTGACGGGGGGGCTGGCAAAGAATTCCGTATCGGTCGGGTTTGCCCCCGGCCAGCCGCCTTCGATGTAGTCCAGCCCCAGCCCGTCCAGCACGGCGGTGATCTGGTGTTTTTCCTTGGCGGAAAACTGTACGCCCTGTGTCTGCGCCCCGTCGCGCAAGGTGGTGTCGTAAAGATAGAGCCTGTCGCGTGCCATCACAGCCCACCCAGTTTGGAGGCGTCGAAATCCGGGCCGGGCGACCATGTCGCCTGCCCGCCCACATCGGTGACCTGCACGCCGGCCGCGGTCAGGATATCGCGCACATCATCGGCCTGCGCCCAATCCTTGGCGGCGCGGGCAGCGGCGCGCGCGGCCAGAAGCGCATCGACACGTGCGGCAACGGCGGGCGTTACATCCGGCCCCGCCTCTGCCCCGTCCAAAAGCGGGATCGCGGCCCAGTCGCGCACCAAACCCAGCATGTCCAATCCATGCGCGAAACCGGCCAATGCCGTGGGCGTCTTGCCTTTGGCCAGCACATGCAGCCGCGCAATGGCGCCCGGTGTGTTCAGGTCATTGGCCAGCACACCCAGAAATTCCGCATCCGCCTGCCATTTGCCATCCGCCTTGAGCGCGCGGATCAGATCGGGGCCAAAGCCATGCCCGTGCAGGATACCGTACCAGCGGCACAGCGTCAGGTCAGCCTCGGACCGGCGGGCCTCGGTCCAGTCCATGGTCTTGCCGTAATGCGTGCCGAGCATCACAATGCGGATTACCTCGCCCGGAATGCCCTGATCCAGAAGGTCGCGGATGGTCAAGAAATTGCCCAAGGATTTGGACATTTTCTTGCCCTCGACCTGCAACATTTCGTTGTGAATCCAGTAGCGGGCGAAGTCGCCCTGCGGATGGGCGCAGGCCGATTGCGCGATCTCGTTTTCATGATGCGGGAATTGCAGGTCATTGCCGCCGCCATGGATGTCGAAACTGTCACCCAGCAGATCATGCGCCATGGCCGAACATTCGATATGCCAGCCCGGGCGACCGTAACCCCAAGGGCTGTCCCAGCCCGGCACGCCGTCGCCTGACGGTTTCCACAGCACAAAATCCATCGGATTGCGTTTATAAGGGGCGATTTCCACCCGCGCACCGGCGATCATGTCGTCGATCGACCGGCCCGACAGCGCGCCATATTCAGCATAGCTTTCAACGGCGAACAGCACATGGCCTTCGGCCTCATAGGCGTGGTTCTTGGCGATCAGATCGGTGATCATCGTGATCATCTGCGCGATATATTGCGTCGCGCGGGGTTCGTGGGTCGGGCGCAACGCACCAAGCGCATCCAGATCCGCGTGATACCAGCCGATGGTTTCGGCCGTGATATCGCCGATGGCGCGCCCGCTTGCCGCGGCGCGCGCGTTGATCTTGTCATCGACATCGGTGAAATTGCGTACATAGGTGACATGTTTCGCGCCGTAGACGTGGCGCAGCAGCCGGAACAGCACGTCGAACACCAAAGACGGGCGGGCATTGCCCAGATGCGCGCGGTCATAGACCGTGGGTCCGCACAGATACATCCGCAGATTGCGCGCGTCGATGGGGACGAAATCTTCGCGTTTGCGGGATTTGGTGTTGTGCAGCCGGATGGTGGTCATGATGCCTCGCGCGCAGTGTTATGCTGCGGGCTTAGCTGCTTGCGATCTGGTAAGAAACGACAAAAGCGGCCCGCGACGGATGTCAGCAGGAAATAATGCAGCAGGGGATGGTGCAATTGCTTTTCATGCCATCCGCCTAGCGCCAAACGCGGCTCATGGCAATGAAAAAGGGCCCACGCGTGATGCGCAGGCCCTTGGATCGGATCAAAGCGTCAGATCAGAACTGGTACGACACGCGGGCCGTTGCCGTTGTGGCGCGCAATGTGTCGGTGAGCGTTGCAGTATCACCTTCGTAGAACTTGTGCTGCAGCACTTCGCCACCGAACAGGATGTTGTCGGCATATTTGTACGCAACGCCCAGACCGTAGAAATCGCCGTCGACTTCCAGATCGGGGCCCGATGTATTGGCCCGCACGACGCCGCCGGTCACATATGGCAGAAACGCGCCTGCATCATACCCGACACGCGCCTTGACGCGCATGATATCGTCCAGATCAGCGGTGTCATTGACGTTGTCGATGCTGCTCAGGTCATAATCGACCTCGCCACCCAGAACAACGCTACCCAGATCATACAGATAGCCGCCATGCACACCATAGATCGCACCATCGACATCAGCGGTCGTTCCACTGCCGGTCACATCGGCATAGCCAAGCTGGCCACCGGCTTAAAACCCTGTCCAGTCGGTGCTGGCCATCACCGGTGCGGCGACGATCGGCGCGGGTGCCACGGTTTCGACGGGCTGGGCCAGGCCGCCTGCGGTGGTCATGCCTGCGGCAAGTGCGAATGGTGCGGCCAGCAGGGCTGTGCGGGCGAATTTGAATGTCGTTGTCATTTGATCTTCTCCATTTTGGGTTGTCTTGTGATCGGCATTTGACAACTAAACAGTTCGGTTCAATACCACCTCACGGCGGTGTGAACTCAACCGCTGCGTTTGCCCCGAAACGCACCCCTGCTCGGCCAGTATCCGCCTACATTTGCGCTATAATCGCAACATCGACCTTAAAAAATATCAAGTGACTTGAATGGGTAAGCCAGTTTCGCAGCCCAAGGTGCCTGGCCGATACGATGATGTGCAGGACCACAACCTTGGTCCGGGTCAGGCCCGCGTCCGCTCCCGCGAAACACTCACACGCCCGCCGCGCGCGGGCATTGGCACGCCGGTCGTGCCGGGTGCCGAAATCGGCAAGCCGCGCAGCACGCGCACCGCCAGATAGCCAAAGGCCTGCGCTTCGAGCATGTCACCATCCAGCCCCACCGCCTCGACCGGATCGACAGGCAAACCGCAGATTGCAGCAAGCCCCGCCATCAGCGTGGCATTGCGCCGCCCGCCGCCGGTGACCAGCAACCGTGCAGGTGGGCGCGGGCATTGCGCCATTGCCGATGCGACAGACCAGACCACGGCGTGGGTCAGCGTGGCGATGGCATCGGCATCGCCCAGATGCGCGGTCGCAGGGCCAAGCGCGCGAAAATGATCGCGGTCCAGCGATTTGGGCGGCGGCAGGGCGAAATAGGGATCAGCGCGGAATGCAGCCAGTGCCTGCATATCCGGCACCCCCGCCGCCGCCACCTGCCCGTTGTCGTCATATCCCCGCCCCAGCCGCGCGCGCATTGCGTCATTGATCGGCGCATTGGCAGGACCCGTATCAAAGGCCAGCAAGGCGCCCGGATCGGCCGGATCGGCGCAGGCCGGATCGACCCATGTCAGATTGCCCACCCCGCCAAGGTTCAAAAACGCCACCGGCGCGCGCGCCCCGATCCATTTGGCCAATGCGAAATGATAAAACGGGGCCAGTGGGGCGCCCTGCCCGCCTGCCGCCACATCGGCGCTGCGAAAATCCCAGACCACCGGATAATCCAGCGCCGCGGCCAGCCTGTCACCGTCGCCGCTTTGATGCGTGCCGCGCCCGCGCGGATCATGCGCCAATGTCTGCCCGTGAAACCCCGCCACCGCGACATCGCGAAACCCCGCCATGACCGCGATATGGGCATCCTCGACAATGCGGGCGGCAGCGGCTGTGTCGTCATCCTGCCAGCGCCCAAGCGCAGCGCGCAGCACGTCCTGTTCGTCCGCCGTATAGGCGCGATAGGCGACTGGCCCGAACCCGAAAATCCGCACGCCGTCGGTTTCGACCACGGCGGCATCGACCCCGTCAAGCGACGTGCCCGACATGGTGCCAAGCGCGGTGACGGCAATCCCCTCCAACATCTGCTTTCCCTCATCACTTGCGCTGATTATAGAGTGCTGGTGCGAGATTAGGAACATATCCATGACTTACCACCCCAAATCCGATTTCATGTCCGTGATGATGGAGCGCGGCTTTCTAGCCGATTGCACCGATTATCAAGGGCTGGACGATGCGCTCAGCCGTGGGGTGGTGACGACCTATATCGGCTATGACGCAACGGCGAAATCGCTGCATGTGGGGCATTTGCTGAACATCATGATGCTGCGCTGGCTGCAAAAGACCGGCCATCAGCCGATCACCTTGATGGGCGGCGGCACGACCAAGGTCGGCGATCCCAGCTTTCGCGCCGATGAACGGCCCTTGCTGACGGCTGACCAGATCGACGCGAATATCGCAGGCATGCAGCAGGTCTTCGCCAAATACCTGATCTATGGCGACGGGCCGACCGATGCCTTGATGCTGAACAATGCCGAATGGCTGGATGGGTTGAACTACCTCGATTTCTTGCGCGACATCGGGCGGCATTTCAGCGTCAACCGGATGCTGGCGTTTGAATCGGTGAAATCGCGACTGGACCGCGAACAGTCGCTATCCTTCCTCGAATTCAACTACATGATCCTGCAAGCCTATGATTTTCTGGAACTGAACCGGCGCTATGGCTGCCTGTTGCAGATGGGCGGGTCGGATCAATGGGGCAATATCATCAACGGGATCGACCTGACACGCCGGGTACTGGACCATGAAATCTATGGGCTGACCTCGCCCTTGCTGACCCC
>Ga0222651_1001420_pt1 | contig 11808 bp, 10 predicted proteins | sample AntAcemetagen369_FD_179855 | JGI IMG/M metagenome (GOLD analysis project Ga0222651, IMG submission 179855) | Saline water microbial communities from Ace Lake, Antarctica - #369 | ecosystem: Environmental > Aquatic > Non-marine Saline and Alkaline > Saline | place: Antarctica: Ace Lake...
TTTCATGGGTGGACTTTGACCTGCCGTCAATGACCAGCTTACGTGTAAATTCTTCACTCATCGAACGAAAGCCCACAACCTGGTTGCATGCTTTCTCATAAATAGTATTTTTGCTCATAATTTTTTTAATTATGGGCATGATACTGATTTTATGCAGAATCCTCAGGCTACCTCCCGAAAGGGAGGTTTAGTTCAACAATGTATATAAAAAATAGGCGAAATAGTGGTGAAATCAAGGCTTGTAACTCGTATCAAACTTGGTGCTTAAGCGAGAGTTCGGTGTTTCGTAATCGCCTACTTTTCATATACTTAACGTTACCTGCTATACTGAAAGACGACAACGAATGAAAAATATTGACGACATACTTTCCGCTATTTCGCACCGACCTTTTGAAATACCGAATGGACAATGGAGTTATTACCAAGAATGGAATAATGCTTTGTTTTTTCATTGGACAATTCCGTTTGACATTTTAAGAAAATGTGTACCTGAACATTTAAAAATCGACACTTTTGATGGTGAATGTTATGTTTCTTTAGTAGCGTTTACAATGGAGAAAATCCGACCAAAACTTCTACCTGCAATTGGCTTTATCTCGAATTTTGACGAAATAAATTTGCGAACATACATTGACAATGATAATAAAAAGGGAGTTTATTTTTTAAACATTGAAGCAGGAAAAACACTATCAACTTATATAGCAAAAGCAATATCTGGACTTCCGTATGAAAAATCAAATATCAAAAGAACAGAAAAAACTTATTGCTCGAAAAATAAAAAAAAAGGATTTAAACTTGACACGGAGTTTGAAATTAAAAATGAAATCCAAAATAAAACTGAATTGGACAAATGGTTAACTGAACGCTATTGTCTATATCTTGAAATAGCCAGTGAATTTTACCGTTACGATATTCATCATAAAGAATGGAATTTAAAAAAGGTCGACATTAAAAAACTAAAGTTAAGTTATAAAATTGACGGTTTAAACCTAAACGACAAACAACCGAATTTATCACATTATTCAGACGGAGTAAAAGTAATAGCTTGGAAACGACAGAAAGTATAGAAAGTACAGCAGGTAACAACACCGACAAAAAATTGGCGGTTCAGTACTTAAATAAAGCTTTGTGCTTCGTATCAAGTTTTGTGGTGGCAGACAGTTTAGTGCTTCGAAATCGCCAACTTCTTGTAGCTGCAAACCGTTATATGCAATCACTAGACACCAATCAAAATTAGAAGATATGATATTATCAATAACAGCCTTACTTTTTGCATTTACGATTGCTTTCGGACGTCAAACTGCAGTACTTGGCAAAATAAAAATCGCACTTTGGTTCTTTTCTAATTTTGAAACTAAACGAATAATTTTCACTATAATCTCCTTAGCATTCGGTATATTAAGTTTACTGCAAAATGAAAACTCAACAGGGCTGAACTGGCTATTTATAATTACTATCCTTCTTATTCTCTTTTCCTTTTTCTTTGATATGAAGTATTTTTTTCCTGAAGTAAATAAAGTAGAAAAAAACAAACCCGTAAATATTAGCCCTCAATTGCAAGTGATTGGTGTGAAAATTGAAAATATTTGTGTTGCTTATCCACTTAATGAAGTCGTTATACCAAGACACATTATAAATGATAGGATAAATGAAAATTCCATCCTCATTTCTTATTGTGCTTTATGTCAAAGTGCATTAGCATTTAAGTCAAAAATCGATAATAAAGACCTATACTTTAAGGTTGCTGGTGTTTGGAGAAGAAATATGATAATATATGATACTGAAACCTTTAGTTTATGGCAACAAGCAACAGGAGAATGTATTTATGGAAAAAAGAAAGGGCAACAGTTAGAACTAATTTCAGGAGAAAACACAACGCTTGAAGAATGGAAAAACAAACATCCTGAAACTTTGTTTGCAACCAAGTGTACTGAAGCAAGAAAGGGATATTTCTCTCGTGAATCTATGCTTAAAATGCTTAATAAGGTTACTCCAAAAGTATTAATGCCAGGATACTCGGACTTATCGGAGTTACCAGCTAGAGAAACTGTATTTGGCGTCAATTATAATGGAATTTCAACAGCCTATCCTATGTTAGAAGTCTTAGGTATGAATAAGTTTGAGGATAAGTATAATGGTAAATTAATTACTTTGTATTACAACTCAGATGCAAACTATTTAACTGCTTATGAAACTGAAACCCTTAAAGAATTAATCGTTGAAAAACAGTGGTGGTTAGGATGGAAAGAATTTCATCCAGAAACTATAATTTGGAAAAAAAGCATATAACACTGTATATGAAATCATAGTACCCTTCGGGATGCAACGCTTCATATACAAACCGTTACCTGCCATTTTTGGGCGACACTACAAACTCAAGCTGACTGACAAAAATATGAAGCATTATTATTACGCAGACAATGACCAACAACTTGGACCGTTCACGGTTGAAGAATTGAAAGTTAAGCGATTAAAAAAGTCAACCTTAGTTTGGACAGAAGGTATGCAGGACTGGACAAGTGCAAACGAAATTGAAGAACTTCAAAACTTTTTAATTTCTGAACCACCACCGCTTCCCAAGAAAACGACCACACCACCGACAGTTGAAACTATTCAAATTAAGCAGATACCAACACCAGTAACAAGCACAAAATATGACCTAACCTATGATAAGGAAATAGAAGCCACTTTTTTTGGTATAATACTTTTGGTTGCCCCACTCATAATTAAACTTTCGGGAATAGTCACATTTGACACAGAAGAAAGCTATAATCAGGCCAAGGTTTTTTTATCTATTGCTGCACTTGTAATCAGAATTGCCGTCACAGTTGGGGTGGTGAACATCTCTTCCCAACAAAATAGAAACTCAACTGGTTGGGGCTGGTTTGCTTTCTTCCTACCATCAATAGCTTTGATTGTTATTGGACAGTTAAAAAAACTAAGGCTAAAAATTGAATTGGATGGCAGCTTACCCGCAAATCAGCAAGTTGCCATTTTACTTGAAAAAGCCAACCAACTATTTTCTGACAATAGATATTCGGAGTGTATTGAAATACTGAATAAGGCGATTGAAATTGAAAAACAAAATTTTGACTGTATTAAATTGCGTGGGCTTTCAAATTATAATATAAAGAATTATCAAAAAGCCAAAGCGGATTTTGAAACCCTCAATAAAAATGAAAAGTTTCCTTCAATTTCAAATTTTTACTTAGGCAATCTTGCAATAATGGACAGGGATAGAGAATTAGCCGTTTCTTTTTGGTTGAAAGCGGACGAACATAAAAATGAAAACGCTAAAATAAAATTAGACCACTTTCACTCATTTACAGGCAATTATCTTATAGACAGTTCGCAAGTAATAAGAAAGGTAAATAGTAATTCAACAGGTCAGTTTATCTACTTCGCTGACGGAAAATATCAAGGAGGTTTGCCCCAAATTGACCAAATTGAAAAACCTGGTTCATTAAAAACTCAAATCAATGGTTATGACATTGGATTAGACATTGAACTAAAGAAAACTTTCAAAACATATCATCTTGCAATTTCCTACTATGAAATTTATAACATCGTTTATAGAGAGGCGGACAAAAAGTTTGAATTACATTTAACTGACAATAATATCTTGACATTTAGCTATGACAAGACAAAAGATTATAACAAGGGACTTAAAAATTTGTGTAACAGATTTAAACAAGCAACTGGTAAGACACCAGACGCATCATCTTCGTGGAAAGATTAAAACGGCAGGTAACAGCGGTTTGCCAAAAGTAGCGGTTCAATGCTCCGTAGATAGATTTGTGGTAAATCAAAGTTTGGTTCTCCTTATCAACATTTGTGGTAAAAATCGCCAACTTCTTGTAGCTGCAAAACGTGGTGTGTCTTGAATCTTACCTTTTAACTTTTGTTGAAGGGGATGAATGCTGTAAAGTACATGGAAGACATTATATCTAGGTATAATGAGTTGGCCTTCTGCCTACGACTGTCAGAGCCTGTCCCGCTTTGCGGGAAGTAGTTGGCAAACCACCTTATGCTGCGTTGGGCGGAAACTCCGCTACTCTTTCCGTACTGGAAATTGGTAAATCCATAAAGTGGTCACACTTTTGTGATTAAACAAGAAGAGCCTTTTGAAGCGAGCGTTTCAAGTATCCCGGTCGACCGGGATGAGAGGCTTAGGGTGCAATTCCCTCGCGTGACTCGATTACAAACTATACTAATAAACTAAATTAATATGGAGTCGAAAAAAAGGAGATATCTTCTCGTTTAGACAAGAGAAAACTGGTATTTATGACTGGAATTCAATAGTTCTCGCACAATGGGCAAACGATATTCGGTATATATTTTCAAATTAGAATTTAAGTTTTATAGAAAGACATTAGAATGAATAAATTATTTATTGCTTTTATTGTTCTCCTTATCACAGGATGCAAATCGGGACCTGACTCAGGGAACGAAAAGGTTTACTGCATGAGTCTGGAAGGGCTGTATATGGTTAAAAATGAAATCGAGAAAAATGATCCTGCCATACAAGTTTCCTACAGAAAACTTTTAAAACAAGCTGATAAGGCGTTGCTTGCTGGTCCATTCTCCGTTATGCAAAAAAATAATATTCCGCCTAGTGGCAACAAACACGACTATTTCAGTGTGCCTCCCTATTCCGGGACAAGAGATGGACTTACCAATCCTAGATGGTATGTTGACTACGACAGGGTTCCTCTTGAAAAGCTTACACAGTCCTTGGAAACCCTGGCCTTAGCCTATTTTTTTACAAGAGAACAAAAATTTGCTAGTCGGGCAGTAGTTCTTATCCGAGAATGGTTTTTGAATTCGGAAACATCGATGAACCCTGATCTTGAATTTGCCCAGGCAAGAACCTGGGTCGGTGTTATCGATACCCGATTTTTACCAAGGATTATTGATTGTATAGGCCTACTTGAAAATTCAGGTTATTGGAATAAGGAAGATCAGGAGTTAATGGTAGAGTGGTGTAGGCAATTTATGGAGAATGTACAATACCGGACTGATAAGGAGCATATGAACCGGGGGCACAATATTTCAAGTTGGTACCATGTTCAAATGGCTTCGATTGCCTTTTTTTCGAGAGATACGGTCATGGCGAGAACCATGATTGAGAGAACCAAAGTCAGGATTGATTCAGCTTTAAATACATCAGGAGGATTTAAAGAAGAGTGGCCGAGGACCCGTTCTTTGAGTTATAGCAGTTTTCACAGCTTTGCATTATTCAATTTAGCCTCTATGGGTGAACGGATTGGGATAGATTTATGGAATTATAAAACAATTGATGGAAGGGGTTTTCAACAAGCTCTGGAATATATATCAACGCATTCAGGGTTTTCCAATGCTAAAAAATGGCCACATAAAGAAATCGAGGGGGCCAAGGACGACTGGTGGAAACCCTTTTACGACATGCTGCCTAGTGTATTATATCATGCAGCCATAGTTTATGACAATGAAGATTTTGATGTTCTTGCACGGGAAATACCCGGAGAAAGATTCGAAGAATTCCGGATACATGTAATGTGTGGATTGCCACTTAGATGGTTTAGTACAATATCTTATGAGTCAGATTAAAGAATCTCCAAGAAGTGAAGTTTATTTTAATAGTTAGTTGAAAAAGTGTTCCAAGAAGGAATAAAAGATTGAAAACACTAAGTTGCCAAAATTTGAAAGGCAGAAATTATAGTAGTAACAAAAGCTATATGTAATGAGGGATTCAGCAAATAATTCAACCGCAGTTCTTCGTTGCAAGAAGGCCAATTTGTCTTTGACGATTAGCGTAAAAAAGAAAATATGAATAAACCAATTGGCTCTGTGAAGTTTGAAAGTGAAGTGCTTCGAATTCCTTCACTCCATATAGCTAAATCGTTACCTGCAACCCATGACGGCCGTGCTAATTTGAAACTGATTGCAAAAAACCAACAGACAATAAACGACATTTGACAAACGATGATGAAGGAACTAATCATAAAAGTTGACAATCAGGACATACATCTAAGTCCTAAGTTGACTGTTCCTATTCAGCAGACAAACATTCCAATTGAGCACTGCAAGTTTCGTTCAAATGAGGATATATTTTGGAAAGTTGAATTACTTGACTACAATCCTGACACTAAATGCTGGAAAATAAAAGTCGTTGACTACTTCACCAACGACATCAAAAACTTTGACCGCCAAAAGTCAACAAGAGAAGTTGAACGAATTGCATTTGAACCGTTTGATTGGTTAAAGTTTGAACCTCACTTGACAAACTATCAAAAAATCAAACTGCTTGACGTTTTACACAACCATGACGCAGACAGATTTTTTAGTGAAGAACCAACAGAAAAAACAGTCCCTGCTTTTTCTGTTGCTAACTTTTCTAATCAAACTTTTGAGGACAACTTACCGCAAGGACAGCACAACCCAACTGCATTCATCCCGACTGAACGACAGCCGATAATTGAAATCCATAGAGTTGAGTTTACAGTTTACTTTTCTGATGCTTATTTCATGCTTGGCTACGTAACTTTCAGCAAGAACATTAAGGAGGTTGGCGACAAGGTAGATTTCAAAATCAAAAATGACTACATACTTGCAGAGTTTGAAAATATCAGGTCCTGGTTTGCAAAGAAACTCAAAACAAAAAAGTTCAAAGTAAATGCGACCATTACTACAACAGATGGCAAAGTAACCGAGGTAAATGCGACTTCACCACAAATTGCAATGATAGATGCAGAGTTGATTGACAGCATCAGGTATCAACGAACAATTGCTTTGACCAAATCACCAAGAGTTTCTGAAACTGACAAATCACTTTTTACAGCAGAGGAAATTTTTGGAGAAATGGAAACGGACGACATTGAAGGAAATGTTTTCAGTCAGAATGAGCAGGACATCATAAGTTTTTTGCTTGACAACAACAAAACAAGAAACAGAAATCAACTTGAATATTTGTCAGGTAGCAAACAAGCAGAGAACAGCAAGTTAAGATTTACACTTCATCCGAACTTCGGTTTTCTGTTCTTCATTGAAGGTAAGGAGAACAACCATTTTGTTTGGGAACTTCTCAACTCTCATGCGACTTACATTTGGAGTATTGACAAATCCGAAAAAGAAATTGAACTTCAATACAAAAGAATTGAGGCTTCAGTTAACACGATTAGAGATAGTGGACGAGAACAATATAAACGAGCATACAGACAAAACCACCACGATAACGACCTTGTGTTCTGCGTTATTGAGCATGACAATATAACTTCAAACTTTGTTGACGGATTTGTAAAGTGGAAACTCAAACTGAATGAGAAGATAACCTAAACGATACCACAATGAATGTAAATCACTTCGGACAAAATCTCTGCAAATTTGCAACGACAACGCTTCGTGTGGACAGTCGGGCAGCAGGTAACAGCACACAAGGCATCCGGGATTAAGTTGACAGAGGCTGTCCCGAGTACCGGGAAACGCAATACAGGGTTTTGGCAGTTTATCCCACTTTTTGCGGGAGAGCAAGAGACGTCATTGCTGTTCTGTTAACCTGGATAAGGGACGCAGCATATTGGGATCAGTGAGGCAATTGTGGCGGACTAAATCGTAGTAGTTTTGAAGGTACTGTAATGGTACTGGAGCGAAGGGTTTAGCTTGTCCGGTTTTCTTGGTGAAGACAACCAGCGATGGGAGGATCTGTACAAAGGAAATGAGGTCCCAATCAGGCCGAAAAGCGTGAAGATCCAAAGTGAGGCATGCCACACTGGACTGGACAAGAAGAGCCGTGTGAAGCGAGCGTTTCAAGCATCCCGGTCGACCGGGATGAGAGGCAGGGGTGCAATTCCCTCGCGTGACTCGATTAGGTTTCATTGGAATAAGAAAACGAAATGAAGCGCTCATTTATTCTGTTACATCTTGTCAAATAAGTTAGTTTTTTCCTTCACTCATTGTTCCACCTTCTATCGTAAAATGACTCCCTTGGCTTGAATAGGTAGCTGGAAGCCCCATAAATTTTGAATAGGTTCTTATCGTCCAAGACACAGGACCTCTGAAAAAATAGTTTTCAGGAGCAGCAACTTTATCAATATCTTTCTTGTATCTGGCCGCCATACCCTTTGTAAGATGAAATTTAAGATCGTCACTAGTTTCAAAAGTCTCTTGAATGATCAATGCATCTTCACCGATTACTTGATATACTTCGAATCGGATCATACCCATTTCTTCTTCATAGGCATCAGTTCCAACTTTGAGCCACCAGTGTTTGAGTTCCTCTAAACTCTCCCCAGACTTACATGTCCATTTTGCTGTAACCTGAATAGCTTTAGATGTCTCTGGCTGCAAGTAATCGTTCTGTACAAAGCCATATAAATAATCACCAAAAGTCCCGTTGACGCCTTTTTTATTTATAACACTCCGTGTATTATTGGAAATTTTCATTCCTCTGATCAAGTGGAAATCTGGTTTAGCAACTTGATGTAATACCTTTGAATGTTTGTTTGCAGTTTGTGAAAAGTAAGCAGCTAGCGCGTCTTCATTTTCGAATATATGATGAACCAAAACAGCATCTTGTCCTATGACGTGATTAATTTCAGTGGAAAGCATGCCACTATGTTTTCTGGCATCATTATGAATATTTTCCCACTCTTGAAGCATCTCTCTGGAATCTTCGGATTTTCTGAATAGTCCTCCCTTTGTTTTAGGTATCCATTTACCCGTTATACTTATTTCATCGCCTATTAGAATGGGTTCTTTCATGAATATTGGTAGTTCTAAGATTGTGTCTTTCATAACAATTTCTTTAGTGAGTAATAATTTACAACACAAATATAATGGCGCAAAAACAAACAATACGGGTGTATTTACGACTATTAAAGGGGTTGTTTACGACACTTAAATGAGTTACTTTTGGTCAAATGAAACACATTAGTATTCTTGTTCCTCAAGGAAATAGTATTGTAGATGCCATTATCGCTCCCTACAATATGTTGAAAATGACAAATTCTCATCATCAGAGATTGAATGGACTGGCTGAGCCACTGTATAGCATCGACTTAGTTGGCATCAATAATGAACCAGTAACATATCAAGGCCTATTTACAATAAACCCTACAAGTAGTATTGAATATGTTAAGAAAACCGATTTGATTATCATATCTCCCATTAGTGGAGATACGGAACGAGGGATTAAAGAAAATCAAGAATTTATTAAATGGATAAAAAATCAAAGAATTGTTAATGGGTCAGAAATTGCCAGTTTGTGTAAAGGGGCTTTTTTGTTGGCCGAAACTGGATTAGTTAATGGTAAAAATTGTGCTACACATTGGACTGTCCATGATTTATTTAGGCAAAAATACCCGGAGGTAAACTTAATTCCGGAAAGCATCATCTGCGAAGACAATGGAATTTACTCTAGTGGAGGAGCCTACTCAATTCTAAATTTTATTTTGTATTTAATTGAACGGAATTTTGGAAGAGAAACAGCCATTTGGACATCCAAAATTTCGGAAATTGAATTTGATCGAATTAGTCAAAATGAATTTATAATTTTTAGTGGTCAAAAAGATCATTTGGATGATTCAATCAAATTAGCCCAAGAATTCATTGAGAGTACCTACGAAAACAAATTGAATGTTGAAACCATTGCAGAGCATGTTAACTTAAACGCCAGAAGCTTTCTAAGAAGATTTAAGAAAGCTACCTCAAACACTCCCCTGGAGTACATACAGCGAGTGAGAGTTGAGGCTGCCAAAAGGAAACTTGAATCATCAACAAACACCATTATGGAAGTAATGTATAGTGTAGCGTACAATGATGAAAAGGCTTTTCGAAATACTTTCAAAAAGTATTCAGGTTTATCTCCTAAAGAATATCAAATGAAATACAACAGAGAAATGGCGAATGCCTAAATTTAAAAACGAAAGCCTAATAATGTGTCTAGTGCATAGCACCCTACGGGATGCTACAGCACCATACACGGAACGTTATGTGATATGCCCTGCAAAACTTGAACCACCACTTCCCTGAGCAAATGAGACTTATTTCTATAACTGCATTAACTCTTTTAACATTTTCGTATTGCTGGTCTCAACCACGGGCGAACCCAAAGACTATACGAGCAAAAGGAACTTATGAGCACGTAAGAACATCGACTCAATTCCCACAACAACTGGAAGATTTCGAACGGGAGTCGGTAACCTCGTTTGATCGTCAAAATACCAACATTGGAGTCACATATGAACTTCCGACCTCTAGAACTACCATTTCAATTTACGTTTATCCTGCTGGTGCAGGAACGGAAAACAGATTAAGATCTGAATACCTGAATTCGATGCAGTCGATTTCGAACCTCAACGGTGGAATTGGAGTAACTCAGTATCCGATTCGATTTGAACATGCAGATTTCAAAATCAATGGATTTTCTTCAGAACTGAAAATGAAAAACGAACTATCAAGATTGCGGCTCTATGAATGTGGCAGTTGGTTCTTAAAGTATCGAGTATCCTCAAACGATCTTGATTCTATTGGAATCAATGACCTTGTAACGAAAATTGAAGGATGGTTTTCACCTTCTGCAATTGCCTCAAAAGGCCTTCTTAATTCAAAAGCCGACATAAACTTTGCTCCTGCAGCTTTAGCCGATTCCACTATGCTTTATACAACAATGGGTGAGGCGTTCAAAAAAATGGAATGGGTGATGGAAAACGTTGATTCTGTTGAACGTCAAACTGGCTTTCCAGGCCTATACCTCGAACTCTACACTACTGCAATACGAGAAAGAGTTTAACTCTGGAAAAAAAGTAATACTTCAATCAGTCCAAGTACAGAAGAACTTTTAGCCCAATATGAAAATCTAGTAAACTCAAGATTCTTGGATGAATTTGTGATGGATCAATTAATGATGGTCTTGATAACTCCAGACGATCTAACTCTTGATATGGAGGGCTACTCAACTTGGATTCAGAAGAACCCATTGGATATTGACCTCAATAAATATTACTACATAATCTCCTTCTCGGAATAACACATTACATAACAATTAAGCATCGTTTTCCGGCCCTAGCCGGAATAGGTGCTTTGTGTTGAACTAAATCGTGCTGTTTGAGATACCTTATATATGTGGGATCTATTTATCGGGTCTTGGGCAGTTGGCTAAATTTGGCGATGTTCCGGCATTGGATCGTTTGTGTTTTACTGCCAAAACCCAATTTTGATGGAGGGTCGAAATGCTGTTGGCCATTTTTTTAGGAGCATGCACGTACAAAATAGTAGCCCCAGGGCATAGCTTATCCTCGTCCCCCAACAGGACATTTCTAAAAAGTTGATTTATAAGCTGTTTGACTTTTGGCTCTTTCAGGCGGAGCCCTTGTACGCCGGTGGAACTGATCGGGGATGACTTCCACTATAAGCATTGCGCCACCACAGCATTTGCATATGCCCGGCCTGATGCCCATCCGCTCAAAAGCTGTCTGTTGCCACGGTTTCGGAGGGGTATTGGCACCTAAGAAAGCAATTTCCTACTTTGTTTTACCATTGGAACTTCTCTCAAATAAACATTATTGCTTAGATTTGTACAACAAGAGCCGTGTGAGGGGAGACTATCATGTATCCCGGTCGACCGGGATGAGAGGCTTAGGGTGAAATTCCCCTTGTCTACTCGATCACATCAACGTTGTACCACATACAAACAAAAACTCGTTAAGTCACAGTAATTCCCTAAATTCATAAAAAATTGAAAGCAAATGGAAACACTCCGAATTGATATCTTAAATCCAAAAGCGAAAAGCATACTAAAAGATTTAGCTGATTTAAATTTGATTAAAATCA
>Ga0222651_1001421_pt1 | contig 11799 bp, 12 predicted proteins | sample AntAcemetagen369_FD_179855 | JGI IMG/M metagenome (GOLD analysis project Ga0222651, IMG submission 179855) | Saline water microbial communities from Ace Lake, Antarctica - #369 | ecosystem: Environmental > Aquatic > Non-marine Saline and Alkaline > Saline | place: Antarctica: Ace Lake...
GGCTCCGTTTGGGCCAACGATTCCGGTCAGGGTTCCTTCGGGGATGTTGAGTTCGACATCCCACAGGACCGGCTTGCGGTGGTAGGCCACGGTGAGGTCGTGGACGGCGAGGGGGAACTCGGGTGGATGTTCGGGACGCATTTGAGGGCTTCGGGGCTTCTGGACTATTGGTTTTGGGGAGTGCTGCTGCTGAGTTTTTCTATAAAGCGGTGGAGCCTTCGTTGGCACGGGGTGATTTTGTAGGGATCGAAACGTCCGCGCATCGGTGCTGAGAGGTCGGGCCAAATTTTTCTTCAGTCGGAAATGATTTGGCGATTTCGGAGATCGAGAGCACTACAGTGCGAGGGTAATCCCAGATGTTTAATTTTCGGGAATCCTTCATGGTCGTTTTGGTGGTGTTCCTAAGCGCGCGCGTCCACAAGCCCGGAGTTCACTCGGAGAGTTTGTTTTGGAATCCGGTCTCTGGGGCGGAGCCCCCGAGGCTGTTGACGATGGTGGTGATGTTGTGATCCATCATGCCAATGTAGGTCCCTTTGTAAGTGTTTGCAGGGCCCATGGCATCGGAGAAGAGTTCGCCGCCAATCTTGACGAGGTGGCCTTGGCGGGCAGCGCCTTCGATGACCGCTTTCACTGACTTACGGGAGACCGAGGACTCGACGAAAATGGCTGGGATTTTCTTTTCCACGAGGTAGTTGACGAGGTCGTTAATGTCCTTGGTGCCTGCTTCGGATTCGGTGGAGATTCCCTGAATACCGCGGACCTCGATCCCGTAGGCGCGACCGAGATAGGAAAAGGCGTCGTGTGCGGTGACGAGAACTCTTTGGTTTGGCGGAATGGAGGGGAAGACCATGAGCGCGTAGGTGTGGAGGTCGTTGAGTCGCTGTTGATAACTGGTGAGCCGATCTTGATAGAAGTCGGTATTTTCTGGATCGAAGGTCGTCAGTTCGCCCCCGATCCGGCCGGCGACTTTGGACCAAAGGGAGACATCCATCCAGAGGTGAGGGTCAGGGTGATCGCGGTCACCGATGAGAGAGACCTCGTCGAGGCTTTCGGCGACGGCGGCAACGGGATTGCCCTGCGTCTTGCGGTTTTCGAGGATGGCGCCCATTTTTCCTTCGAGAAAGAGACCGTTGTAAAGGACGAGTCCGGCCTTTTGGATTCGGTCGATCTCGCTTGTGCTCGGCTGGTAGCTGTGAGGATCGATTGCGGCACCGATGAGGTTGGTCACGTTCTGTTTGTCTCCGGCAATTTCGCGGGTGACATCAGCGATCATCCCTACGGTGGCGACAATCGTCCCGTCAGATTTGGCGGCGTCGTCTTTTTTGGTGCAGCCAGCGGCCAAGAAGAGAAGGGGTAAGAGAAGGAAGAAGATTTTCATGGCCATGAACTGACACCTCGACTTTGATTAGTCAAAGTAAAATACTTGAAAGGTCATAATTGAAATCTGGGCGAGTCTGGGTCAGAATGGGGTTTGATCTTACGACGATCGATGTTCTTGTTCGTTTTGGGTGCCGTTCCGCTGGGGGCGACCGAGGGTTTTGCTTTCTTCGAGAACAAGGTGCAGCTGATCCTCGAAGCGAGTTGTTTAGAGTGACACTCGGAGGCCAAGAAGATGAAGGGTGGCTTGCGACTGGATCGTAAGGCGGGTTGGGAAGAAGGCGGGGAGAGTGGTGCGGTCATTGTGCCTGGCAATCCGGCCGAGAGTCTTTTGATTCAGATGATCAATCATGCGCCGGAGGTTGAGGTGATGCCTCCGAAGTCCAAGCTATCGCAAACTGAGCTTGGGGTGCTCACTGAGTGGGTCACGATGGGTGCTCCGGATCCGCGGGGCGAGTCAAAGGCTTTCGAGCAGGACTACTGGATGCCTCACACGTGGAGGTATCGCGATTATTTGATCCGGGCTTTTAATCAGGATGTCCCGTATGACCAATTTGTGAGGGAAGCTCTGGCGGGAGATCTTCTTGAGCGCCCCCGGCTCGATCCTGAAAATGGTTTTAATGAATCGGTGGCCGGGCCGGGCTTCTTGCATTTGGCGGACGGACACCATGGTGTCACGGATCTGCATGAAGATGAGGCGCGGGTCATCGACAGTATGATTAATGTCGTGGGGACGGCCTTTCACGGGCTCACCATTTCTTGTGCGAGATGTCACGACCACAAATTTGATGCCATCACAGATGAAGACTATTACTCTTTGTACGGGATGTTTCGGAGTTCAAGGCTGCACTATGCCAATCAGGCGGAGTCGAAGTGGACGAAGGAACGCCAGGGAGAGCTACGCTCGGCAAATCAGGAATTGGTGCGGGCAACTTTGGAAAATGCCGCTGGTGGGGTGACCAATCTTGGTGGGGTGATGACGGAGGTCCGGAAACTGGCCGACGATGCCGACTTGGTCCAATCGTGGCGTAAGTTGAACCCCAAGGATGGTCAACCAAGGAGACTTTTCGTAATGAACTCAGCAAGCTGGCCTCGGCGGATGCGGTGCAATGGTTTGAGGCTCTATACGGGCCGGGACTTCAACCTGAGCTGGCGGGCATGAAGCCGCTCTTTGACACTGAAAGTCCTGAGCCTCGGAAAAATGAAGTGCTTCTCGAGCAGAAGTGGTTGGTCGATGGCGTGGGTTTCCAAAGGGCCCGCGAGGGGCAGTTTTTTGTAAAGTCAGATGATGCCAGGGTGATCGTGGGCGCGGCGGGTGCCGGTATGGTCGCAGGCCATCTCTCAGCGCGCTTGGATGGCACCCTGCAGTCTGAGGATTTTATGACAGACGGGAAGCCGGTGAAGATCTGGGTGAAAGGCCAAGGGGCAACGGTGAGCTTGGTCATTCGAAATTACGAATTGGTGGGACACGGTCCCACGACGGCTCCACTTCGGCAGAGTGTCAGTACGAACCAGTGGAGATTGTATCAGTTTCCAACCGATCTTTGGAAGGGTGAACCGGATCTGGTCGCGTGTTTTTGGAAGGGGAATCGTGGGGACGGTCAACGACTTTGGGAAGATGGGAGAGCCGCCCAGTCATCCGGAGTTGCTGGACTTTTTGGCGGGCGACTTTGTGAAGGAAAAGTGGTCAATAAAGACAATGATTCGCAAGATGGTTCTCTCGAGTACTTTCCGTATGTCCTCGATTCCGTCTCCTGAAGCGGCCGAGTTGGATCCTCAAAACACCTTTCTCCAACGGATGTCGATTCGTCGGATGCCGGCCGAAGCGATCCGGGATCATCTCCTGGCTGCGAGCGGTGGACTGAAGCTGGCGCTTTATGGCCCGAGTGTTCCGGCCTACATTAAGGATCAACCGAATAGTCGGGCGAAGCCGCAGGACGGTCCCCTGGGTGGAAAGGGTCGACGATCTGTTTATCTCGCCAGCCGCCGGAATTACATGCCGTCGTTTTTACGGACCTTTGATTCTCCCAACGCCACCGAGCCGGTGGGAAGGAGAAATGTCACCAACGTTCCGGGATAATCTCTCGCTCTCATGAACCATCCTCTCGTGCACCAGCAAGCGAAGGCGTGGGGTGAGCGTATTTTCAAATCAGCCGGGAGTGTCGAAGATAAGTTGCGCGAACTCCATCGGATTTCTTTTTCGCGTGAGGCCACGGCCGGGGAGATTGCCTGGGGCACCGCGGCTCTCGAAACACTTGGGAGCGCTCAAAATCGACAGGAAGCTTGGTCCTCGCTGTGTCACATCATCATGAACCGAAAGGAATTTATCTATGTCTTCTAGTCTTGGTCATCTGTCCCGCCGTGATGTGCTCCACCGGGGCTCGCTTGGATTTGGTTCGCTCGCTCTTGCGGGTTTACTAGATCAAGAGTCTGCCGCTGCGGTTGATCCTCACTTTGCCCCCAAAGCCAAACACGTCATCTTCCTCTACATGGATGGTGGAGTCTCGCACGTGGATAGTTTTGATCCCAAGCCGCTTCTCAAAAAGGAGAACGGTCAGAAGCCGAAGTTTGAGGTGGAAGCCACGGTCTTTAACAACAACGGAAATATTCTGGCAAGTCCTTGGGACTTTAAAAATTACGGAAAGAGCGGAATTCCGATCAGTGACCTTTTCCCGCACATTGGATCGTGCTCCGATGAACTCTGCGTGATGCGCTCGATGACTGCGTTTTTCCCGAGCCATCCCAACGCGAATTACTTCTTGCACAGTGGTTTGATTTTGGCGGGGCGTCCCAGTATGGGCGCTTGGGCTTCTTATGGTCTTGGCAGTGCCAATACCGACCTGCCAACCTATGTCGTGGTCCATGGTGGGCAGGTTCCCTCCGGAGGATTACAGATGACGGGGGAAGGCTTTCTTCCGGCGGCCCACGGTCCTTCGGTTCTGCATCCCAAGGGCGTGGTGCTTCAGAATATCAACCCGCAGGAGAAACAGGCGGGGCTTCAGGAGGACAAGTTGGCCTTGCTCCGACAAATTGATGGCAAACTGCAAGAACAGCGGCCTGATTCGGCACTCATCGCCTCTGCGGTGAAGAATTACGAGATGGCTTACCGGATGCAGATGGCAGTGCCTGAGGTGACCGATATTGCCAAGGAATCGGAAGCGATCAAAGAACTCTATGGTCTCAATTCAAAGTTCGACAACACTCGTACTTACGGCGCCCAGTGTCTCATGATACGACGTTTGTTTGAGAAAGGGGTTCGTTTTGTCGAGTTGACGATTACCACTGGAAACGGCGACCGTTGGGATCAACACGGTGGATTGAAGAAGGGGCATTCCCAGAATGCGCTCGCGGTTGATCAACCCATCGCGGCTCTCATTAAGGACCTCGAATCAAGAGGGCTTCTTGATTCGACCTTGATTGTGTTTGCAGGGGAATTCGGAAGAACTCCGTTCGCGCAAGGCCGCGATCATAATCCGCAGGGATTCAGTATCTGGATGGCAGGCGGCGGGATCAAAGGCGGCACCATTTATGGCGCGACCGATGAGTATGGCTATCATGCCATCGAGAACAAGATGACGGTTCACGATATGCACGCCAACATGCTGCACTTGATGGGAGTGGATCACAAAAAACTCACGTATCGCTGCGGGGGGCGCGATGTCCGGCTCACCGATGTGCACGGCGAAATCATTCCGGAGATTTTGGCTTAGAGGTCGATTTGCAGGGTGACCGGGCAGTGGTCGGAGCCGAGGACGTCGTCGTTGATGGTGGCGCCTGTGAGCTTTGGGGCGAGGGCTTCGGAGACGACCCAGTAGTCAATGCGCCAGCCCACGTTCTTAGCGCGGGCCCCGCCGCGATAGCTCCACCAGGAATAGGCTTCGGTGGTTTCGGGGTGGAAATGGCGGAAGGTGTCGATGAAACCGGCGTCGAGGAGTTCGTCGAAGCCTGCCCGTTCCTGAGGGGAGAAGCCCGCGCTTTTGTGATTGGTTTTCGGGCGGGCGAGATCGATTTCTTGGTGGGCGACATTGAGGTCACCGCAGGCTACGACAGGTTTCCCTTCGGCCTCGAGCGCTTTAAGGTACTCGCGGAAGGCCATGTCCCATTCCATGCGGTAGGGGAGGCGGAGGAGTTCGTTTTTGGCGTTGGGCGTGTAAACGGTGACGAGGAAGAATCCGGGGTATTCGAGGGTGATGACGCGGCCCTCGAGGTCTCCTTCGGCGCTTTTCGCGCTCCCGATTCCCAGTCGTACGCTGAGGGGTTCGGTTTTCGTGAAGACGGCGGTGCCGGAGTAGCCGGGTTTTACGGCCGAGTTCCAGTAGGTTCGGTAACCCGCGAGTTCGAGGGGGAGGTCGACTTGTTCTGGTTTCGCCTTGGTTTCTTGGAGGCAGAGGATGTCAGGGGCGTGTTCGAGGACGAACTCGGTGAAGTTCTTTTTTAGAACAGCGCGGATGCCGTTGACGTTCCAGGAGATGACTTTCATGGGGAAAGGATGAAGGGTGAGGGGGGAAAGGGGAAGGGATTTGAGAGGTCGCTCGCGAGAAATCGGTGCCGCATCCTTCTTCAATCTGGCGTGAACTTTTTGGTTTTTGGTGCGGGTGAGAAGAGGTTTGGTTGAAGGGGCTCAGACTAAAGTCCAAGCTCCGTTAGGTTGTGAGGTTTGGGAGCAAAAAAAGGTGCCTCCTTGCGGAGACACCATTCTCACTCTCATCAACATCCCATGAAAAATCCTTAGTTGGCTAGGATGTTAATTTTGCGGGGGGCAAGTTCCTGGCGCTTTTGAAGCGAGAGGGTGAGGAGGCCATTCTGGTGGGTTGCTTTGATGTTTTGGACATCAAGATCCTCGTGAAGTTCAACCTTGAGTTCGAAGCGGAGGGCCTCGTGATCGTGGTTTTCGAATGCGCCTTGGGGTTCCTTGCGTTCGCCTCCGATGGTGAGGAGGCGTTTCTCGATTTTGACTTCGAGGGCCTCTTTGGCAACGCCGGGGAGGGCGATTGTGAGGTCAAAGCCTTGGTCATGGGCGCGGGTTTTAAAGCGGGGTCTTTCAGTCGTGATTTGCATATTCATTTTTTTGTGGAGGGTAAGAGGTTCTTGGTTTAGACGATCTCGATGGTGCGGATGCCGTGGTCGGTCGGGGTTAATTTTTTGAGGGTGAGGTCGAGGACCCCGTGGTCGAGTTGGGCGTGGATGCCCTCCGGATCGACGTCTTCGGGCAGGGTGTAGGTCCGCTCAAAGGTTCCCTGGAAGGCTTCTTCACGTTCGCTTTTGGCGGTGACGGTAAGGTCGCGTTTCTCGAGGGAGAGGGAGATTTCCTCGCGGGTGAACCCGGGAAGATCAAGGCGCAGACGGTAGGAGTCTTTTTCCTCGTAGCGGTAGGCTCCGGGAGCGCGGGCGGCGGCAACGGGACCGAAGCTGCGGAGGGTCTGGCTCAGAAATTCATCAAGATTTCCGAGGAGGCGATTGGAAGCGGAGTGGGTCAGATTCATTTTCGTGTTTAAGTTATTGGTTAACGTCTACCCTCTTTGGCAGGACGTGGACCAAATGGGTCTTAAACGCTTGAATCCTCTAGAATACAATGGAACTGGCTGTTATCGCGCAAGCTTCATAGCAACGACCTAACACAAAATGACGCGGTCTCGGCCATTTTGACACGACGTTATGTCACGGTCTTCTGGTGAACCAGTTTCTGGGCGAGTCGGGTGGCTTCGATGAGCGAGGTGACGCTGGCGAGGCCCTTGCCGGCGATGTCGAAGGCGGTGCCGTGGTCGACAGAGGTGCGAACGATGGGGAGGCCGAGGGTGACGTTGACGCCGAGGTCGAAGGCGAGGGTTTTGAGGGGGATGAGACCTTGGTCGTGATAGAGGCAGACGTAGGCGTCGATCGTTTTACGGATTGCGGGGAGGAAGGCGGTATCTGGTGAGAGTGGCCCGGCGATTTCGATGCCCAGGGCGCGCGCTTTTTCGAGGGCCGGGATAATGAGTTCGATTTCCTCGCGGCCGAAGAGCCCTCCTTCTCCAGCATGGGGGTTGAGACCGGGCATGGCGAGGCGTGCGGGGCGTCCGCGGAGTGCGCTCATGGCCTGGTGGGTGAGTTTGATGACTTCCAAGATGCGAGACTCATTGAGGAGTCCGGGGACGCTCGTAAGTGAGACATGAGTGGTGACGAGCGCGCAGGTGATTTCCTCGGAGGTCAGCATCATGGCGTGGCTCGCTGAGGCCGTTTTTGCGACGAGGTATTCGGTGTGGCCCGGGTAGGTTTTGCCGGCGCGGTGCCAGGCTTCCTTGTGAATGGGATTGGTAATGACGCCGGCGTAGGTGCCAGCGAGGGCACCCTCGACGGCCGCTTCGAGGCAGTCGAAGGAATGGGCTCCGGCGATCGCTGAGACTTCGCCCATTTTGAGGGAGCCGGTGAGGGGAAGATCGATGATGTGATCTTCCGGGAAAGGGAGGTCCAGAAAGGCTGCCACTTTCGCGAGATGGCGACGGCACGCGATAACTTTTAAGTTTGCGCACGGGGGATCGGCGAGGATTTTGAGGGCTAATTCCGGCCCAATTCCGGCGGGATCGCCTTGGGTGATGATAAGAGGTGATCGCATGGAGACTTTAGTTTGAGTCGGCCTTTAAGGTGGCGAGAGCCATCATGGCGCGGGCGGGAGTGGCGGAGTGGAGGGTGATGAGGATACGGCCTTTATCGGTATCTTTTTTTGATCCGCCATTTCCCATGGTGCTGATGGTGGCGACGTGGCCAATGATGTTTCCGAATTGATCGAGGACGGCTGATCCGCTGGAGCCGGGGGCCCAGCGGGTGCTGACATTGAGTTTGAGAGAGCGGAGGGCTTCGATGGAGTTGTGGTCGTCGCCACGCTTGTCGTTGTTCCAGTAGAAACGATTTACGATGCCCTCAGTGAAGTATTGGCCCTGCTTAAGCGGGCGGCTGAGGCAGAAGGCACTATCGCCGGTGGAGACCTTGTCGTTGAGAGCGAGAGGGGTGGTTTCGGCGTCGATTTTGACAAGGGCCCCATCGAGTTTTTCGTCGGTGGCGAGAATGGAGGTGACGGGGAATACCTTGCCGGCGTGATCGACGGCGATGAGGCCGCCTTTACGCATCTTCTTGTTGTCGATGTCGATGACGTGGGCGCAGGTGCCGAGGACGCCGTCTTCGGTGAGGGCATATCCTCCGGCGAGATTGATATGCCAGTTGTCGCAGTGATCGCAGAGGTAGGCCCAACCGATACGGTATCCGCTTTGTCTCGCGCGCTTGGCGATTTCGGTCGGAGTGAGAGGTTTGCGCTGCGCGACGGGAAGGTCGATTTGCTGTGGAGCGGGGGTTTTGAGGAGTTTGGCGGTGGCCTCAAGACCCATGAGTTGGCCTTTCTTAAAGAGGCGCTCGGCTTGTTGTCTAATTGAACTTTCCTCGGAGCGGAGCCCGTTTCGAGATTGGTCAAAAATGGTGACGTCCGGAGCTTGGGCGGATACGGGAATGGTGAGGCTAAGAGCGAGAAGAAGGGCTTTCATCTGGTGAGGGAGCGTTTTGTAAAAGGGTGTTTGTTGCAAGGAATGAAATTCATGGAGTGCTGGTCTGTGATTCAGTGAAATGTGGCACAAGGACTGCATCATCGTTCTTTGACAATATTGGGTTTGTTTGTTGCCCTGTTGTCATTGTCGATTGTGTGTGCGAAAGGGGCGGATCTTTGGATCCGCCCCTTTCCATTTTTTCCGAAGAGTGAGCATCATTCGCAAAGGTTGATGACGATAGACCCGGAAAAAATGGTCAAAGAATCTTCCAAGGAAGCATGGACCGGTATTTATATTGGGGAAGTGAAGATTTGGGCAGTTTGTCGGCCAATCATGAGAGGAGCGTCTTGTGGGATTCTCCGTTTTGAGACAGTCTCAACCTTGGGATGGCAAACAGCGGCTTCATTGTGACGCCGGATTTCGGGCCTTCGGTTGCGGTGTCGTTCCTCCTCTCGACTGCGAATGACTTTGACGGAGATGATCTTATCGAAGGGGAGATTTTGGGCACAAACGGTGAGGGTGTTCCGCAAGCAACGGGACCGGATGGAATTTTAGGCAGAACTCCGAATTTCAGCTCTTTACGAATGAGGTGCCGCTGGAGCTGATGATGATCCCAAGCCCGCTAACGACTAAGTGCTGATTTGGGCTGCGCCTTCGGGGGGGCGACACCCTGGAAGCTTTTCCTGATTTGGTAAATTGGGATGAGAAAGTGAGTGGGTGATTGCTTTCGCTATCGTCTCTGTTTCTGAGCCTCGTCGCGTCGCTTGAGAAGATAATCCATGTAGCGGGATCTTTCGGCGAGGTCATCATCGACCTTCTGGTTTACAAAAGGATTATTGACTCCGTGTTTTGCCCACGGGCCACTGCGGGGGACGCGCGAGAATTCCATGAAGCGCCAGTGCACGGTGGCTTTGTTGGGAACACCCAAGTAGTCGCGCACGGCGGGGGAAATATCGATCCCGGCGGCTTGGTTGCTTTTGTTTTTCGGGCGTTGATTGCCGAAGACGTATTCCCAGTCATCAGTGACGAAAGGGCCGCAATCTTCCCATTGGGCGTAGCAGACTTTTTGAGTCCCAGGGCAGTAGATCTGGATCCATCTTCCTTTGCAGACTGATTTTTTCTTATCTCGCACCAAGCGATCCCACCATGGAATGACGCGCGGGGCCTCTGGCTTGTGGAGTCGGTGATTCAGTCGGTCGTTGTAGGGGAGGGCAATGTAGAAGGGATTGAGCCCCGGGGTGAATCCGCGGGGGAGGTATCCTACCCGCCCATTGGGATCCGGGTTATCGAATCCGCCGTAATTTTCCTGCCAATTGACATCCCAAGAAGACTTGTTATTTGGGGTGGGATTGTTGGCAGTCGGTTTTTCTCCGACCCAAAAAACGGTGGCCGTGATAGACTTCTTCCAGGGGTAAACGGTCGCTTTTTGAAGTTTGAATGGGTCCTTGGGGGCCGGCACGACCGTGATTTTGGGTCCGTTTTGCGCGGAGGACAAAAGGGTGGCGGTCAGGAGGAGAAGGATTATTCGAAAGGTCAAGGTGACGGAGCCTATCTGAAAAATCTGAGATTTCCAGCGATGACTGCGTGGAGGTCTGTGCTTGCAGGTCGGGCGGTGGCGCGTGAGACTAAGGGCAGAACGAAATGCGCTGCTTTTACTCTTCCGAATTTTACCTCGAATTGCCGAACGGACACCCCTTTCCAATGGATAAGTTCCGGGTTTCCAAGGATATGCTAGTGGGCAGCGGGATCGTGAAAGGCGAGGATATCATTGAGGTGCAAGAGGCTGAGAGCCATGTCCTCAGGCGGGTTCATGATGAGGACTATCTGGCAAAGATCTACTACGGCCGATTGGATCGCAAGGAGCAGATCCAGCTCGGACTGCCACTGACTCCGAAGCTCTACCACCGGAGCGCCACTGAAGTGGAGGCAACGAGACAGGCTTGTCATGCCGCTTTGCAAGATGGAGTTGCGGCGGTTTTGGCAGGTGGAACCCATCACTCCTTTCAGAATCGGGGTGAAGGATACTGTGTTTTTAATGATGTCGCGATTGCGGTTCGTGATTTGCAGGTCCATCAGCCTGGGATCAAGGTGATGGTGGTCGATACCGATGCCCACCAAGGAAACGGGACCAACAGCATTCTGGCGAACGATCCCAACGTTTTTACCTACTCGATTCATGTTGGGCGGAATTTTCCCTCCAAAAAGGTGAGTGGTTCGATGGATGTTGAGACTGTTCGTTATGTGGAGGGCGAGATGTATTTAAAGCAGCTATTCAATACCCTGGCTGCTGCGCTTGATGTCTTTTCGCCGGATCTCGTTATTTGGATCGCGGGTGCTGACAATCATCGCAACGATCGCATGGGGCAGATGCTCCTTGATTTGAAGGACTTCATGCGGCGTGACGAAGTGATTTTACGAGCCTTTATGGGGAATCGGATTCCGGTCGCGATTCTTTACGGAGGGGGCTACAACCGACAGCCGGAATATACCGCCAAAATTCACCGAAATACCATTGCGACGGCGACAAAAGTGGCGCGTGAGTTGGGGCGATGAAAAGCTTTGCGATTATCGGAGCCGGCGCGGTCGGAAGTTATTACGGCGGTCGGCTCGTGAAAGCAGGGCACGATGTCCGCTTTCTCCTTCGGTCCGACTATGAAATCGTGAAGGAGAAGGGGCTGACGGTGGAGAGCATTGACGGCGGTTTTGTTTTGCCCGAGGTGACCTGCGCCAAGACTCCCGAGGAAATCGGCACGGTTGATGTCGTGATTGTCGCGTGGAAGGCGACTTCAAACGCACGATTTCAGGAGGTGATTGCGCCCCTCTTACACGATGAGACCGTGATTGTGACCTTACAAAATGGGCTTGGGAATATTGAGGCGCTCGCAGATTTGTTCGGAATGGCGCGGATCTT
>Ga0222651_1001426_pt1 | contig 11774 bp, 5 predicted proteins | sample AntAcemetagen369_FD_179855 | JGI IMG/M metagenome (GOLD analysis project Ga0222651, IMG submission 179855) | Saline water microbial communities from Ace Lake, Antarctica - #369 | ecosystem: Environmental > Aquatic > Non-marine Saline and Alkaline > Saline | place: Antarctica: Ace Lake | collected...
ATTTGGGTCTGGCCCGGCAGGTCGATATTCAGTTCGTGGATACCGGCTTACAGGCCTTGCGGACCGCCGATATGGGGACAGGAAGCGCGGCGGACGAATTCATCGTTGCATCGTCGGTGGGCGCGACGTTGGATGGGGGCGCGGGCAATGATGCCCTCGTTGGCAGTTCGGGAAATGATGTTTTCCTGATGGGGAGCGGCGACGATCTGGTTTGGAGTGTCGGCGGCAATGATACATTTATCGTCGGCACAGGCGACGGACGGGACACGCTAACCGGCTTTGCGGCTGGTGCCGGTAGCAATGATGTCCTCGACATCACGGCTTACAGTGACATCAATAATCTTTCTGAATTGATAGCAATCGCCTTTGATGACGGAACCAACACGACACTTGTCTTCGAAGATGCGAACCACCTTAAAATGGATAGCGTCAGGGTAAACGACCTTCACACGGATGACTTCCTGTTCTATGCCCCTGTCGATCAGGTTCTGACCGGGACAGCAGCCGACGACACCCTTATCGGTGGTGACGCCAATGACACCCTGTCCGGACTGACTGGCGACGACCTCCTCATCGGCGAAGCCGGAGACGATACATTCATTTTCTCGCTTGGCGACGGAGATGACATCGTCCAGGACAGTGCGGGGGATTCCGACCTTCTGGTTATTGATGGATTGACGCCTGGCTCTGGTGACATCACGGAAATGTCGCGTGTTGGGAATGATCTCGTTATTCAGGTGGATGGTGGTTCCGTAACCGTAGCCAATCATTTCGATGGCGGGACCGTCGAAACGCTGCGCCTTGCCTTTACCGACGGGACCAGCACGGACCTTTCACTGGCGACTGACCTGATCGGCGGGGATGCCAGCGGCGTTATTGCCGGCAGCGATGCCGATGAAAGCATGAGCGGCGGCGGCGGCGATGATATCCTGTTCGGCGCGGCCGGCGACGATACCCTTGATGGCGGCGCCGGCAGCGACACCCTGGTCGGCGGTGCCGGTTCAGATGTCTATGTTGCGGATTCTTCTGACACGATTCTGGAAGTCGCCGGATCCAACCTGTTCTCGTACTCGGAACAGTTCGATCACCCGAGCTGGGACAAGTTTGGCGGCGCCGTAACAGGCAATTCAGCCACAGCGCCTGATGGGTCTGTCACGGCGGACCTGTGGAGTCCGTCAAGCGATTCAGCGTTGAGCTACTGGACCCCGATGGCGACGACGGGAACGCATCAGTGGTCGGTATATTTACGCAGTGCTGATGGTGGCAGTTTCGATACCCAGCTTTTGGTTTCCGATGCCTCGGGCGGCTGGAATATTCTGGGCCGCGAAGCAATCACGGTTACGGGCGAATGGCAACGTTTCTCCGTCGAAATCGACGTAACGAACAGCGGTACGCACGCTTTCCGGATCGGATCCGAGGGAACACTCGAACCCGGCGAAGATCTGCTGGTATGGGGGGCGCAGCTTGAACAGGGTGCTGCTGTTTCTCCCTATGTCGCAACGGCCGGCGCCGCGGTAGCGCCCAATGACGATATTGACCGGGTTGAAACTGGCGACAGCTTCACACTGACCGACGGACTCGAGGTTCTTGCCCTCACCGGCACTGAAAATTCCAACGGCACCGGCAATGACGCCGACAATACGCTGATCGGTAATGATGGCGATAATATCCTGACCGGCCTGGGCGGCGACGACACGCTGATCGGCGGGATCGGGAATGACACACTACAAGGCGGCGATGGGAGCGACGTTTATCTGGTCGATGCCGGCGACACGATTATCGAAGGCGCGGGTTCCAATCTGTTCACGTATTCGGAACAGTTCGACCAGGCTGTCTGGAATAAATCCGGCGGAACAATCACTGCTGATTCCGGCGCGGCCCCCGATGGGGCGCAGACCGCAGATTTGTGGACGCCGGAAGGTGATTCTGCCCTGAGTTACTGGACGGAAATGTCAACAACGGGAACCCATCAGTGGTCCGTCTATCTGCGTAGCGCCGATGGCAGCAGTTTCGATACCCAGCTTCTGGTATCCGATGCCTCGGGCGGCTGGGATATTCTGGGGCGCGAAGCGATTACGGTCACGGGTGAGTGGCAACGGTTCACCACACAAATTGATGTAACGAACGGTGGTACGCATGCCTTCCGGATCGGGTCTGAAGGAACGCTCGAATCCGGTGAAAACATGCTGGTGTGGGGCGCTCAGCTGGAGCAGTCGGATGCGGTAACGCCCTATATCGCAACGACTGACACCCCCATCACCAATGAAGGTGGCGCAAATCAAGATATCGACCGGGTCGAAAGCACCGAAAGCTATGCGTTGCCCGCCGGTGTTGAAGTTCTAACGCTTACCGGTACAGCCAATATTGACGGCACCGGCAGCAATGGCGCCAACACGATAATTGGCAATGACGGCGACAATATCCTGAACGGAATGGGCGGGAACGATACACTGGATGGCGGACTGGGCAATGATACGCTGATTGGCGGTTTGGGTTCCGATGTCTATATAATCGATGCCGGCGATACGGTGATTGAGGCGACGGGTACCAATCTGTTCACGTATTCCGAACAGTTCGAGCAAGCTGCCTGGGATAAGTTTTCCGGAACTGTCGTGGCGGATGCCGGAACAGCCCCTGATGGGACGCAAACGGCTGACAGTTGGTCACCTTCCGGTGATTCGGCGCTGAGTTACTGGACACAGATGGAGACCACTGGAACGCATCAATGGTCCGTTTATCTGCGGAGTGCAGACGGAAGCAGTTTCGAGACACAGCTCCTCGTATCCGACGCTTCCGGTGGATGGAATATCCTGAATCGCGAAGTGATTACAGTGACAGGGGAATGGCAGCGTTTCTCGACAGAAATCGATGTTACGAACAATGGCACGCATGCCTTCAGGATTGGTTCCGAGGGCACGCTCCAGTCTGGTGAGAACCTCCTCGTGTGGGGAGCGCAACTGGAACAGAACGATAGTGTTTCCGATTACGTCCAGACAGAGGCCACGCCTATACTTCCGGCAAGCGAAACAGCGACAAGTGTTGATCGGGTTGAAACCGCAAACACCTATATACTGCCCGACGCCGTGGAAGCGCTTACCTTAACCGGGGTCGGCGACGTGAATGGAACAGGCAACGATCTGGACAATATCCTGATCGGGAATAGCGGGAACAATATACTTACCGGCCTCACCGGTGATGACAGCCTGGCCGGCGGCACCGGCGACGATACCTACATCTATAGCCTTGGTGATGGCCACGACGATATTGACGATACAAGTGGTGCGGATCTGCTGGTCATAGACGGGCTAACACCTGGCACCAGCGAAATCGCTGACGCTGCCCGCAATGAAGACGATCTTGTTCTTAAAATCGGCGACGGCAGCGTTACGATCAAAAATCACTTTACGGATCAGTCAATCGAAACCCTGCGCCTTACCGATACGGATGGTTCCACAATTGATCTGACCCTGGCAACGATACTCGTCGGTGGTGATTCCAATGGGATCATTACGGGGAGCGATGCTGACGATAGCCTGTTCGGCGGCGGGGGCGACGATGTTCTTTTCGGCGGCGCGGGTAACGATACGCTGAATGGTGGCCTTGGGAACGACACCCTGTCAGGAGGCTCCGGATCGGACCTTTACCTGGCAGATGGAAACGACACAATAATCGAAAGCAATGGTACCAACCTGATCAGCTATTCGGAACAATTCGACCATCCAAGCTGGGACCAGTATGGCGGCACCGTGACGGCTAACGCAGGCCCTGCCCCCAATGGCACGGCCACGGCAGATTTGTGGACGCCAGCTGACGATTCTGCGCTGAGCTATTGGACAGAAATGTCGACGACGGGTACCCACCAGTGGTCCGTCTATCTGCGTAGCGCCGATGGAAACACCTTCAGTACCCAGTTGCTCGTCTCGGATGCATCCAGTGGCTGGAATATTCTGGCGCGTGAAACGGTTACAGTGACCGGCGAATGGCAACGCTTTTCCACAGAAATCGATGTGACAAACAGTGGAACGCATGCCTTCAGGATTGGATCGGAGGGCAGCCTGCAAACAGGTGAGAACCTGATGGTATGGGGCACCCAGTTAGAGCCTGGCGAGAATATTTCTTCTTACGTGCAGACCGACGGCAGCCCCGTAATTGCCGGGAATGACGTGGACCGCGTTGAAACGGATGATAGCTTTACGCTGACCGAGGGCCTCGAGATTCTCGCCTTGACGGGAAATGGGAATATCAATGGGACTGGCAACGAGGAAGCGAACTCCCTTATCGGCAACAGCGGCAATAATGTCCTGTCGGGCAACGGCGGAAACGACACATTAATTGGTGGCTCCGGTGACGATACCTTGATCGGTGGTAGCGGATCAGACGTCTATGTCGTTGACGCCGGGGATGTCGTCGTCGAGACAAACAGCATGAACCTTTTCTCATTCTCCGAACAATTCGATCATCCTTCATGGGATCAGTACGACGGAACGGTTACAGCGGATGTTGCAGTGGCGCCAGATGAGACCGAAGCGGCCGACATGTGGACCGCGACCGGCGATTCAGCGTTGAGTTACTGGACGGAAATGTCGACGACGGGTACCCACCAATGGTCGGTTTATCTGCGTAGCGCCGACGGAAGCAGTTTCGATACTCAGCTACTCGTATCCGACGCCTCTGCCGGTTGGAACATTCTTGGTCGTGAAGCCATAACGGTAACGGGTGAGTGGCAACGCTTTTCCACAGAAATCGACGTGACAAACAGTGGAACGCATACCTTCCGAATTGGCTCCGAAGGTACACTACAATCCGGCGAAAACCTGTTCGTATGGGGTGCACAGCTAGAGCAAGGTGACACCCTGTCACCATATGTCGAGACAGTCGGGGCACCTATACTACCCAGCAGTGATATCGACCGTGTCGAATCCGCTGACAGCTACACACTAACAGAGGGACTTGAAGCGCTAACGCTTACTGGTTCCGAAAATACCAGTGGAACAGGTAATTCACTCGACAATACCTTGATCGGCAATGACGGCGACAACACCCTAACAGGGCAAGGTGGAGACGATACGCTGTTTGGCGAACTCGGCGATGACCGTTTTGTATTCAGCGACGGCGACGGCGCAGATACGGTAAACGGCTTTACTGCCGGTGCCGGAACCGACGACCTTCTGGACTTTGCTGGTATATCCGAGGCAAACAGCTTTTCTGATATACAGGATAATATCAGCCAGCAGGGTCTCGATACGGTCATTGCCTTTGATAGCGGCGTATCGATCACGCTTACTGGCGTCAATGTGCTCAATCTGCACGAGGATGATTTCTTTTTCTAGAAAATCGTTTTCAATACGAAAACTGGTTACTGCTTCAGGCAGCGCCTATACTCTTTCCATCCAGTCCACATTTTAAATGCGGTAAGCATGCCGACAGGACATCAGTCTTGTAATACGGAAAATTCACCCCGCATTACTGTTGTTATCGTCAACTTTAATAGCGGCGATTGCTTGGCCAATTGTCTTGATGCCCTGCTCCGACAGACCTATCGAAACTTTAACGTCATCGTTGCGGACAACAATTCGGCAGATGAATCGCTGCCGGCAGCGATGGAGCGGTTTGTCGATCCGCGCCTTAAATTTATAAAAAATGACATGAACCTGGGGTTTGCTGTCGCTAACAATCAAGCGATCGAAGAAACCTCTAGTGAATGGATTGCAACTCTCAACCCCGATACGGTACCACACCCATCATGGCTTGAAACGATGATGGATGCGACTGAAACGCATCAGGGTGTTGCCATGTTGGGCGCGACTCTTATCAATCTTGAACAATCAAATATACTGGATGGCGCCGGAGACAACTATTTCGCGTTGGGCATCGCCTGGCGGGGTGGGCATGGTAAGCCGCTCCCTGCCCTTCCCCAATATACCGACGTGTTCGCCCCCTGCGCAGCAGCCGCCTTGTACAGGCGTGACGTATTTATAAATGTCGGTGGTTTTGCATCGACATTCTTCTGCTACATGGAAGATGTGGATATCGCCTTCAGGTTTAGACTATCGGGCTATCGGTGTATCCATGTCGGCAACGCTAAGGTCGCCCATGTTGGCGGCGCTATCACTAAAAATTACTCTGGGTTTCAGGAATATTACGGCTCCAGAAACAGAATTTGGACATTTCTGCGTAACATGCCGAGTTGGCTATTCTGGATACTCCTGCCGGGGCATGTTGCCGTGAACATCGCCTTTCTGTTTCTGGCGATGAGTCGTGGAACATTTCGGCCGGTTTTTCGCGGGATATTGGACGCGATCAAAGGAATTCCAGGAGAATGGAAAAGCAGGCGCGAAATACAAAAGACGCGATCCATAACGCCTTTGGAAATAGCCAAATATCTATGTTGGTCCCCAATGCGCCTTGTCCGGCGTAGCATCCTCCTGAAGCCCGCGGATAAAAGGGCTCTTGCACCAAGAACTAAAACATTACGCTGACACATATTTGAAGAACGTCTCGCCAAGCGTGTCATTCCAACGGTTTTTATCGAAGGCCTGTAAGGCCTTGTTTTGTGCAGCTATTCCGAGCTCGTGACGAAATAGTCTGTCGTTACGAAGTCGGCGCAAACCTGCCGCAGCGACCTCAATATCCGGTTCAGCCCATTCGCCGCCTTTATACAAACCCTGTGGATCACGAACCGGAACCATGTCGTAAGGTAATAAGACGGCCGACTCGTCATCCATGAAGTCCGTATTCCCGGACCAACCCGTAGCAATTACCGGCTTCCCGGCCAGCATTGCCTGCGCCAGCACGAGCCCAAACCCTTCCGCCCGATGCGGGGACAATATGACGTCCGCCTCGTGGATCATCGTATCGATGTCACGTTTTGAAAGAACCGATGTATGCAAAGTTATATTCTCATGCCCCTCCACAGCCTTCAGAACAGTTGAATAGGCGCTGACCTGACTATCAACGCTGCCAACTTTCAGGATCAGGTGGGTTCCGGGATCGTCGCCGAACGCTTTCAAAAAAGCCGATATAGCACCTATCGGATTTTTCCTGGAAAGACTCGATTTCAAGTCGCACATGGCCAATACATTGAAAGCCTTGGTGTCAGAATCGGGTTTTTCCCTTTGACTATTAATGTGAGGAATCGCCAAACGATGAGGAACGATACGTACGGGACAGTTTGCAATCGGTGCAAGAGACTTCGCCGAAAACAAGCTTGGTGTCCAGATTTCGTGTACGTATTTACACGTTGTGGACCAGGATTTCGGGACAGTCGGTAGCTCCCATACCCAATACCCAATAATCAGGCGGCCCGTTAAATTGCGCTTTCCTATATGTGACAAGATTGCTGGAAATTCGGGTGGGTTAGCATGAATTACAATCGGGCCAAGGCCAGTGTCGCCGGCGCGCCGCCAAGGACCATCGACTGGGCCTGATGGCGCCTGTCCAAATCGCGTGCTCACGTCAACTGCGCCTGGAGACAAGCCGCAGTCGGATAAAGCCTGAAAGCATAACCTGGCAGATTCACCAATCCCGCTCGGCGTAGAAAAGAAACCGGCAACGGTCGGTGGCCCGGTTTTTTGAGGTGAAACCTGCGAAAGCTGCGGTGCTGTTGCTTTATAGAATCCGGCACCAAGCGAACGACGCAGCCTCGCTATGAAAGGTTGACGCGGCGTTGCCGTCGACATCAGTCGCTACGTTTGAAAAGTATCAATTTACGTTCCCAAACCCGGCGCAATGCAATCACGCGTTCCAATTGACCATTCTCATGAAACCGGAAAATTTCCTGATAACCGCTTGGAAATGCGACTATGAGACGGTTTCCAAGGTGATATTGCCAATAACATTCTTCATGCTCCTCAACACTGCCGGCATCCCTCGTTCGGTAAACTTTATGGACTTCGACATGTTGATGCGCGTTGAACTGATAAGTTCCGCCAAACAATAACCGCGCTTGAGGCTCAAGAAGATCTTCCCCGGCATCGGAGTTCTGTGCCTGCCAATGGCCGATCACGAATTTGGCGATATCAATTGTTGGTTGCTGCAATGCTGTCATCATGTTTGATCGCGAGTAAGCCATCCGGAGATGGGCAATATTCGAATGTTCCCAGTTTAAGAATGAGCCTATTTAAATAAAGCCGTCTTTTCCAAGAGTATTTTCGAGACGACATCTGCATAAAACGACATGCCTCGCAGCGAAGGATGTGCATCGTTTGGAGAGCTTTTTATTGCAGCAAGATCATCCATTGGTAATGCAGCATTTGGAATGGTCGAATATACCGGAACGCCTAGCCGGTCAGACAGACTATCGACCAATTTCATTTGTTGCTCTCCCGCGATATATTCCTTTCCTTTCAATAATTCATCATAAATTGAAAAATGGACGAGCACGACAGGAACGCCGGAGGCGCGAATCCTCTCCAAGTTTTTCATGAAGCGCTTATCAAGCCCAAAATCCGTCAAGTCGTGTCTGGGATTCTGCGACGGTCGCGCCCGATTTAGAGCCGTATGAAAGGGATTCCCGTAAACGAGTCGGTCAAAAAGGAATGAATGTCCGGTTCCGTATAAATCCGAATGCGTCCCGTTCCTCGCCCGGGCATTCCGCACAACGGTTTCCATTTCGGTGAGAATAGGGTCATTCTTACGACCGCTGGCAACGGCTTCACGACACCATTCTCTGGTTGCTCTGGAGTTTACGACGGCGGTATCGGCGGCTGTGTCGATGTCGGGAAATGCTTTCGCTTCCGTCGTCGTCAGTACGCGTTCCACGCCATCAACCGTTACGGCTGTGCGCCAGAATCGCGCCCTGGTGAGATCATCCGTGATAAAGGCAAATATAGCCAGGTCGGGTTTCCATTCCGGCACCTTGGCCGCAGCCAAATCGAACATATGTAAAATTCCGGTGCCGTCTCGGCCAAAATTTACGACATGTACTGACTTGCCGGTTCTATCAGACAACTTCTTTTGCAAAAAATTGGGCCATGTCTGATTCTCATGCTGCTGGGCAGTCCATGAATCTCCGAACACCAATATCTTAATATCGGAGTCGTCGTAACTGCCTTTGATTTCCCCCATATTGCCGCGCGAATTCGAAGGCCAACTCCAACAGGAGCGTACCGTACCATCCATGGCAGAGCCGCCATAGACTGTCTCAGGCCCATACTCGTACCCAAACTCTTCGTTAAACCGCCATCTCGATTGTTCAAAAAACCAGACTGGGGGGTGCTGTTCGCCACTCCCCGAGCTGATGAATTGATCAGAAAATTCACTGCTCAACCAAACGCGATATAGCATTTCGGAAAGTAGAAGGCCGCATATCAGGCTAACCACCAAAAGTATGGAGCCAAATATGGCGTTATTTTTCTTTAGGGAATCCGTTTGCATCGTAATCTCAAATCACGTCAAGACGACGTCAATTTCATCCCGTTCTCTGCATAGTAACGCGCAAGGCGACGGGTACCGAATTTCGAAAACGCGGGTGGGCGATGCTCCAGATAGAGCGGCAATCCCAGTTTCATGCATTTCCCGCAAAGGCTATGTTCCGCCTTTTTCTGCTGAATTGTCTCCAACGGTGTATCCAAAAATGAACCTATTTGATTTTTTTCACCATTTGACACCGCGCAACATAGCGAAACGTTCCCCGTAACATCGATGGCCAGATAATCATCTTGAAGCGCGCAGAAACTAACCGGGTGGCGCGACGTTTCCTCAATTGCGTCCTGAAGTGGCAAGGCAAGACGATCTATGATCATGTGATCGGATTCACTGAGGGGCATAATGGGAGATTCGGGATTTACGTATGAAATGACCTTTTCGACCGGCATCATCTGCGCCCAGGCTGAAACGAATCTAAAGCCTAATCCTTCAGAAAAAGCACGCATTTTGACTTCATCGTCAAAATTGCCGAGATACTTATGATAAAATACTTCAATGTCTGTTTTCGCCCCCGTTCGACGGACAATCTCCGACAGGTCGCGCATGTTTTGTTTTACGACGTTAATATCGCCTCCGCTGTGCGTGACGGTATAATTTTCATTCGTATAACCGGATACGGAAATTCGCATCCAGTCTAACCCGGCCTCCAGAATCGCTTCCAAATTACGCGCTACATTCAGGTTCGAACTGATCGAACAGAACAATCCACGAGACTTCACCGCCGATACCAGTTCGGCGACTTTCGGATTTAGCAGGGGCTCTGTCCAATTGAATAACCCGACGCTGGAGACTTCGCATTCGGCCATGGCCTTGTCGAGAATGCGTCCAAGAGTCTCTTCAGACATCAGCCCTTTAGGACCGCGTTCTATGCTGTCAGAACCCTCTATCAGCTTGCTCGATACAGGACAAGATGGACAGCGCAAATTACAGCCACCAAAAATATCGACGTAAACCGTCATACGTCGACGGCCGTCGGCAGCACGTTGTGTTGGCTCCGGAAGCCAAGTTGCCACGTCGGGCATGTCATTCACAGGCGGAGACGCAATCACGTCCTGCGACGGTACTGAGACTTTCTTTTCGTGATCCGTTGCAAACCTCAACAACTCACTTTCGAGTTGCTCATTTCGGCGACCGACCTTGGCCAGTTGTTCCCGCGTCTCATGATAACCCTGCAGAAATTTTCGGACCGATGGGAACAGCCTGGCGACACTGCTTACAAATGGATTCAGAGACAAAGGGGGACCCTATACGTTGAATGTTTCGTTCTCATCTCTTTTCTGGAGCCCTGAACGGTTCGGAGATAGTATCACTCGAACAGCCTCTATGTCAGTCAGGACATGGCAGGTTTTGCATTCTCTTTCCTGAAGCGAACAATTATGTCCGAAGCGACCGTCAGCATTATCCTGTCGAATTTCAACCACGGGCACTATCTCGAACAGTCCCTGAATGCCATTTTCGCGCAGGTATGCCCGGCGGATCAGGTAATCGTAATTGATGACGGGTCTACAGATAACAGTTTAGAGATAATTCGTAGGTACCAGGACCTGTACCCTCAGATGGATGTACTCGAAAACGGTATCAATCGAGGACTGCAATACTCTATTGCGCGGGCCATGGGCTTGATCAGCAGCCGCTATTTCGTCTGGACTGCGGCGGACGACGTGCTACTGCCGACTTTCCTTGAAAAATCCATGGCGGCTCTTTCGAGGCACCCTGATGCCGGTCTTTGTTTCTCTGAAGTGACCCAGTTGCTCGGCGATACTGGAAAAATTGAGCGATTTGCTGAAAACCCGGATATCGCACATGTATTCAACCTTACCAAATTGCCGGAATACCTCTCGCCGCATGATCTCCAGCATCAAATGAGCAAGGACTACATTGCGATTTACGGCAATTCGATCGTATGCCGGTTTGACGCTCTACTGTCCTGCGGTGGCTTTTTTCGAGCACTTGAATGGCATTCTGACCTTTTCGCATTCTATGCGGTCGCGGCCCGGTTTGGGGTTTGTTCGGTACCTGAAACACTTGCCCTTATCCGTACGCAACCGGAAACGTATTCCAGGGTCGGAATGCAGAATAACTTGCAACAAATTGGAGTGTTATCCGCACTACTTGATGTGCTTAGGCTTGAGGAATTCAAAGACATCCGGCGATTTTTTATCGCTTGCCCTAGTTTCTTTTCGCCCTTCGGGACGTTAATGCTGCGGGTAATGCTCCGGCGCCCCGGAGACTACAGACTAATGCTTAAATATTTTCTCTGGAAATTCAGAGAATACAAAAGAGGGCACAGGCTAAGCTGGCTTCGGGTTTGTTGTATATTGCCACTAAAAATCACCCATTTTTACGTC
>Ga0222651_1001427_pt1 | contig 11770 bp, 5 predicted proteins | sample AntAcemetagen369_FD_179855 | JGI IMG/M metagenome (GOLD analysis project Ga0222651, IMG submission 179855) | Saline water microbial communities from Ace Lake, Antarctica - #369 | ecosystem: Environmental > Aquatic > Non-marine Saline and Alkaline > Saline | place: Antarctica: Ace Lake | collected...
GGACACCAGAGAGGTGTTTTCAGGTAGTTTCAAGAGGTTTCATCTGATACCTCTAAAAACATAAAACGTTGCAAATCAGGTGATTTGCAACGTCATGCGACTAGATGAAACTAGTCAAGTCGGGATGACAGGATTTGAACCTGCGACCACACGGCCCCCAGCCGTGTACGCTACCGGACTGCGCCACATCCCGAAAATTACTTTTCGTCAAGATATCGTTTGATACCTCTTTTCTTTATCTTTCTTTCCAACTGCCCCGCCTCGCTTCGGTCGGTACAGGGATAAGTTTTTATCAAAATCCAAGGTCTGCCCCTGGAGGTATACTTTTTACCACCACTAATATGGGTGATAAGCCGTTTTTCAATATTGTTGGTCTGACCCACATAGTAACGGTCGGCCGTTTCACTAAACAATATGTAAACCAAATATTCCATAATTTCAAACGACCATCACGCCTGGGGCGTGATACGCTACCGGGCCTGTCCCGCTCATTTGCGGGAACTGCACCACATCCCGAAAATGAGATTGCAAAAATAGGAAAGATCAAACAATTTAACCCTAAGCTTTTGTCAAAAAATTGAAACTTTTTTATACGGACACAATATTACAGTTTGTTTGGAATGATATTCACCATTTCTTCATAAATATATATGCTTGCCACTTTCAAAATAGCTTTAAAAATTTACAAATTATCAAACGGTTGGTCAATTGGAAAATAAATACTAATTTGAAAACTTTAATTCATATTCTAATCCACCCATATTAAAATAGTAAAATCTACCTATGAAGCTTAAAGGATTAATCATTTGCTTTTTCCTAACTAGCACTGCCGTTTCCATTGGCCAAACAACAAGCGACAAACTAAGAAGATTACAATACAAGGATACCACCACTACAAAAGATCTGGCGGTGGGACTCTGGGCCAATCCCTTACCCATGGATTATGATCAGGATGGCGATATGGATTTGGTTATTTCCTGCACCGACGTGCCGTTTAATGGTACATTTTTGTTCAAAAACTCAAACAAGGACAAACAAGGCAACCCCATATTTGATGCCCCTATTAAAATTGGTGACGGTATGCGGAATGTTTCCATTTCCTATGTGGAGGGAGAAGCTAGAGTTTTAGGGGTTGGAGTGGAGTATGACAATTTTAGAAAATATGGATATACCAGACCTGTAGGTCTTTATCAGGCATCGGAGCTACTTGATCTTTACAAGGAACGTTTTAGCGACTGGAAATACGTTGATTATGACAACGATGGGGACATGGACCTAATTGTCGGCATCGATGATTGGAGTGAGTATGGTTGGGACAATGCCTTTAACGACAAAGGCGAATGGACCAATGGACCCCTTCGGGGATACCTATATTTATTGACCAACGACAATGGGAATTATAGAAATGATGGGAAAATCCTAGCTGGTGATAAACCTATAGATGTATTTGGCAATACTACGCCCAACATAGCGGATTTTGATGGTGATGGTGATCTGGATATTATTTGCGGGGAATTCATTGATCGCTTTAGCTACTTCGAGAATACAGGAAATCGTGAAAACCCTGTCTATACCACAGGTAGATTTCTTGAAAATAATAATGGTATTCTAAAAATGGACCTGGAAATGATGAGACCAGTGGCACTTGATTGGAACAATGATACCAAGATAGATCTAGTAGTTGGTGATGAGGACGGCAGAGTTGTTTTTATTGAAAATACAGGCGCCGTAAGTAACCAAATGCCAGTTTTTAAATCGCCCATATATATCCAACAGAAAAGTCAAAATCTAAAATTCGGTGCTTTAGTTACTCCTTTTAGTGTTGACTGGGATGATGATGGAGACGAAGATCTGATCTGTGGAAATTCGGCCGGTTATATTGGTTTTATTGAGAATTTGGATGGAGCGGCTGATCCCGAATGGAAAGAACCCATATATCTGAAAGCCGATGGGGAAGTAATACGCATAATGGCGGGCAACAGTGGTTCCATTCAAGGGCCAGCTGAAAGCAAATGGGGCTATACCACTTTAACTGTTGCCGATTGGGATGGTGATGGATTAAAGGATATACTGTTGAATTCCATATTTGGCAAAGTGGAATGGTATAAAAATACAGGTACAAAAGGAGCTCCCAAACTAACCAAAATGGGCGGTGTCAAGGTGGCTTGGGAGAAAAACAAGGTCCCAAAACCCAAATGGAACTGGTGGAATCCGGAAAAAGATGAATTGTCCACCCAATGGAGAACCACACCATATGCTATAGACTGGAACAAAGACGGCCTAATGGATTTGGTAATGTTAGATCACGAAGGCTACTTGGCCTTTTTTGAACGCTTTAAAAAGCGGGGCAAGCTATATCTAAAACCAGGTCAGCGAATATTTAAAAATGCCGATGGAGAAATGGGCAAAGACCTACTGCGTTTAAACGAGCGTGAAGCAGGTAGTAGTGGACGCAGGAAAATAGAGTTTGCCGATTGGGATGGCGATGGGGACCTAGACCTATTGGCGAACAGTGAAAATATTGAATGGTACGAGAATTTAGGAGAATCAAACGGCAACACTGTTTTCAAGAAAAAAGGAAATTTGGTCAAAACCAAGCTTGCAGGGCACACCACTAGCCCAACAGTGGTTGACTGGGATAAGGATGGTAAACCAAATTTATTGATCGGGGCCGAAGACGGACATTTTTATTATTTACAGAATTAAAAACATTTCAAATCTGAAAGGAAAGTGGGGTCTGTAGGTTTTCTTAATTCTTTAGCTTAATTTGCAGACATCACTATTTAATCCAACCGTAAACCAAATCCGAATGAAACGTTTACTACTATCCTTTTTTATACTGCTGTTTCTTTTTATGGCATGTAAAAATAAGACGGCTACGGGGACGACCCCTCTTTTCAACGGGAAAACATTTTCTGGTTGGGAGGGGGATACCATATCTACCTGGCGGATTAAAAATGGAATTATCATTGGAGGCTCTTTGGATAAAACTGTTCCTCACAATGATTTCCTGTGCACTAAGCGTTCCTATGCCAATTTCATTCTTAAACTAAAGATTAAATTAACTGGGCATGAAGGATTTATCAACTCAGGCATCCAATTTAGAAGTAAAAGGTTAATAGACCCAACTTATGAAATGACAGGCTATCAGGCGGATTGGGGAAAAAACTATTGGGCAGGCCTGTATGATGAATCGCGAAGAAATAAAACATTGATGGCTCCAGATTCCCTAAAAGTCCTAGGTTGGATAAACATAAACGACTGGAACGATTATGAAATAAGGGCGGAAAATCGGAATATACGTCTTTACATCAACGGTCACATGACCGTGGATTATACCGAAGAAGACATGACCATACCACAGTCGGGCTTAATAGGACTGCAGATCCATGGTGACGGAAAGGCGCAAGTTGCTTTTAAAGATATTTTTATAGAAGAATTAAACTAACCATTCCTATATAATCAACCATTCTAATTACCGGGCCTATGAGCAATCCTCGTCTACTATCCCATACCTTTCTACTATTGATATTTATTGTTTTTTCGGGCTGCCGAACAAAGAACAGTAAAGAGGCTTCAGAACTTGCGGTAAAGGACACCACGATCATTGATCGAGACTACGCACTAGAAGCTACCATGTTAGGGTATTTTGCCAAAGATGGAACCCGCAACCCAACCCTGCGGGCCAACTCAGGAGATCGGGTACGTATTTCAATTACCAATGGGGAGACCATGACCCATGATATTGCCATGGAGAAATTAGGAATAAAGAGTGGCACCCTTTTGGAAAAGGGATCAAGTACAAATATCACATTCATAGCAATGGAAAATGACACCTATTTCTGCACGGTTCCAGGACATCGTGCGGCAGGCATGGTGGGGAAATTTGAGGTCGTAGAGGGAAACCTTTCGGGACCATCCATAGCCGGTGTTATACCCACAAAAAATGGAAAACCGCTGAACCTTGGCTTTGAAACCGGTTCACTGCAGGATTGGACAGCCACCGGAGATGCTTTTAAATCACCGCTTTACGACCAAGATCCTTCGCCAGTACATGATCCTGATGCACTAATCTCCTTTGATGGCGACTATTTTCTAACTAGTGGAGGCACCACTAATTATAAACTTACGGGTACTTTAAGTTCTGTACCCTTCAAAGTCTCCCATCCCTATGCTTCTTTTAAGGTATCAGGGGGTGCTTTGGCCGACACACGTGTGGAAATAGTGTTGGCCGATACAAATCAAATTATCTTTAGTTCCACAGGACAAGGTAGGGCTACCTTACAACCTGTGGTTGTTGATCTTGAGCCTTATCTGAAAAAGGATATATTTATTCGCATTATTGATAACGAAACCGGCATCTCACAAATTCCATATATAAAGGATGATAAATGGGCACATTTAAATTTTGATGACTTCCGGTTCTACCCTTCGCGTCCCTACTTTCCCAATGAATTAAATAAGGATGATATTATTGTACTACCTCCATTAGACCCTATAATCAATTCAGGCCTTTCAGGGAAAGAAGCGGCAAAGGCCATGACTTTGCCCGAAGGCTTTAAAATAACCTTGGCAGCCTCGGAACCAGATGTAGTTCGCCCCATAAGCTTTACCCTAGATCCCCGTGGCCGACTTTGGGTCGTTGAAGCCCATACCTATCCTGTTCCCGCCCCTGAAGGACAAGGAAAAGATCGTATTCTCATTTTTGAGGACACCAATGGTGACGGAACTTTGGATAAGAGAAAGGTGTTTACCGAAGGCCTAAATCTGGTCAGCGGAATAGAAGTGGGTATGGGAGGTGTATGGTTAGGGGCTGCCCCTTATCTGCTATATATTCCAATCGATGCTGAAAAAGACAAACCATCGGGACCACCTCAAAAATTACTGGATGGTTGGGGATTGGATGATACCCATGAAGTAATAAATAATCTGCGCTGGGGCCCTGATGGGTGGCTTTATGGCGTACAAGGAGTTTTTACAAATTCCAATGTGGGCAAGCCCGGAGCTTCTGAAAAACAAAGAACCAAAATCAACGCAGGAGTTTGGCGCTATCACCCAACAAGACATGAATTTGAAGTATTTGCGGAAGGGAGCAGCAATCCTTGGGGAATAGATTTTAACGACTACGGTCATCCGTTTATTACGGTTTGCGTAATTCCACACCTTTACCATGTAATACATGGGGCCAGATACCAGCGACAGGCAGGGAACCATTTTAACCCCTATACCTATGATGATATTAAAACCATAGGAGACCATGTTCATTGGTTGGGCGACCGTGGACCACATGCTGGTAATTTTAGGTCAGCGGTAGCCGGTGGTGGCCATGCCCATGCAGGGGCTATGATTTATTTGGGCGGAAATTCTTGGCCCAAAGAATATCGGAATACCATCTTTATGAACAACATTAATGGATCAAAACTTAACAATGATAAACTTACCAGATCGGGATCAGGATATGTTGGATCCCATAATAAAGATTTTCTGGCTATGAACGATTCGTGGTCCCAATGGCTCAATTTTAAATACGACCCCAGCGGATCTGTTTTCGCCATAGATTGGTACGATCAAAATCAATGTCATAGTTCCAATCCAGACGTGCATGACAAAACTTTGGGACGGATTTTTAAGATCAGTCATAAAAATGATCAATGGGTACAGGTTGATTTGCAAAAAGCCTCCGACCTGGAACTTGTCAACTACCAATTACATCCCAACGAATTTTATGTAAGGCAAGCCAGGACAATCTTACAAGAGCGGGGAGGCAATCCTGAAGTATATATTGCGCTTAAAGATATCCTTGTCAAAAATGCAGACATAACTAGGAAACTAAGGGCGCTGTGGACACTACATGTTATTAATGGGCTACCGGAAAAGGACCTAAACGAACTATTGAGGAACGACAATGAATATCTTAGAAGTTGGACCATACAATTATTGACCGAGGATAAAAAGGTTTCACCTACCACTTTAGAGAGACTTATAGGCCTAGCCAAAAATGATCCTTCACCTTTGGTAAGACTTTACCTCGCCTCCGGAATGCTTCGTTTGGCACCAGCAAAGCGATGGGATGTTTTGGAAGCACTAGTTCAAAAGTCGGAAGATTTAGCGGACCACAATATTCCATTAATGTTATGGTATGCTACCGAACCCTTAATTCCGCTGGACATGGAACGTGCGCTCCAATTGGCTGGAAAAGCCAAAATTCCCAATATTCTAACGTATACGCTTCAAAGGATTGGAGCGTTGAAAAACTCGGAATCCAAAAATTTATTAAAAAAGTACCATGATGAATTGAACAGTGGGCAATCAGACGAGATTCAGGAACGTAAACTGCTCATTGAAAAACTATTGAGTGAACATTAGCCAATAATTCGCATCTATAAATCAATTAATTTAATCCTATATCAAAACCAAAAAATGAAAACGGGAATAAAAAATACTTTTGCCCAAGTTTTATTTGGGCTTATAATATATTTCGGCAGTATCCACCCCTCAATAGGGCAGGGCAAAACCTCCAAAGATTTTAAAAAAACAGTCCTTACAAGAAATTTTATTTCAGAAGGGGTTGCAGTGGGAGATTTGAATAAGGACGGATTAATGGACATTATAGCAGGCTATAATTGGTTTGAAGCTCCTTCTTGGACGCGCCATGAAATGGCACCCTCACGCACTTTTAATCCGTGGAAGGAATATTGTGAATCTTTTCTAAACTTGGGTATGGATGTAAATTTGGACGGCTGGGATGATGTGATTATCATAGATTATCCCGGAAAACCTGGTTTCTGGTTCGAAAACCCAAAGAACAAATCCGGGGTTTGGAAAAAGCATATTATAGCGGACGGAATGGGCATTTCCAATGAATCACCAGGTTTTGTAGATATTGATGGTGATGGTAGGCTGGATATCCTTTGTGGTGATGTGGATAAAAAACAAATAGTTTGGCTACAGGCTCCATTGAAACCAGGGGATACCGAATGGAAAAGATTTCCTATCAGCACTGAAAATGTACCTGGAACGGAGCGATTTTCCCATGGTATTGGTCTGGGAGATATTAATAATGATGGTTTGGATGATGTGGTTATTCCGGAAGGATGGTTTGAAGGAAAAACCGATAAAAAGGCAGGAAATTGGAAGTTTCACACTGCCAACCTAGGCGATCCCTGCTCGCACATGCAAGTGATGGATGTAAATAACGATGGTAAAAACGACGTGGTCACTGCATCGGCGCATGCTCTAGGAGTTTGGTGGCATGAACAACAGGACGGACAAAAATTTAATACCCATTTAATTAGCAATACTACTTCCCAAACACATTCCACCATTATGGCCGACCTCAATGGCGATGGGAAAAAAGAATTAATTACAGGCAAACGATACTTGGCCCATAATGGCAATGATGCAGGTGACAGTGACGCCCCAATACTTCTTTATATTGAATTTACCCCAGAAAAATTACCATATTTCCAAGAACATATCATAGACAATGACTCCGGTGCAGGCCTTAATATTGTGGTGCAGGATATGAACGAAGATCAAAAACCTGATATAATCATTTCCAATAAAAATGGAGTCTTTCTTTTTGAGAATATGATAGGGAATTAATATGAATTGGATGACTTAAGTGAACCCTTTTAAACGGAAGAGTTTATTTAAAATAAACTATTGGGTTAGTGAATCTTTTGAAATACTTCGGTCTTATCATTATTATTTCCAACTATAACCCATTTTTTATCTCCATTGGAAACAGAAATAATTTTTTTGGCATCCTTATTTGCGAAAAATCCACTTTCCTGAACCGTCAATGGATTTAAACTCCCTTTCCCATTGCCCAATAACACTACACCGGTGCCTGCATCGTTCCTTGGTGTCTCGATTTCGGAAACAAATAAATTTCCCACTGCCAAAATATCCAAATAACCATCTCCATTGATATCTTCCACCAACATATCGTTGATACTTGATAGCTGCGACATGTTAGGCAGTGCGGATATCTTGAAACTACCATTTCCTAAATTCTCTATATAAGACGACGCAAAGGTATCCGCTTTATAGTGAAGCGAACTATCCAAATTTTCCTTTCCATAAACTTGATCTATCTCTAGGGAAGCGAACAGATCGTACTTTTTAATTTTGTCCTTTAAGCCAGGGATTTGCTCGGAAGAACAAGAAAATCCCCTTAATGGGTAATGCTTTTCACCATTATAATACCCTAGCACAATATCATAACTTCCATTATTATCAAAGTCGTTGAAGTAAATATCGAAAGGCTTCTCCTGCGAGGTTTTGTACTTATAATTTAGTCCAATATTGCCGGCGATATAATCCATATCCCCATCTTGGTCGAAGTCTCCTTTATCTATGCTGAACCACCATCCCGATGTAGCGTCCAATACTGGATTTGCCCTTTTCTTAAACATGCCCTGCTCATTTTCAAATAAAGTTATCGGCATCCACTCTCCGACAACGATAAGATCAAGATCACCATCATTATCATAATCATCCCATAAAGCATCGGTTACCATGCCCAGATCCTTTAATTCGGGAGCTATCTCCATGGTACGGTTTATCAACTGCCCATTTTCATTCTTTAGCAACATACTTGTGGCTGGCATTGGGTAGTGGTGGGGCACATGTCTTCCACCAACAAAAATATCCATATCACCATCATGGTCATAATCCTCTGCAATTACTTTTGAACCACTGCTTCGGTCAATATTCAAGATGGCCCCTTTTGTAAAACCCCCATTCCCATCGTTCAAATAAAGTCGGTCTATATAATGAGGGTCATCAACATCATATTCGTTTCCACCACTTACGACGTACAAATCTTGAAATCCATCACCATTAATATCAACAAACAAAGCGTCAATATCCTCATAACCAGCATCCTTTTTCCAAATATCGCCTTCCATTTTTGAAAAGCTACCATTTTTATCCGCGATAAATAGTGTTGCCTCGAAACCTGACGCCCCACCAATAAAAACATCTTCCATACCATCATTGTTAACATCCCCTTTTGCCAGTGCCGGTCCAAACTGTGACATTTTATGTGGTAGCAATACTTGATAATCATAATCGTTAAATTCGTTTTCTTTGTGGCTATAACTAAATGGTAAATCTTCATATGTCTCTTTAAATAATAACGTTTTGATCCTCTTATCAATGGAAGGTTTAAAAACACCATCGGTCATATTCAAATTTATTAATTGATTAGTCCTGACTTCTTTTAAAATTTTATAAGAACCGTTCGGCCATTGAACAACAATACTATCTACAACCTTGGTAGTATTTAACCCAAAATGTAGAATGGGTTCACTTGTTGAATATATACCCCTCACATTGGTATGTTCCAAGAATTGCCTGTTCCCTTTGTCGTATAATGTAACTTTCGCTCCAAAAAGAGGTCTATTCTTTGAATCATTCAATTTTATTCGAAGAAAATTGCTTGAACCAAGTTTTTCAGAGTTATTTTTATAAATAAATGCTTTTTCATTGATGTTATTTACTATTAGATCCAAATCTCCATCATTATCCAAATCGGCGTAGGCCGAACCATTGGAAAATGATTCTTCGTTCAGTCCCCAATCCTCCATTACTTTCCTGAAACTAAGGTTGCCCAAATTCTTAAACGCGTAATTTTTTAATGGCTGTGAGGGCATTAATGCCAGTACTTTTTTTAAATCCAAAATATCCCAAATGCTGTTGAGATTGCCACCGTCCGGATTTTTTTGTAAATAATTAAAAGTGGTTTCGTTAATAAATTTTGCAACGTTCTTATCTGCATCTGTATTTCTAATATCGTACAATAGGCCATTGGTAATATAAGTATCCTTAAGACCATCGTTGTCAAAATCAGCAATTAAATTGGACCAGCTCCAGTCGGTTGCGGCCATTCCTGTAATCTGCGCGACATCACTAAAGGTTCCGTTTCCATTGTTAAGTTGAACCGAATTGTACATATATTGGTAGTGCCCACCCTCCTTTACAACTTTCCAAAATGAATCAGGGTTCATTCCGCTCATATTGGATTTCAATCGAAAATTATCCTCTGCCACCATGTCTACCGCAAAAATATCCAAAAGGGCATCATTATTGATATCTGCCACATCCACTCCCATACTATAGTAGGACATATGGTTCAGCGCCGTATCGGCCATATTGGTAAAAGTCCCGTCCTGATTGTTCATAAAAAGAAAATCCGGCGCATTAAAATCATTAGTAACATAAATATCGGTCCAACCATCATTGTTAAAATCACTGGCAGATACTCCATTTGGAAATCCAGTAATCATTAATCCCGCATCCGCAGTTGTTTCAACAAATGAACCATTACCTGTATTTTTAAAAAGCTTAATATGGTATTCGTCCCTAAGCAGGGTAGTTCCGAAAAATTTGGAATAACTTGCCGGATTTGGGGGCTGTGTCAATAAAAATAAATCCAGCAAACCATCATTGTCGTAATCCAAAAAAGTGGCATGCCTTGTCCTTGAGGAATCTGCTACATTATATTTTAGAGCCGACTCTTCAAATTTTCCCTTACCCTTATTGATATATAAAAGGTTTGTCCTCCAATCGGGCCTATCATCATATAACTCACGACTAACGTATACATCCAGCTTTCCATCATTGTTTACATCTGCCACGGTGACCCCGGTAGACCATCCACCATCATCCTTGATTCCGGCCGAATCCGTTACATCCAGGAACTCAAAATTGCCCTTATTGATATATAACTTATCCGGAACCATATTGCCGGCAAAATATAAATCCTGAAGACCATCATTGTTAAAATCTCCCACTCCCACTCCTGCACCACCGTAAAAGTTGGCATAAATTAATATGTTGGCATCTTTTCTATCTACAATTTTATTATTGAATTCTATTTTGGTCTGCGAAGGTTCAAGTAAGGTAAACCGATTAGGTTTCTGGGCCAATATGTTATTGGGCAGCAAATAAAAAAGAAATAAAACTATCCCAAAATGGAATATACTTAACATTCTATTTTTCATATTATAAAAGTATTAGGAACAGAAAAGGAGAGTTTCCTCTCCTTTTCTTATTCACTAACTTAAACATTTTTGTGGTTCAAAACAATATTTACAAATTTTATTTTGCCCACCACATTTTAGTTGTCCAAGTGTCTCCACCCATATTAGAAACAGCCGCATTATAATTGTCAGGGTTGTTACTTCCTTCTGAAGAAGGATAAACCTGTCTTAATGGAATTTGGCCACCTGAGAAGTTTCCAGAGAAATTTACTGGAGTAAGTACAGGGTAGCCTGTTCTTTTCCAGTTGTTCCATGCTTCCACAAAATTGCCCAAAAGCCCAGTTGAAGCCCAGATCTGTTCATTGATCATCTCCAAAGATGCCTCTGTAGAACTTACGTCCAAAGGATTGGCACCGGCAAAGGCTAGAGCATCCGCCTCGGTTAATTGAGTAGCCGAGCCATAAGCATTAATTGAAAGCATAACCCCAACTATTCCGTTACTATAGTGCTGGGAAGCACTTCCCGGAGTTGAGTAACCTCTTGCGGCAGCATCGGCCAATAACAATTGTACTTCTCCATAAGTAAGTAGGAAAATCGGTGCACTTCTTTCCCTATAGATTCCGGTTGGTCTGGAATAGTTACCTATTTTGGCAACATCATCTCCCGTTCCGGATGGTCCGGGAAAATCTGGGTGATTACTTATATCTGTAGCACCACCACTGGTATCATAACCGTTTGGCAACCCTATTTGAATGGCCGGATCTGAATCCCCAATAGAA
>Ga0222651_1001432_pt1 | contig 11750 bp, 9 predicted proteins | sample AntAcemetagen369_FD_179855 | JGI IMG/M metagenome (GOLD analysis project Ga0222651, IMG submission 179855) | Saline water microbial communities from Ace Lake, Antarctica - #369 | ecosystem: Environmental > Aquatic > Non-marine Saline and Alkaline > Saline | place: Antarctica: Ace Lake | collected...
AGGACGACAACCGCCGCCGCAACGATCCACAATACTCCCATGACTTATGGGTATGCTCGCATTCCCGCCCCGGTCAAGCGGCATTCAGCGAAGAAATCGTTTTGGCTGAGACTTGGGTCAGGGAATTGTCGTCGTTGTTCCGGGCACCAGAACCTTCACAGGTGACAACATACCGTGACCATAGATAGCGCCAGCGGGATCATCCTTGGCCATATCCATCGCACCGTCACCGGAACACGCCGCCGCAAGCAACAGGACTGCAAACAATGATGTAATGTTTCGCATTAACCATATCCTTATTAATTACATGCGTATTTGCATATTGATATGGGCCCACATGGATGTCGTTTCAATGAGCGGTAATCCATTTCTGGACAGGCGGGCACAACAGAACCTACAACCGTAGCCGAAGGTGAATCAGGGGACATTCTTGGATTCGACCGACGACAATACCGCCCCGCAGGGCGAAGCACGATCCCCGACGCCAACCTGGCGCCGGCGGTTTTTTGTCGCTGTCCTGATCGCCACCGCCGTCACCGTGTCAATTTTGGGACTGGCAAACAGCAGCAACCTGTTTCGCGCCGCTATAAACTGGCATTGGCAGGGTAATTCCTTCGATGTCAGCCGACCAGAACTGGAAAGCGGTAACAGCCTCACCTTCGTTGTCGACACCGCCCTGAACAAGATCAGCGAGACGATAAGGTCAGCGGAGTACCTGACCCGCGATCTGCGCGTTTCCGTCCTCGGCCCGGACCGGCCGGTACGCAAGGACATCGTAGTCGTTGCCATCGATGAGCGGACGCTGGATTCGTTGCCCTATCGCTCCCCCGTCGACCGGGGCTTTCTGAAAGACCTGCTGGACAAGCTCGCCGCCTCTGATGTTCGCGCTGTCGGCATCGATATTCTGTTCGATCATGAAACAGAGCCCGAAAAAGACACAGCGTTCTTTGAAACACTCCATTCATTTCCCAAACCGCTGATCGTGGTCTGGGGCGATTCCGATGAACAGGAGCAGATCATCACCGAGAGCCAGAAAGCGTATATGGATAAACATCTGGCCGGCATCCGGCGGGGTTATGCCAACCTTCTGCGCGACCAGGGCGAAACCGTGCGCTGGATAAATGTACGCCACGAAGCAGGCAAAGAAGACATTCTCGGATTTCCAGCCGTCATCGCCGAGAGCCTTGGACACACCGTTCCGTCTGACAATATCGAAATCGACTTCATCCTTGGGCCGGACCACGAAACTACGGCATTTCCAACGTTTTCAGCCTCAACCGTCAAGGTGTTGCCCAAACAGTGGTTCGCGGGAAAGATCGTCCTTATCGGTGCAGTCCTGCGCGACCGTGACCGCTACCCGACACCACTGGTCGCGGGTTTCGGCACGAATATCGGTGTGATACCGGGGGTTGTTATTCACGCGCATGCGCTGGCGCAGATCATGGATGATCGCGCGCTCGACCTTGCCGACATCACCGACGAAGTATTGCTCGTCGCCGGCATTGGCTTGCTTGGCGCGGGTTTGGCGGCATTGTCCATCCCGATTTGGTTGATGCTGATTGCCGGCGCACTGGTGTTCGCCGCCATCGTGCTGAGCCTTTTCGGCATTTACTATCAATCGGAAATGCTTCTGCCGGTCGTTACCCCAAGCCTTGCATTCATAACCGCACTAATGGTCATGAGCTTTCACCAGCAAAGGCGGTTTCAGCAGGAGCGCACATTCATCCGCGGCGCCCTTTCCCGCTATGTTGCCGAGGATGTCGTCAAGCAGCTAGAACACGAACCATGGCGGCTCAAGCTGGGCGGTGAGCGGCGTAACCTGACCTATCTTTTCACTGATATCGCCGGCTTCACGTCCCTGTCTGAAGAAACCGAACCAACTGTGCTGGTCGCGGCATTGAACGGATACCTCGATGGCGCGAGCCGGGTGATTCTGGAATGCGGCGGGACAATCGACAAATATATCGGCGACGCTATCGTCGTCGTATTCGGTGCCTTCGGAAACCAGACGGATCATGCGAGCCAGGCTATCGAATGCGCATTGGCGATCGACCGCTACGCGCAGGACTTCGCGGCGACACAGCGCGAAAACGGATTGGATTTCGGCGTGACCCGGATCGGCGTCAATTCCGGCAGTGCCATCATTGGAAACTTTGGTGGTGACCTGCGGTTCGACTACACCTCCATCGGCGACACCGTCAATACGGCGGCCCGGCTGGAAAGCGCCAACAAATACTTTGGAACCCGGCTATGCGTCGCAGGAACAACATTGGCTGGCTGTGAAGGACAAAGGGCCCGCCATATTGGCAACATCGTCCTGAAAGGCAAAATGGACGGCACACCGATATGGCAACCACTCGCCAGTGACGAACCCGCGGATCGCTGGCTGGATAAATACGACGCGGCATTCGACTTGCTCACAGCACAAGATTCTGCCGCCCTGCCGGCCTTTCAGGCGCTGGCCATGCAGTATCCGGACGATCCATTGGTTAATTTTCACCTGAACCGCCTGAAATCCGGCGAAACAGGCATCGATATCGTTCTTGAGGATAAATAGCGGCAATAAAGAAAATTTGGTTCGCATTAACAAATATGCGATACTGTGATTGGGAGCGGCTGCAACGAAACGTAGTGAGAATAACATGTTTCAGGCGATGATTCGGTCCCGAACCCTAATTGCATCTGCTGCCCTAATGGCCGGCATGATGGCAAGCGGGCCAGCGGTAGCGCAGTTTTCAGTAGGGGCAACGATCAGCGGTGAAGTCAGCCGCACGGTCAGTGGCGTCATTTCCGATGCCATTCGCCAGAACGCGCAGGATGCCCTGCCGCCCATGACCATTCGGACCAGCGCCGGTGCCGTTGGCGCCATGTCCGTATCGACGGCGGGACGGTTCATGGCGACCGCCCCCAGCGACGGATCCGTGCGGATATGGGACCTTACAGACGGCATTGAAATCCGGCGAATACACGGACTTTCCGGCACGGCCAGTGCCGTATCGATCAGTGCCGACGAACAGTTCGTCGCAGCCGCTGACAGTTCAGGTGTGAAGGTCTGGAATCTGTTAAGCGGCAAGTTGTTACACGAATTAAATGGCCATGCCGCAACACCGACCACTATCGCCTTCGGCGGTACGGGAAACATTCTGATGACCGGCGGGGCGGATAATGCCGTCATCCAGTGGGACGTCTCGACCGGCCAACAGGTTCGCAAATTTGACGGCCATAGTGCCGAACTCCGCACCATCGCGTTCAGCAGCGATGGCCAGACAATGGCCACAGCTGACATCGATGGCACGATCTATATCTGGGACTTTGATTCCGGCAGTGCAGGCAGTGGCTTTGGACCAACCGGTTCCGGCCTCGACGCCATGGCGCTTAGTGCCGATGGCAAATGGATTGCCACCGGCGCCAGGGATGGCGAAGTCGTGCTGTGGGACCGCGACGGCGACCGTGTTGGTCGTTTCGGCGCGCATGACGAAACGCTGACGACCCTTGCATTCAGCCCGGATGGAAAACTGCTGGCCTCGGCCGATGTCGGCAAGGAAGTCTGGCTCTGGGATACCATCGAACGCGAAGATATCTTTGAATTGAAAGGCCACAATGGCAGCATTGTCGGTGTGACTTTCGAAGGCCGCCACAGCAGGCTTCTGAGCGCCAGCGAAGACGGCATTGTGCGCGCCTGGAATCCCCTGAACGGGACCTGGCTCGCCCAGATGATTTCCACCAAATCCGGTTGGGCTGTTATCGACCCCGATGGCCGTTTCGACGGATCGCTGGATGCCGTTCGGGATATCGCCTGGACCGGCGATGATGGTGAAATCGATCTGGACCGCCTTTCCGACCGCTTCTATCAAACCGGCTTGTTGCCTTACATGCTGGACCCGAAAGCGCCCAAACTGGCGTCTGCGGCTCCCGCGCAGGAAGAACCGGAAGCAAAGCCAGAGGCGGCAGCACCTGCACCGGCGCCCGCACCTGAAGCGAAAGCCATCCCGGCGGCCACCGTCCGGAGTCTGCCACCGCCCAGTGTCGTCGAGCTGAAGGAAAGCCTTGGCGACGCGCCCAAAATTGCGCTTCTTAGCCCCAAAAATGGTGAGACTGTCGAAGGCGAAAGCGTCGAGGTGACCATTCAGGTTATCGATGAAGGCAGTGGCGTCGATGAAATTCGCCTGTTCCATAATGGCCGTGTCGTCGTCGACAAGGGTAACCGCGCCGCAACATTGACGGATCGCAGCGGTAACCGTCGCCTGATCCACAATTTTGAAGTTCTTCTGGCCAGCGGCGAAAACAATTTTTCCGCCGTGGCGTTTTCGTCCAAGCGGGTCGAAAGCAAACCGGCGAAAGCAAAAGTCAGCCTGCAGGGTGCACCGAAGAAGCCGTCCCTGAATGTTCTCGCTATCGGGATCAACACCTATAAAAACCCGGCTCTGAGCCTGAATTACGGCGTTCCCGATGCGAAGGGCATTCTGAAAGCCTTTAAAAATGGCAGCAAGGACATGTTCGAAAAGGTCAATCTGGCCGGCGTGTTCGACACCGACGCGACCAAGGAAACGATCCTTGCCGAAATTCGTAAATTACAGACCAGCAGTCCCGACGACGTGGTCGTTGTGTACATGGCGGGACATGGCGAACTGACGGCGGCGGGCGAATGGTATTTCCTGCCTTACGATGTCGTCTATCCCGAGCGCGAGGAACAGGTCGTAAAATACGGCGTGTCATCGACTCAGCTGCAAAGTGAAATTGCGAAAATCGGTGGCCGCAAGGTCATGCTGTTAATCGATGCCTGTAAATCCGGCGGGGCAATCAGCGCCTTCCGCGGCTTCGAGGAACGCAAGGCAATCCGGCAACTCGCCCGTTCAACAGGCGTCCATATCGTGGCGGCAACCGCACAGGACCAGTTCGCGGTTGAACTGTCGCGCCTCAATCACGGCCTGTTCACCTATGCCGTGCTTGAAGCGCTCGCCGGCGGTGCCGACGGTGGCCGCAAGGACGGCTTCGTATCCGTTCGCGAAATGCTGGCTTATGTCGAAGACAGGATGCCGGAACTGAGCATGCAGCAACGTTCCAGCCCGCAATACCCCGTGATCAATTCACGGGGCATGGACTTCCCTGTCTCCATCGCGCAAAGCAATTAGGATTGGCCCGAACACCGGCCGGATGATCACTTCGAGAATTTGATTATTCGGCCGCGTTCGTCAGCAGCGCGAAAGCCTGGGTGAGGCAGTTTTTTTCCTGCATCCGAATGGCCATCTCGGCATTGTTGCCGCCACCGCCCCGCACGATATGTAATCTAACCGTGGTTTCTTCCTTCGCCGGTTGGCGCAGAATCTGATATTCGGCACCATCGGTGACCGACAGATTGGATGGCCAACCGACCTGGGATTCCCCATCAGGCCATTTCACCATGGCGGCGTCACTGCCACCGACCTGGGCGATCCAGAGACTGCTTACCGCGGCACCATGCGGAAGCCATAGAATGGTTTCCTTGCCGTCGACAATGCACTGGTCGCCCCCGGCTGCGATATCGATACGGTATGCATCCTTGCCCCTGGCGGAAGCCGCGTCGCGAATAGCCCCGAGCTGGCTGGAGTCACGCCCCTGCCCGGCAACCAGTGTCGACAGTGCGGTTACAAGCTTGCTGGCACCAGCCGACTTTTCTTCGGGATCAGGCACCCCCTTGTAAGGCCCCTTCAGCTTGATAACCCGTCCTGTCGGTGAAATGAGGCTGATTTTGTGGCCCTTGCGGATGGAAAGCGCCTGGCCACCGTCGATAACCATACCCGGCTCAAGCCCGATAATCGTCGATTCCGTTATGACCAGTTCGGCCGCTTGCGCGGCGAAACCGGTGAACAGGGCAACCAATACGCCCGAAACAGTCCCTCGAATAGACATGACGGCCTCTCAATCCAACGTGCGATAAATACTTCTAACCTGATGTCGGTATTTTCGCAGTGCGGGATATCACAGCACAAAAAACTGTGCATATGGAAGAAAAGATACAATTCCGCTAAATCACTCAGGCCAGATCGGACAATGGCAGCCAATCGGCGATACCGGTCTGACCCAACGCGCTGGCGTTTCCCCCATCTGTATCGCCGGTACAAGGTGACGAACCCGGCCCAGTGGTCCGACGGATTCCGTCATCAGGTCGGCGACATCCTCCTGCGTCGGGTCAGGCAATGCCAATGCGTTCGCCGATGCCGGAGCGCGACCAAGCGATTTAAACCAGTGTGCGGTCTGACACAGCGACAAGCGCACCAGATAACTGCCGCCTTCACGCGCCCGGCGGGACAATGCCGTCATCGCCCCGAATGCCGCCAGATACCCTGTTGCATAGTCGAGCAGCGAAACCGGCGTATGTCTTGGCGGCCCCCCCGCCCCTTCCTCAAGGGCGATCCCCGTTGCGGTCTGCACCAGCGTGTCGTAGCCACGCCGTGACGCCCATGCGCCTTCATGGCCATACGCGCTAAGCGATACGTAAATGATCCCCGGCCGCAATGCCGCCAGGTCTTCGGGCGACAATCCCCGCGATGACAGCGTGCCGGGCCGATATGCCTGGGTGAAGATATCGGCATTCCGCGCAAGCTGTCGCAAGGTCGCCATGTCATCCGTTTCGCGCAAATCCAGGAACGCCGTCAGTTTTCCGTGCCCGGTATCAAGCGCGGAATTGGCGTGATAGGGAAGATGCGGCCCGCTTATCCGCATCACATCGGCGCCGTGTTCCGCCAGCGTCCGCCCGCAGGTCGGCCCCGCCAGCACCCGTGTCAAATCAAGCGCCCGGACACCCGATAACGGCCTGTCTCCCGGCCCCATCGGTTCCGGCGCGCTATCGCCAATTTTGATGATTTCAAGCAATGGAAGACGGTCAACGGCCTGCGCGTGGGCATGTGCGGCCCATTCATCATTGTCCCGTGCCATGACCGCACAAAGGCCTTCAGCCACGAATGTGTCCTCGAGTTGCTGCGCGTCCCATTTGGCGATGGCCGCTGCCGCGGATTCCCGCGCATCGTCGCAACCAAGAACCCGGATGGCCCCCGCCCGGTGATGAGGGAAATTGCAGTGCAACTGCACCCAGCGGCCATCGCCACTCTGGTAGTAACCGGAAAGCGGATCCCACGCCGCAATCGCGGGCTGATTGACGACATGCACATAGCGTTGGCCGCGCATGGCGATGGCAGCCGTCCGGACGTCGATGGATACATCCTGGCGGCGCCCGGTCCGCAATTCCCACAAATCGGCCGCCGCGAGCCCGGCCGCCCCAATGGTCGCCGCACCGGCTGCGCCGATCCGGAAACTCGATGGCAGAATTGGGTCATCGCCTGAAATTTTCAAATGATCCGGCGGAATACGGTCCCAGCCAACCGTGCTCAATACCTGATCCAGCGCTTCCCTGGGCCCCGATTCCAGGGCGCGATTCGCGTTCGCCGCATTAACCTGCATGTTGGTCATTGCCCCGCCTCCCCATAGCCGTTCTTTATCGTTTCGATGAAATCTATCCGATCCACGGTGAACGGCCAAGCAATCTGCGGGTTCCAGAACCCTGGGCTGCAGCACACCTACAGATCAATGTTCTTCATATGTTCAAGCGGGCGAACGAAGAATTATACTGTGGCGATACCATCCAGGAAGGGAAATTCGACACATGCCGCCACTCGTCGCCGATACGCGGGCACCAGGCGCCCGCCACGACAATTCACTGCCGCAATGGGCCGTCGACAAGATCGCGCGGCGGCGTGGCCGGCAACACGCCTTTCCCACAATCGAACCGCACCGAACGGCGCTGGTGGTCATCGATCTCACACAGTCCTTCCTTGAAAACACGCCATGCGCCCCTTCCATCGTCCAGCCCGTCAACCTGTTGGCAGACGCGCTCCGACATGCCGGCGGCACGGTCGCATGGGTTGACCCGGCCCCGATAGAGGGCACGGGCAGTATCCTGAACGCCCTGTGGGGACCAGAACGGGTCAGCGGCCTTGCTGCCGAAACCAAACCGGGTTCGCCACAGAACCAGCCCGCTGCAGGCCTGACCCGACACGCTGCCGACGTCGTCGTCGACAAACAGGGATACAGTGCGTTCTTTCCGGGATCATGTGCCCTGCCGGAAATTCTCCAGGACCGAAATATCGACACCGTATTAATCGCGGGCGTACTCACCAATATCTGTTGAGAAAGTTCCGCACGGGATGCTTCAGGACGTGGCTTTCGGGTGGTTATGGTCGCCGATGCCAATGCGGCCCGCAGCGACGAGGAACACCAGTCCGCGCTCTACAACGTGCTGCGTAATTTCGGCGATGTCCGACTGACCAGCGACCTCATCGACGTGCTTTGCGCGTCCCGTGCCACTGCATGAGCAAAATGCCACCGATCACCATCATGCCGCCCAGTGCCTGAATCAGGCTGAGAGTTTCCGAGAAAAGAAACCAGGCAAGGGCAATGCTCGCAACAGGCTGCAGGTTATTCATCATCGCGGTATTTTCAGCACCGATCCGGGGAATTGCCGCATAGAAAAAGGGGATGGAAGCGGCCTGACACAGAACGACCCCACCAGCGCCCAGCCAGCCGGTTCCCGTTTCCGGAAAAACCAGACCGCCGGATAAAACAGAAATAATCGACAGGGCCACACAGGCGGCCAGTGTCATGTGAAAGGTCATGACAAAGACGTCGACGTCACGCATTGCCCGGCCGACCCAAACAACATTCAGCGCGCAGGCCGTCCCGGCTGTCAGACTGATGACGACACCGCGCCAATCGACATCACCGACACTGACACCGAGCATCACCCCCAATCCACAGAACGACATCGCCAGCGACAGGCATGTCACCAGCCCCAGCCATTTCCGGTCCATTGCCGCCATGATGATCGCGACCAGCGGCGGGTAGACAAAGAACAGCAACGCGGCGAGGCCGACCGGAATATACCGGACAGCGCCGATATTGCCGTAGAACGCGACCGACATCAGCAGGCCAAGGCCGACGCAGTGCCACCACACTTTCCATGGAATGCGCAGATTGCGACCGCTCGCCAGGCAAAGTGCCCCGACCAGCAGGACGCCAACGACGGTGCGCACCGTCGCAATGGACAGGGGATCTGTCCCGCCATTATAGGCGGCACGGGACAAAGCCACCGCTGCGCCCAGCCCCCCTGACGCACCGATGGCAAACAGATATCCCTGTAACCTGTCCCTCCGATTCATGGCGGGACGCTATAGGAAGCCCTATACGAAAGCGAGGATATCCGGCACCGGAATACCGGTGAAACCAGCCTCCCCTTCAAACCCGGTCAGGACCCGGTCGCAAGCGGCCCCTTCATCAGTTGCCCGGTGTAACTGCCCGTGGAAACACCATTGTCGAAGGCGAGACCGCCGTTGACGATTGTCGCCATGATGCCATCCGCCTTCTGCACAAAGCGACGCGCCCCAGCCGGAAGATCGCGCTGCACTGTCGGCATCTGGGGCCGGACAGTATCAGCATCAAATATCACGATATCCGCCGCATAGCCGGTGCGCAGCAGGCCGCGGTTCGGCATTTCCCAGGCCGACGCATTGTCGAAGGTCATCATCCGGACAGCTTGTTCCAGCGTGAAGGCCTGCTTGTCCCGCACCCAATAGGCCAGCATGTGCGTCTGCAGCGACGATCCCATTTCCTGGCAAACATGCGCGCCGGAATCGGAGAATGTCGCCAGGGTTCGCGGGTGCTTCAACATACCCAACACATCATCGGGCTTTTCGTTGACAATTGGCTGGACGAAAATCTGGTCTTCGTTCTCCAGCATCAGATCGATGATAACCTCGACCGGGTGCTTGCCGCTTTTCTGCGACAGCTCGGCGATGGTCGGGTCGTCCCAACGAACATCCTTCATTGCAAAAAGGTTGTCGTAATCCGGCTTCTTGGGATCGGTCGTCGCCATACCACCGCCCTGAAACTCGGTATCACGCGGCCGCATGCCCGCTTCATCAGCGATCAGCTTTGCGCGGACCTCGGGATCGGCAAACAATCGTTTCTGTTCGTACAGCGATTGCGCCCGCACCGTCTTCCAGTTCGGCAGCACGTCGAACGGCAAGTATGATTTCAGCGAAAACAGCGCGTTGATCGAACGCGTCGTGGCCTGACCGAACATCCGGCCACCGGCGGCAACGGTGTCGTCGATATACTGTGTCTGATACTGCCACGAATTCGGCTCGACACCCTGTCGGGTCGATATCGTCCCGAACATGACCGGCCGGCCACTGGTCAGCGCGACATTCCGCAGTTCATCAAGGCAGGCGCGCTGCGCCTCGCCGGATGCGACATCGGGGCCAATCTGGAAAATTCCCGTATCCAGTTCCGTCATGGCATCAACCAGATAATTGATTTCATTCCAGTCGCCGATACGGCTGGCGACCGGCGCGCCGCCCGGCGCGAAATGCGTAGATGCCCGCGACGTCGACAAGCCGATAGCCCCGGCACGAATTGCTTCGGTGACCTGCGCCTTCATTGCTTTCAGATCGTCTTCGGTCGCGCGCTCCGTCATCGCGCGCTCGCCCATCACGTACATCCGCAATGCGGAGTGACCGATATAGGCGCCGTAATTGATCGCCTTGGGAACGCTTTCAACCATCTGCAGATATTCCGGATACGTCTCCCAGCTCCAGTCGATCCCCGCCATCACCGCTTCCGACGGAATATCCTCTACCGCTTCCAGGCATTTCGCATACCATTCGCGGTCTTCTTCCTTGCAGGGAGCCAGCGCGAAACCACAATTGCCCATGAAGACGCTGGTCACCCCATGCCAGCACGAACAGCTTCCAAGCGGGTCCCAGGCGACCTGTGCATCCATGTGGGTGTGTCCGTCGATAAATCCGGGCGCGACGATCAGCCCGTCCGCATCGATCGTTCGTTCAGCAGTAGCGCGGATACGACCGATCTCGACAATTATGCCGTCCTTGACGCCGACATCCGCCCGGTACCGGGCCATCCCTGACCCGTCCACAATGGTCCCGTTCCTGATAACAATATCCAGACTCATGACCTCTTCCCCCGAATCATCAGCCGCCACAAGAAGCGGCAACATCGATCTTAACGCCATTTTTAGCGATCCGTCACGGTCCGCGAATCAGAGGACGTTTGTTCGGGTCCCGCGAGTGGTTTGACCGCGCTTGTCACAATTCCTTCACATCGCGTCGATATAGGTACATCCTTGCGAATGGCGGGGCGTATGAAAGACACAATGGAATTCGTTGAAAAGAGCAAAACGGAAGTTGCACCCCGTCAGGCGATTGCGACGATAAATCCGGATTCACCCGATCGCTTCATCAATCGGGAACTGTCCTGGCTCGCATTCAACGAACGCGTTCTCAAGGAAGCAGACAATCCCAACAACCCATTGCTGGAACGGCTGCGGTTCCTGTCGATTTCCGCCAATAATCTCAATGAATTTTTCATGGTCCGGGTCGCCGGCCTGAAAGGTCAGGTCGAAGCACAGGTCGACTTTTCCAGCCAGGAAGGCCTGACACCGGGACAGCAACTGGATCAGACTCACTTGCGGGCTGCCTCGATCATGGACGAGCAACAACATTGCTGGACCAGACTTCGTCCATTGCTTGCGGATGCCGGAATTTCCGTTGTGACCCGACCGGACGAATTGCTTTATGGCGACCGCGAATGGCTGACAGCCGAATTTCAGGAAAAGCTTTTTCCCGTCCTGACTCCCATCGCCATTGACCCTGCGCACCCGTTTCCCTTCATCCCCAATCTCGGCTTCGCGATGGTGCTGC
>Ga0222651_1001434_pt1 | contig 11743 bp, 11 predicted proteins | sample AntAcemetagen369_FD_179855 | JGI IMG/M metagenome (GOLD analysis project Ga0222651, IMG submission 179855) | Saline water microbial communities from Ace Lake, Antarctica - #369 | ecosystem: Environmental > Aquatic > Non-marine Saline and Alkaline > Saline | place: Antarctica: Ace Lake...
AAAAAACCGTACGTCGCGCTTGTTAGTGGAATGAACAGAAATAATGCTTTCTGCGAAGATCACCCGTTAGTCAGAAGACACATGTGGTATGGCTGCGGCGAATGTATCAAATATCAACGGACGCTTTATAAGATGGAAGACAGCTTGCACGCGGCGTAGTTTTTTTATATATTGTAACTAATACACCAATTACCAGCAGCTTTCATCCATGATTACGAGGAGAAGATTGTTTGATGAAATTATACCAAGAAATCCTGCTGCGAGGGTGACGCATGATAATATAATTCGCGGTGAGAATGACTCTGATAAAAGAAACATGCTTCGCATCCGTGGAGTTCGACTACAGCCAACTTATCGGGTACCTGGGAGGCGTATTCGGTTGAGGGAGTTCGAAAGTCCTCAAGTAACCCCGGAAGGTAGTGTTCACCTTCCGCCGCCCGTTGTAACCCGACCCGCTGCGCATAGTGTAGCACCAAATGATCCGGGAGTTGGTTCTCCCCCCCTTATTGCTCCCATACCTCGAAACCAAATCGTCATCACGGCACCACCCCCAACAGTGCCACGGCCGATAATATTTAAGGCGTTCTGCTGTAACACATCTGGTGAGAAGAGTAGTATCGGTATTTCTGACATATCTGATATGAACATGGTTGGGCGCCTCGAGGGTGTATACAACGTAATACACATGTTACAGAATCAGATTGAAGCGCTGAACTATAAAAATAGTCGGGTGGTTCGCATTCGAGATCTGATTTCTCTATCTGGACGCATTTCCGCCTCCATGCTTGAATTTACGAGCCTCGTAACTCACTTTCACACTTCTGCGCGACAGGCGACAGATCAGCCCGACTTATCTGGATTGAAGACTTTTGTTTTTTTCGGCCATAATTTGCCAAGAGGTGACTTGAAGTTTAATGACCTATCAGGCGAAGCAGCGGTAGTGTTACACGCGCTAAAGTCGCAAAATCTTCACAATAAAAAGGTTGACATAAGTGAAAAAAGCTTCGTTGTTGAAGATGTGAACAAATCGTATGTAACATTAAGCAAACGGCACAGAATGCACTCGATGCTGCTACCGCTGATCATAAATAAATGTGTCTATGAGTGTGAGTGGAACTATCGGGCGAACGCCGATGCTTCCATTCAGCAAAGCGTTCCATTACTCTACATCACACCGCAGAATCGGAGCTACTTCTTGCAGCAGATATATCACAACCCACACACACCCAAATCGCAATTTGCTTTGTACCACTTCATCAGGAATGAGTTGGGTGTTCGTGGCGTGCTGAGGAAACACGTCGTCATGCACCTAAAAACTGTTTTCCAAGAACAACTTGTGAGGAATATCATGTTGAACAACGGTATGCTGAATATGTATGATCTGATGGTACGTAACAGGAAATTTTCCGAAAACAGGACTCCGTTCGAAGTGGCAACAACCTTTGAGATTGATTTGATCGATTTTGCGAACTCTGCTACCCGAAAATGGGGTATAGGCAATGTAAGTGGGAGTGAGAGTAGATACATACTGACGGTTGTGAACCACCTAACTGGTCTGGCATCAGCAGTGGTAGTTCAAGAAAAAAGCGCTTCGGTGGTCTATAACGCGATCATGAAAGTCTTCTACAGCTTGTCAATTAACTACGGTCTCATTTTGGGTGTGCACATCCTCACAATAAAGTGTGATGAGGGCAGCGAGTTTTCGATTATCGAATCGAGGTTGAAAGGCGTTCTAAACATCATCAGAACGCACATACATCATCACGGTTCGATCGAGAAGCATAACTCGATGCTGATGAAAGCGGTATCAAAATCATTTTACACTGGTTATAGCAGGAAGCAAACGTCCGGCGGCACGTACTCAAAATACTTTGATCTGGCTGTAAAAGAGTCTGTTACATCCCTGAACCTTCTTCCAAGGAGGTCGTTGTCCTCTTCTCTCCATTCGCCGACCACCGTTTCGAATGCGCACTCGCTGATCCTCAGTATGCAATCCCGGGAAGTGAGAGAAGCTATCGCATCGGGAGACCTCCGGACAATTGAGGAGAAAACACTCTCGGAGAAAAACGTGTCGTACTTTAGATCCAGCGCGCACTCTATTGTTGAATCTAGAAAGAGGGCTTTGAAACAGAACACGCGTACGGGAGATTACAAGCGAACAGTGTTCTTAAAGAAGTATTCTCCCTACGATTACATCCGAAAGAATATGGATAGCGAACCACAGAACAAGAAACATAAGCTTCGGAGAGGAAATTTAGTTTCTGGTACGGTTCGCATTTTTGACTTTGCGCGGATACTGTCGAAAGCACCTGGTTCGAAGGCCTCGACTTTCGCCTCTCTACGCTATAAGAAGGATCCTCCTAATCTCACACGCGTATTCACCAGAAAGGGGAATTACGGGAGTGCGGGTGATATGTTTTACAAAAGTTACATGCCCCACTGGTCGTACGAGGTGTATATTTTGATTCGAATTCAGATGAGCGAGTACCACGACAGATTGCACTCGGCGGACGACACGCGGTTCTTTTTTGTAGAACAAACAGCGTTTTTCAACGAGTGCTATGATGTGTTATTATCCGAAGTCGCCGCCACAGACACAGCAAAGCCTCGAACACTTGCGTTGAAGAAGCTTGTGAGCGGGGGTTTGCGCACAGAAGAGACAAAATTCGCCCAGTCCACCTCGATAGACCGTTTGCGATACGTTTGCTCGATGAATCTGCATGATAATCGCGTGCCTCTTGAGGTGGCGATGCATAACTTAACATACTATACGGACTTTAAGGATATCACACACGAACTCATGCTGAAAACCGCGATGCGCAAAAGCGCGAGTTGGAGCGCGCATATGCAGAACCCCTCGTATCCCGGGGACCAATCCACTTCGATCTGGAGACTTCGCAACGAATTTCAGATTATCCCTGGTTCCACGAATCAGGTGTCCGCGTTGAAGATTTCGGAATCAAAAGAGGCGAATGCTTTGTACACCTCTAGGATGTTTGAGAAGGACGAGCTTAAGTTTGATATTATAACCGGTTTATCGTTCCCCAGAATATCTGTCATTTCGTCGCCAGGGTGATCTGGCGGCTTTTTTTTCTTCTTCTTCCAACCAATGAAACCCAACAACTGACGTTGAAGCGCGAGACCCTCTGACGTTTAAGCATCCGCAGTGTTTGCAGACGGCCTCCTCCACCTCACGAGCAGAAAAAATCTCCTTGCTATCCTTAGTGTCGTTCTCCCTCCATTTTTCTTCTCCTGCCTGCTTCTTCTCTTCTTCTGTGTTTGCCATTTTGGTTTATATGTTCTCATTTCTCTAATCCGTCGAATGATTGAAAATTGAAATACTAGAAGACGAAAAAATAAAAAAAGGAAGGAGAAAATTCGGGGAAGTTTCTGGGAGGGGGTACAAGTAAGAACTTTCCACATCATTCGACATATTTCATTTGTCATTTTGTCCATTCGCTGTGTATTCATCAATCGCGTACCGATACGAAGACTCTGTCCGAGCTCAAATCAATGTATTCTTTGCCGTCGCCGCCCACTATGCCGCCTTCCGCTTCCCCTTCTACTCCTACCCTACCCACGTTTTCATCCACGTCTTCTTCTTCTTCGACTGCGCAGAATAAGCTCCCTTTCATATCAGACGAAGAGCTGGACTCCTTTTGCGTTTTGAACGGCTTTAAATTCGGCGGGACTTGCGGTCAGAGTTCGGGGATCGATATTGACGACCTGTTAGAATTGAACTTTACTCCTCCCGGTGAAAACGGAGCCACGATGCCTTCCAGTGGAAGTGGTAATGGAGGTAGCGGAAGCAGCAACAGCAAGAGCCGAAAGAGAAAAGTGAGCAGAAAAGCTGTGGGTAAGGGGACCAAATCGTCCGCGTTATCACGAAGACGTACACGAAGTGGAGGTGGAGGTGGAGGTGGGGAGCAATTGAAGCACTGTTTGAGGTGTAGGAATAAGGTTCCCGCCAGTGAGCTAAAGAATCGGTACTGTGTGCCGTGCACTGACAGGGGGGTGACTTGCAGAGACAGCTTCTGCCAGCTGAGAGGGGACAACCTGGTACGATACGGTTGCTGCCTGATGCACTGTATGAACAGGTGTACTTATAACATTCTGCACCCTGAACATGTATCTTTAGACCAACACGGCGCACAACAGCGCGTAAATGAATTCAACGAGAAGACATCCGATCATTATATGATTGATAGTATTAAGTACGAGCCGATGTACTTCAGGTTTAGACACGAAATGAGTGAAAAATACAATTACATGTGTATCGAGGACCTGAAAATTGCAGCGGACCTCCGCATCCGTTACTCCGATTCAAGTAGCCGAATCGTCAGAAACCGATCGTTGCCTGCCTTCCGTATCGTGAAATATGTTTCTGGAAAGGCTGGCGCAAATGCGGCTAAAGAAGGACCTTTCATGCAGCTCAGGAGTGTGGAGAAAACATTCTCGGATTTAATTGGCTCGATGATCATCAGCCAGCACAAAGTGGTCGAAGCGGTGGATTTGGTGGGACTCGGGTTTATGCGGAGCAGGCATGTATACAACGTTTATCGAAACATCTTGCCCTTCACCGAGGAGGTGAAAATCGTGAACAATAAACCTTACATGTCAGAGGAGACGGGTTCGACGTGTTATCTATACAAACCGGTGAAGCAACGCGAGATAAGTTGTGCATATACTACACTCGATGAGAACGGTAATGAGGTTGTGGCACACGTTCTAAGATTCGAATCGAAGCCGGATGCTTTTCTCTTCGGTGACGAAAAGAGTAATAACACAACCAACAATAATGGAAATAATAAAGCGGAGTGCTCTATTTCGGTGGATGTTAGAGGCAATGTTACAATGACATTACGAGGGTACACTGTTCCTCACGACGTTTACGCCTTCACCATGTGTAGCAAAACCGGTAAAGCCAGAATAATAGTCTGATATATGAGTAATTGTATATATATATATATATATCAGAGTGTGAGTGGTACTAAGTATTAAGTATAAATCTTTGAAAATAAAATGAAACTGTACATTCGCGTGTAACTATCTATCTATGTCTTCACCATCTACTACGGTCCACCTAGATCAAAAGATTGATAATAGTTCGTTATCGTGTATTACAGGATACAAACCAATCAAAAGTGTATATACACATCATAACGGGGGATCGATTGTTGCAAGAGATCTAAAAGTATGGAAAACGATCAACCTGGACGTTGCAAAAGCGAATAAACTGATTCTGAAGGACACGTATGAGTTTTCTGTGTGTGCTGCAGAACATTCGGGTAGCGGCTTGGATGAACTCGCACTGCATAACAAGAGAAATGGGGACTGGGTTTTGAGGATAGTGGGGGACGAATTACAGATCAATTCAGGAAAGCTAAATTTCGCTAATATGCTAAGAGCGGATCTGCTCATCGCGAACGAAAACGGAATCGCCCCGAATACCATTTATGTTGATCACAACGGTTTCCTGCGTGCTTCTTTTTAAAATTCTGATCCAAACAAAATGTGAATGAGACTACCATCGTCAGCTTTATCATCTGTCTTGTTCGGCTGCTGATAAGCCTGCGTGTATTGTTGTTGTGGTTGCTGACATCGGGGTTGTGCTTTGACTGCTATGTTTGCGGGTGGCGGTGGTATATTAACACGTATAGTGGAGCGTGGGACGACGCCGGCAGAGTGCGTGATATTGGGGGCTGCCGTCATACGATAATGATACAGCGTTCGTCTAGGTGCGGGCGGTGGTTGTGTGTTGAAGTACTTCGAATGTGTTTTAGCGGGCGGTTGAGAAGTAAGAAGCGGGTATGTTGGACGAACAATAAGGTTTGAACTGTCTTCTCTCTCGATTAAAAAAGTTCTGCCGGTTCGTTGCAGCGGGCGGTTTTGGGTGTGCAGTTCTTTGAATCTTTCATCTTCAATAATTCTACGAGGGTTATTAGCATTATTCGAAGTATGAAGATTCCCTTTTGACGATGATACGCGCTTTTTACGGTGCCACCAAAAACCTAAAGGGTTAACGAGGAATCGTTTGCAAGGAAATTCTGCCTTCCAGCTGAACACAGGGCACTCGAGCTGAGTTTTCGTTTTGTTGAAGACCAACATTGTATGATCAACACAAACATGTTTCATAACGTCCGCAAATTCTTGCTTATTCCTGAATCCGTCAGTATACCCATCGAAGAGTTTCTTTCTTTCTTCTTCTGTGTTCTCCTTGCACATACAAACTATATCTGCGTTCCTTCGCGCGGCAGGGGTTATTGCTACACCAAACTGTAAGCCTATAATCGGAGTTATAAAGTAGTGCCTCCCATTGGTGAAGAGTGAGTCAATTACCGGCGATCGCAAATTCTTTCTATCGTGAGCAAAATCATCGATGACGATAAAAACGTGTCGAACGCACCCCTTTTTGATTCGATCACATTGGAACTGTATAATTCGCTGGATTAAAGATAAGTCGAGAGTCGTGTGAATAAAATCGCTCGGCATCGACTTGCTGAAGTCTTTGTTATTGCTTATGGTAGGACAAAATATCCAGCCCATTTCCATTCGAGGACTCAGATGATACAACAGGTTCTTTATCGCGGTGGTTTTACCGCTCCGCCTTCTGCCAATCAAAACTATTGTCATTCCTGGTTGGAGATCTTTATGGGGTTTAAAGCGGTGAATTTTTATCGCTGAGGCATTGTTGCTGATCATATTCTGATCCTGTTGCGGATAGCTTTCCTGAAATAAAATGGTAAAATATATATATACACACGCATAGGATAAAAATGAACGTACATTGAACAAAATAAACGGACACGAATGCGCGCGCAAGTCGATTGATCTACAATAGTATTAATGTGTACAGCAGCAGCATCATCATAAACTCTCTGAATTTCATCTTATAGATCTTTGTTTGCCCCCTGTATTACAGAAAGTTTAGATAAAAAAAAAAGTATTACATGATAACAGCAGGCATATTACTTGGGTCATATGGAACAGTTATGGCGGTGCTCTCCTCTATTATCGTATCCATAGAACGCGGTGCAGATCCGTTCTTGATGTAGTCAGGTAAAAGGTTCTGAGTTTCATCGCATAAATCGATACGAGTTGATATAAATGATGCTCGGTCTAGTTCAACCTTACGACCCAGCACTTCTTTAGTAACTTTTGCTGTGTTTGGAAGAATCTCTTCGTAATTACGGTTTAGAAGATGTTTATCTTCGTATGAAGATTGTCTCATGGTACTTGGCCGCTCCTCGAGAAGCGGGTTTATAATGTAATTCATGACTTTCGTGCCCCCGTCAAGTTCCTGTATGAGCGGCCTGTTGCGTATCTCTCTTCCGCGCGGTTCTGAGAACATTCTTTTAAATATATGGTATGGATGATGCATGATATAGAACAAAAAAATCCCCGATGCTACAACATGTAATATATGAACCATTTATTATGCGTTTTGCATCACCAAGCGAAAGATTGAAAATTCAAGCAGTATTTAATTTATTATTCAAGCAAGAAATTACTTTTTAGACATGCCATATAAAAGTGGAAGTGATCATCGACAGATGATCATGCCAGAATCTCCACCAAAACTAAAACGAAATATAAGTTGTTCGGAGTATGAGTTAACTTTGATGCGAAGTCAGTGTGCTTCCCTGAAAACAGATTATTTCTTATACTGGTGGAGATATGTGCCTATACTTGACTGTCACGAATACTGTGTTGTCAAACCGTTCGAAACGTCCAGCCCTCTTGGATATACGTACATGACGCGGCTTTCAACGGATAATCTGCAAAAGTGGGCTTTTGGTCGGTATTTTGTGGTAAGGAAAAACGGGAAAATCGCAACAAACAAGCAGCAAACGGATTCAAACTTTAAAAGATGCCGTATTTCTACGTATGTAATTCGAAACTGCATACTTACAGGTGCCAAATTATGATAAGTGCATGCATGTGCATAATAGATAATACAAATATCAATATCAATATCTAAATTGCTCACTCTGGCAAGAGATTAAACACCATCATACTTCTATCGTCCGTTGTGTAGTCCATAATAGACCGTGTGGGTCTTTGCATAAATGTCGAACCCTCATCTGAGCCAAACCTAACGCATCGATTCAAGCTTACACGATTATTCAGCGCCTTACTTCGATCGGGTAAGGGTGGACGTATGGGGGTTGATCTAGATGCGGTGGTTGAACGATTTCGCATTTGAGCGCTTTGCGTGAGGCGACGGGATTCCTTACCACCACCCGCGTGACAATATTGTGCGCTATCAGCCCCATCTTCACCCCCGTGATCTTCTCTGGAGTACTCGGAAGATGACATATTCGTGCGTATTGTCGGGTATGAAGTTCTGAAACCGTGCTTTCTAACTGAATCGGAAAATGACTCGGAATCATAAGCGGCGGAGAGCGCATCAAAAGGCCGCAAGCGAGCATTTCTCAACGAATTATTGGTCGCGGTTCTTTCAGGGTCGAGGTGAAAGACCGGGCCTTTAAATCTTTTCACACGGTGTGGTTGGATCAATATCCTGTGGATGTGTCTTGCATTCTCTGTATCATTGTGCCTCCAGACGGGAACGTTCATTTGTATATGGTGTCGATACAGCAAGCGTTTCTTTGCAGAAGAAACAGAAAAGTGTGGAGCATTGTTTATTCTGCTACCGTTCTGTGTTACGCCCAGTTTTTGAAGCCAGTGCATTGGCATACGTCCGTACGACATTACCGGGTAACTCTCGTGGTACTTTCCCGTTCGGACGACCTCGGTGTGATTTATATTGTGACTCGACTTGAAGGGAGCCCGAGATACAATGCTTCTGTCCGATGTGGCTTCGTAGAGGAGAGGCCTTCTCGGCTCCCGATCAAAGACACTAACACCATCATCCCTGTGATGTATCCGCTGCATAGCGGCATCAAATTTGTTCTGACGTTGAACCTGGGCAGGCGGTCTCGGCATGATATTTGGTTTGGACTTAAACTCTTCCATGATATCGATCCTCTCGCGATTCGTAGCATTGTATCCGGATGAACGGTTGTAATCGGGATCGCGTACACTGATAATCGCAGACTGTTTCCATTTCTTGTGCAGTTTTGTTGGGCGGTCAGAGGGGAATATCGATCTCGTTTCTATGTTGTTGATTGCGCTGAACCGCCGAGAGTTTTGCTGGGCTATCTCTTCCGGACCTCTCACGTGATCTTCCTCGCGAGGTCTAACATCGAAACCGATTCCCGCTGCACGTTGCAACCCCGAAGAATCAGCGAATACTTCACTTGAATACTCGTTATCGAAAGACGACATGTTCAAAGACAGGTGGATGTTATACTGTTATACGTACGTACGAATAAAGATACAGAGTATAAAATACATTAACTCAATATAGCAATATTAATTAACACAAACGCTACAAATGAAACTTATGCTTGATATCGTTGATTTTATCATTGATGATCGAATTGATTTTTTTTCCGTACTCTGAAGTTATGTTTTCCACGGCACGTCCGTATTCGGACAGTTTCTTGTCGATTTTTGCAGTAGTATCTGCGACAGCCCGATCCGCCATTCCACCAAGCTCTTTGGAAGTGCGAACAATCGTTTCTTCTGCCAACTTAGGGAATTCAGTTGTAACTTTCAGCGCTTGAGCAGCGTCCGCAACTGCTTCATTCGAGAGCTTCTTCATGAACGCTGTCTGGTCGGTAATCCAGTGTTCGGTTGTGTGCACAAACTCTGCCGCGTCCTTACTCATTCCTGTGATCTGATTGATTGACTGTTGGAAGATTTCCTTCAGCTTGTTTACGGTAACGCTTAACCCGACCAGGAGAGTATTAATAGAGTCGATCGCCCCGTTTAATAATACAGAAATTACCCTGGATATCCATGTGAGCACGAAGTTGATGGCAATCTGTATGGGAGAAAAGATGATACCAAGAAAGTGTGTTATTAAATGTCCCCCGGCATGCCCACCGCTGGTTAAAGCGGTGAACGTGAAGTTGAAGAGGGCATACACTGCCATAGACACGTACAGATAATATACGAGTAGGGCGAAAAGCCTTATGTCGAACCACATATTCACGAAAAACTCGTAGAAACTAGAATATCCGAACATTCTTCACTCTTATGCTTATGATGTATCGATCGCGGTCACCCAATTCTCAGCAGACGAAGTTCGTGGTGTTTCATTATAAATAAAAAATAACAAAGAGACGCATCATGACTATGTAGCTAGCTAGCCGTATGATTTATTTCACCTTTTTGGTTTCTTTTCCTTCATGCCTCCAGGCACAAACTCACCAAAGTCTTTCGGGATTTTGTGTTCGCCCAAATTATTCGTCCTTCTGGCTTGTTTGCTCGCTGTTACTGATTTAATTTTACCTGACTGTTCGTGCTGGAACAGCTTCTCCTTTGTCAAACCGCCCCGGGTTTTGTATGCCTTACCTCTCCAAACTTGGAGACGAGTTCCGCGAAGGATCTCATATTTTCCGTTCCCAATGTGAAACATGCCAGTTTCGGGGTTCTTTTTGATCCGGGTTCGGGCTCGGGCTGGCATTTGACTCCACTAATATAAATGAAAAAAGAACGATATATATGGGTGATAATGTATGCTCGTTGTTGATCTTAAGTTACATATAATAATTCGGCGCGATATGACTATATATCTGATTGCGTTTATTCGTAGCATTCTAACGGAACGGACCAGTGCCTTGCGTTTGAGTGAAGCTCCTGATCGAGAAATGGATTCCGGGGATAAAGTGCCGCTGCGTACTGTCGGCTTCCACGATGTGCATCCGTGAAAGCTGACTGGGAGTCCGACACACCCAACAACAACTGTTCTCTTGTAGTTGTGATATGGTTATTGTTATATGCGGGATAAATTCGGTTAAACTTCATGTTTGTATCCAAATAACCTTTATTCTCTTCCCTTATGGATACGGGAAGCAGGGTAGAATGATACTGTATTTGATCTGTGCGCATGGCAGATATCTTTTGGTTCATAACGTCTCTGGGACGCGTAATATACTTTTCCGTATTTATTCTTGCTGTTTGGCTCCACAACGCCCCGCCACTGCCAAAAGATCGCGCGTTTTCGGATTTTAATCGCAGCCCTCTTTCTTGTATATCATCCTCGTTTCTCCATTTTATAGAATCCAAATAATCTCCAACACCGATGTTCATGGTTTATATAAGTAATAAGACTCAAAATTATTATTGCATTTTTATGTGCATTATTTGAGGGAAATATTTTCCTCGCCCGCCAAAAGTAGATTATTTATCGTAGCACCAAATGCCTGTTACCATGAATATTCAACAAATCAAGGTTCGGGAAATCTGCCATCTCAGGGCATGCCGCCATCTCCGGGGGGCATGCCGCCATCTCCGCCATCTCCGCCAGCACCGGGAACGGGCGGGGAACCACCGGGTTCGTATGCAATTTTATTGTCCGCAACCAAATTTGTTAGGTTGGAACTTGCAGCTAGCATATCGTTTTCGGTTACCCGTGAACCCTGCACGAAATTCATGTAATTTTCTATCCATACATAATCAAAATCTGAATCTGTGGGCTGGAACTGGATCTGAGCGTTATTCAACAGTGTTTCTATTTCTGTAACAGTCTGTGCGCCAGTTAACAGCTGTCCCGCGGTATTACCGAAAGTGTTTCCAGGTGCCCAGACGAAGTCTGAGTATGGGGGGGGGTTATACTCAATCGCATTGTTAGCGAGTAGTACATCTATACTGGTACTGTTCTCGACGAGAT
>Ga0222651_1001436_pt1 | contig 11710 bp, 9 predicted proteins | sample AntAcemetagen369_FD_179855 | JGI IMG/M metagenome (GOLD analysis project Ga0222651, IMG submission 179855) | Saline water microbial communities from Ace Lake, Antarctica - #369 | ecosystem: Environmental > Aquatic > Non-marine Saline and Alkaline > Saline | place: Antarctica: Ace Lake | collected...
AATTTAAATTGAAGCTCCTTATCTTTTTGGCTGCTACTTGCGTGATCAAAGGCCGGAAGAATGTGTTCCCATACTTCATCAAGCAATCCCTGAAGGTTTGATGTTTTTGATGTGATGGCGATAACAGCTTCCTGCTCGGGTAATACCAGAATATATTGTCCGTAAGCGCCATCCGCACGGTAGGAAGCATGGCGACTTCTCCACAATTGGTAGGCATATCCCTGTATCCAATCACTTTTTGCCGTTTCTTCCTCGGATGCATCTGGATTTTGAAGAATTTTTAGGCTTCTGGCTTCATTTATCCAGCTTTTAGGAAGTATTTCTTGGCCCTTCCAGGTGCCATTTTGTAAAAACAACTGACCCAACTTAGCCATATCGACTGTTTTTACCCTTAGCCCATATCCGCCGGTATTTATTCCATTTGGACTTGTTTCCCAATCTGCTCCTGTGATTCCTAGAGGCTGAAAAAGTCTTGGGCTAAGGTAGTCAAAAAGTGTTTGACCAGTGACCTTTTGGATGATTGCAGAAAGCATATAAGTGGCTACTGTGTTGTATAGAAATTGTGATCCTGGTTCATTTACAATGGGTACAGCCAGAAAGGAACGCACCCAGTCCTCCGTTCTTACAACAGAAAAAGTGTAATCTCTTGCGTGGCCTACACTCATTGTAAGCAAATGTTTAATCTTCAAGTCTTTAAGATTTTCGCTTACTTCCGTGGGAAGGGATTCAGGAAAAAATTTAATTACCTGGTCTTCTACGGATATAAGTCCTTCACTTACTGCAAATCCAATTCCTGAAGCTGTATAAGTTTTGCTTACAGAATACATGGTATGCTTTAAGTCAGGACCATAGGGATTCCACCATCCTTCTGCGATCACTTTACCTCTCCGAAGAACCATCAAGCTGTGTAACTCATGTTCACTTCCTTTCACCGCCTCAATAAAGGATAAAATTCCTTGGGCATCTACCTTTTCTGCTGTTGGCGTACTGTAGGCAAAATCTGTAGCTCTTTCCTGTCCTATTGCCTGAAATGAAAGGAAAAAGAGTAAAAATAATTTGAAAACGGATTTCATAGGGTTGGTTATTTATTGGGTAGGAAATTGGGGTTTTATCTAATGTGTTTTTGAAAATTATGCACCGTTTCCTGGTAATCAAATTGTAGGTCTTCGTGAAGTCCTGCTACCAGCTTCTCAATTTTTTTTACCTGTGAGGCATAAAGGTTATTTATAACAGGGTGATTGAATTTGAGGTAACCGAACTCAATTATTTTCTCACAAAAAAAGAAAATCAATTCAATGGTAGTTACTTTGTCTTTTGTAAGTTTCAGGGTTTTATTCATCATTCGCCTGATGGCCTGTGCAGATTTCTTGGCCGAAAAGTAACTTTTTAAATTTGCATTTTGAAAAGCTTCTTCCAAATCCTCTTTAACCATTGTCAAATATAGTTCTTGGTCATCCGCCTCAAAAAGTTTGAAATAAACATAGGCTTTATTGTCACGATTTAGCTTACTCAATTGTAAAACTAGATCTACCAATTCTGCTTCGTTTCTTTGAACCAGTTCTTTTTTAATGTTAGCCAAGCTTGGAATTTTCATAAAGAAAATTAATTTTTATGTAAAGGTTTGAATCTTTATAAATTGATAAAATCCTAATAATTTCGTTTCATTAAGTGCCTAAATTAGCTGTATGCGCCAGTTTTAATCCCCGCCATAATTTTCCTCCCCATTGCTTAGAAGATAAGCAAACGCTTTAGCACCTTGCGTTTCCTTAATTACAATGTTTATAATGGCAATTATTGGGATAGATAAAACCATCCCGACGATTCCCCAGATCGCATTTCCGATAATAACCGCTAAAATAATAAAAAAGGGGTGTACATCTATTTTATTGCCGTGGATAATGGGTTGGAATATTCAAGAATCGAGAAATTGGACAATAAAGAATGTTGCCGTAATTCCTGCAAAAGTATAAAAAGCTCCTCCTGATAATAAGCCAATGCACATGGCCTGCCATATTGCCAATGAATGGGATTAAGGAAAGGAAAGCTGCAATAAGGCTTATAAAAACGAATTTCTCTGCTCCCATAATCGAAAATGCCTCCTTCGGTTTTTCATCTTGAGGAGATTGCTTTTCAGTGGTTTTTTCTTTATTCAGCCCATATTCTGTTTTATAGGCTTCCAACTTGTTTCGTTCCAGTGAAGTGTGTGCCAATACCTTTTGTGAGGCCATCAGGCCAATTATTAAAAAATACAGGGAGATAATTATAACACCGGAAACTAGAATGGGTCCGAATTGGGTATAATATTTTTTTATGATTTCAGATAAAAGGAATTGATTATTAAGAAAAGGCAATAAATGTGTTAAATTCATTAAGTAAGTTTTAAAATTGATCTCTCTTGGATAGGAATAGTCGGCATGCTATGAAAACGCAATGAGTTTTGGCCATTTCACACCCTTAGGAGCATTTTAACAATTCAATTAGCCAATAATTCAGTGTTATGGTTCTGCCTTCAAATGCGCTGATTTTCTTGCGATTACATCAATTCCTGAAAACAATTTGGAGCAAGCCATTGCAGATTCTATTGGATAATACGGATTAAAGGTATTGTGGGGGAATAGATATTAACTAAATTGAAATTCTGTTTATTATAATAAAAATCTAATTTATGTTGGAAGAAGAGGGATATAGCCTATTTTTAGTGGTTATCAATCATGAAGAGCAATATAGTATTTGGCCTAAAGAAAGAGAAATTCCCGTTGGATGGAAGGCTGAAGGAAAAGAAGGTTCGAAACAAGAATGTCTAGACCATATCGAAAATGTCTGGACGAACATGCGTCCTTTAAGTTTGAGGAAAGAAACGGCTGATGCTGAAAGAAATAAATAAATTAAATACCATCATTAAATGTTTAAAAGAATGACTACAAATTGTTTCCTCAATAGACAGATTATTTTTTTTATTTTATTAATAGGAGCATTTATCAGCACTGTTGCTTTAGCACAGGTCAATGAAATAGCCCTGATAAGGGAAAGAGTGGTGCTCCAATTAAAGACAGGTCCAGTAGATACAGATGAAATTGCCTCATTATTGGGTCTGATAAAAGCTGATGGTAGTTTTAAAAACATCAAGTACACAGACTTAAGCAGAACAGCCAGTTTTCCACACAGAAAACATACTTATGCACTTGTCACCTTAGCCAAAGCTTACCAATTAGAAGGGTCTACCTACTATCACAATCAACTCTTGCTTGAGAAAATTAAATTAGCTACCAAATTTTGGATGGATAGGGATTTTGTAGGAGAGAATTGGCACAACAACCAAATTACAACCCCTGGTAATCTTGTCAATCTTATGCTTTTAATTGGCGATAAGCTTCCTAAAGAGCTGGTTGACAAAGCACAGCCTATGATAGGCCGTGCGAATATGGATGCGTCCGGAGCGAGGCCGAGTGGTGACAGGATAGTTATTGCTGGAATTCTTGCCAAAAACCTTCTTTTCAACGAAGATAAGGAAGGTTTTGATAAAGTGATCGATATTATTGCCAATGAAATTAAGTTTAGCAATGGAGAGCGTGGTATGCAACGAGACTATAGTTTTCACCACAGAAAGGACCGGGTAAACAATACTACCTCCTATGGTTATGGCAAATACGCCAATGCCTTTGGGGAGTGGTCAGACTATGTGGCGGGTACCTCATATGCTTTTGAAAAGGAAAAAATCAATCAATTGGTGGATTATTACCTGGATGGGGTTTATAAACAATTGGTCTATGGCGTCTATGAAGATATAAGTGTAAAGAACAGGTCGATTGCCAGCCGATCTACCTTCCAACCTAAGGGTACACTTGAAATAGAGCGATTGCTACATAGTACCGATTACAGAAGGAAGGAGCTTGAAGCCATTATAAGGTTAAGAAATGGGGAGGCCTCCCCTTCCCTATCATTTGCTAAGTTCTTCTGGCAAACGGAGCATTTTGTATTACAAAGACCCAATTATTACACTACCGTTCGGATGTTTTCCAGTCGAAATAAAAACATGGAAGTTCCTTATAATGGGCCAGGTATAACCACTCACCACCGCGCTGATGGTACCAATTACCTGATGCTTAAAGGAAACGAATACAATGACATTTGGCCGGTTTATGATTGGCAAAAAATTTCCGGAACCACCATTATGCAGAAGCCCAGCTTACCCGGAGGAAAAGCCATCCAAAAAGCAGGGAAAATGGAATTTGTTGGTGCAGTGGAAAATGGTCAAAATGGCGCTGTGGGGTTCGATTTTATCAGTCCCCATGATGGCACCAAAGCCAAAAAATCATGGTTTTTCTTCGATCAAAGTTATGTTTGCCTAGGTGCAGGCATCCAAGGAAGCCAAGACTTACCGATTGTAACCACAATTGATCAGGTCTTGTTAAGGTCCTCAGTAAGTGTTTTACAATCGGACAAAGAGGCTACAAAGCTTTCTGATGGCAATCATGAAATCAGTCAATTGAAATGGTTGTATCATGGGAATATTGGTTATATTTTCCCTAATGATGGTACTGTTCATGTCTCCAATAAAAAGGAAACTGGCCGATGGTCTGATATAACGGAACAAAAAAACATATCAAAAAAAGTGGTTTCAGAAGAGGTGTTAAAAGTATGGTTCGACCATGGAATTAAGCCTGAAAACGGAAGCTATGCTTACATGGTTTTTCCGTCCATTTCAGAAAATGAACTGAAATCCATTTATAAGAAAGGTACCTCTTTTAATATTCTTTCAAATACTGTTGCACTTCAAGCGGTAAAGGACACTGATAAAGAGGAAGTACAGGCAGTATTTTACCAAGCTGGAGATTTGCTGCTTGAAAATGAATTGAAATTACAGATGGACAATTCCGGAATTATCATGTTGCAACTGAAAAGAGGCAAAGTGCAATCATTTTCTATTTCAGATCCAACAAGAAAATCGGTGGCGCTAAAGTTTACGCTAAATGGCCTTTACAAGTCTAAAGGAGCTGGTATTGATGTTATAAAGAACAGAAAATCAAAAACCTCCCAATTTATCATTCAAATGCCAACTGGAGCTTTTGCAGGGAAAAGTGTAAGTTTCAAGCTTTGAATCTGGATCAGAATACGGGAAACAAATATTGGTCTTTTGGAATAAGGGCCATAAAATCAATGCATTTATTAAGCGATTCAGTTATAAAATTCACTTATTTAAAATGAAACACTATCTCAGTATCCTATGCCTTTCTTTTTTGTCAGTTCAAGGGCTTATTGCTCAGGAGAAGCCCAATATCATTTTGATTATGGCTGATGATTTGGGTTATGAAGCCTTGGCAGCTTATGGGAATGATTTTAACAAAACGCCCCACTTGGATGCTATGATTGCCAAGGGCATGAAATTCGAAAATTCTCATTCCATGCCTTTATGTACGCCATCAAGGGTCCAGTTAATGACTGGGAAATATAATTTTAGAAATTACCTGGGTTTTGGGATTTTAGATCCTCAGGCCACTACTTTTGGTCATCTTTTAAAAGCGCAGGGGTATGCTACCTGCATCGTAGGAAAATGGCAACTTTATGGAAATGCGAAACAAAGAGAATTAGCTGGTGGTCAAGGTGGTAGTTTGCCATTTGAAGCAGGCTTTGATCATTACAGGCTATGGCAGGTTAAGGAGCTTGGGTCAAGGTATAAAGATCCACTCTTGGATACCCGAGAGACAGGCATAGAAATTTACAAGGGGAAATATGGCCCGGATCTTTTTGTAGATTATTTGGAGACCTTTATGGAAAAAAATAACGCCAATCCTTTCTTTGCTTACTTCCCTATGGTTTTGACACATGATCCATTTGAACCCATTCCCAATTCAACAGCATTTCAAGCCTATGATCCTAAAACACGTTTAAATGATCCTGTATTATTCCCTGATATGGTGGCGTATATGGACCACTTGGTAGGTCGTATAATTAAGAAAGTAACTGACCTGGGGATAGCTGAAAATACACTGATCCTCTTTATTGGTGACAATGGCACTGATCGAGATGTGACATCCACCGTAAATGGTAAGCTATTGCAAGGAAACAAAGGGTATACAAATGACCTGGGTACGCATGTTCCAATGATCGCTTATTGGCCAGGGAAGATTAAGGCAGGAAGTATCAATCAAAACCTCATAGATTTCACCGATTTTGTCCCTACATTATTGGAAGTCTCAGGAGCTGAAACGAAAAATAACAAGGTCTTTACCGATGGCATTAGCTTTTACCCCCAACTAATCGGGAATGACAAACCTAAAAATAAAAGGGATTGGATTTTTTGCCACTATGCTCCCAACTGGGGAAACTTTCCACCTAAAACGTTTATTCATAATACTGATTTAAAGTTGTACAAAAATGGAGAAATCTATCGGTTGAAAGAGGACTTGTATGAAAAGCATCCAGTAGAAAAATCTGACCTGAATAAAAAATCACAAAAAGTTATCAGGAGTTTCGAGGAGGTTTTGCATAAGATGGATGGTTGATATTAATGTTGAAATAGGGTATTGTGTTTTGGGCAAGCTCATATCAAAAAAATAAGGACGAAATTAATTTTTTCACCCCTGATTATTAAACCCTAAATAGGTAGTAGATCTTCTATTTCGTAATAGAATAGCCAAAAAAACCTGGTTTCTTGTAATTGAAATATTGCCTGAGAAGGTCAGGCACCCTATCACCTATTCCAGATTGAAATAGTAATATTAATTTTGGTGTTGAAGAAAATGCTGGATCAAATCTTCAGGTTTTCGCAAAGAATTTACGATCTCCTCCTCTAATTCCATGTGAAGAACATTCTCCACATCAAAGATCAATCCATTTAAAAAGACTTTGTCAAATCCCAGGTCTTCCACAAAATCAGCTTGCCTTACCTTGGCTACAGGAGCAATACCATATTGACCCAGTACCGCTACAATTGCTTTTAATTTAGTGTAATTATTCATTTTCAATGATTTAGATTTGCGCAATGGCTTAGTTTTCAATTGTTTCAATTTAAACGAAACCAACTAACTTTTATTTTAAGGAACTTGTTTCTTTATAAATTGATGCAGCTAAATTAGGTTGGGATGTTGGCAGTATTTTGCAAAAAATCAACAATACCGCTAAAATCGTATCGTACTTGTCTTATTTTCCACCGGGTTGCACCCTTGGCTATGGTATCTTACCCTCTTCAGGACTACAATAAGGGAACAATTAAATTTGAAGCTGGCAATAAAGATTCAACCAATTTCTGAGAAATGCCAGATTTACTCTTTCCATTGGGTATGGTGGACTTTATCCGGATCTCCATCATTACGGCGGTAGGTATGTGCACCAAAATAGTCTCTTTGTGCTTGAATCATGCTTGCTGGTGAATGTGGAGTAGTTACTCCTAGAAAGTAATTGATGGCATTGGATAAAATAGGAACAGCATAACCATTCTGCAACGCTTGACCTACTACATAGGATAAATCACCTTGGTAACTCTTTAAAGCAGTTATCGCTTCATAGTTAAGCAAAATGTGATTGCTTTCCTTAAAAATATCAACCAATTCTTCCATTAATTTAGACCTGATGATACATCCATTTGTCCAAATTCTGGCGATTTCAGAGAAATTAAGGGCCCAATTGTTCTTTTCTGAAACTTCCAGCATTAAGGAAAACCCTACTTCATGGTTAATGATTCTCGTCGCTTGATAAGCTGCTTGTAATTTGTCCAGAAATTTCTCCGAATCTTCAATTCCAATAAATCTTTCAAGGTTATACAAGCCTGAAGAGATCATTCGAAGCCCTTTTCTGGCCGAAAGATTTCTGGCCATTACTGCTTCAGAAAGTACTCCATAAGGCACGCCATATTCTAAAGCGGTATTTACCGACCATCCACCTGTTCCTTTTTGCACTGCTTGGTCTAGGATTTTGTCAATCAAGGGTTCACCATCCTCGAATTTTCTTAGAATGTCAATGGTGATTTCCAACAAATAACTGGAAAGGTCACTGTCCATCCATTTCTCAAAAATAGCCGCAATTTCTAGGGGAGAAAGTTCCAGGTAGTTGCGCATCAGGTAATACACTTCAGAAATAGCCTGCATTTCACCATATTCTATACTGTTGTGCACCATTTTTACAAAGTGCCCTGCTCCTCCCGGTCCGGCATAAGTAACACATGGATTGCCTTGATAGTCTTTGGCGGCAATCACCTCAAGGTAGGGGGCAATCTTAGAAAAACCATCCTTGTCTCCTCCAGGCATTATTGATGGGCCCCTTCTCGCTCCTTCTTCGCCACCTGATACTCCGGTTCCTACAAATAGAATTCCTTTCTCTTTTAATAATTCTGCTCTGGTATTGGTGTCTTTATAAAAAGAGTTGCCTCCATCAATCAGGATATCTCCTGGGCTTAATAGGGGGATAAGTTCATTGATCTGAAGATCCACAGCATTGCCTGCTGGAATCATTAATAATATTGATTTTGGGGAGGAAAGGGAAGCTATAAAAGGCTTTATTTTCTCAAAGGGTTGGATATTATTGTACCTAGGGTTTTCTTCCAATACTTTTTCTGCGACACGTTCTTCCTTCCCCTCGACATACCTATTGTAGATGGATAGGTTTACTCCCTTATCAGCTAAGTTTAAGGCGAGACTCTTTCCCATAACACCCATTCCAATTACTCCAAAATCAGCCTGATTTTCCATTTTTTTTATATTTTTCATTATGTTTTCAACAATTATTTCGGGGAAATTATCGATAGCTATTTTCCTCCCATACTCAGGAACCTCCAATGCTTCCATTTGAGACGCCAACAGTGCAGGATTCATAAAATGCCCTACTCTTGCGCCTAGTCGTTTCTCTATCAGAGACTTACTCCCTTCCAACAGTACCCATTGAATATTTGGTACTACTTTTAGAAGGTTACGGTATTTTTCATTCAATGCTGAACAGGCTAAAACTGCCCCGTTTTCTTTAGAACAAATTTTTAGCTTTTCAGCCACATTATTCAACCATGGAATTCTATCTTCATCTACTAAAGGCGTCCCGGCATTCATTTTGGTTTTATTGGCTTTTGGATGGAAATCATCTGCATCTAAAAATGGAACTCCCATTTTATTTGCCAATAATTCACCAATAGTGCTTTTTCCGCAGCCCGTAACCCCGTAAACAATTATAATCATAGACGAAAATATGAAATTCAGCCGGATCAAACCATTTTAAATGGCTAATTTTGCTTTTTGAACCATATCAATAATGTTGTTTGTTATAGATGGAATTTGCGTTCATGGAAAAACAGATTATGTCTCAACGTAAGAAAAGAGTAGTAGTAGGTCTCTCAGGAGGCGTCGATAGTTCTGTAACCGCATACTTATTGAAAGAACAAGGGTATGAGGTGATCGGTATGTTTATGAAAAACTGGCACGATGAATCGGTAACTATCTCCAATGAATGTCCTTGGGTAGAAGACAGTACAGATGCCATGCTCGTGGCCCAAAAATTGGGTATACCTTTTCAAGCCATTGACCTTAGCGAAGACTATAAAACAAGAATAGTTGAATACATGTTTGCTGAATACAAGGCCGGAAGGACCCCAAATCCAGACATACTTTGTAATAGGGAAATAAAATTTGACATTTTCTTAAAGGCAGCGATTAAGCTTAAAGCTGATTTTGTTGCCACTGGACATTATTGCCAAAAAGACGAGATCAATATAGACAGCAAACCAATGTATAGGCTGCTTGCCGGTGCAGATGCCAATAAAGACCAGAGTTATTTTTTATGTCAGCTAAATCAAGCGCAATTAAGTAAGGCTTTATTCCCCATCGGCCACCTTCAAAAGGCTGAGGTGCGAGCGATTGCTAAAGCCCAGGAATTGATCACTGCTGAAAAAAAAGACAGCCAAGGCTTGTGTTTTATTGGAAAAGTAAAGCTTCCGGATTTTCTGCAACAACAACTTAAGCCTAAAAAAGGCAATATTCTATCTGTTCCTGCTGATGCCCAAGTTTATGCTAGCCATGGTGTACCTGCTGGTATTGAGGTGCAAGACCTTGACAATGAACAACTGGAAGAAATCTGCTGGCCATTAAGCTATAATGCTGACATGGGTGAAAAGGTAGGTGAGCATAACGGCGCACATTACTTTACCATCGGACAGCGGAAAGGCTTGAATGTTGGGGGAACCGGTAAACCATTGTTTATAATTGCCACTGACACTAGCGAAAACATTATTTATACAGGTTTGGGGGAAGACCATCCGGGCCTTTTACGGCATGGCCTTCATGTGAAAAATGAAGACATTCATTGGATAAGGCCGGATAAAACCTTAAAAGTAGGAGAATCAGCTACATACCTGGCCAGAATAAGATACCGGCAACCCTTGTCACCAGCTACTTTACTTATGAGAGAAGATGGCTTGTACGTGTTGTTTGACAATGCTCAGAAAGGCATTGCGTCTGGGCAATTTGTGGCATGGTATGAAGGGGAGGAAACCATAGGATCGGGTGTGATTTTCTAAGATGGTTCAACTCCCTATTATTTTCGAAGACGAGGAATACCTAGCCATCAATAAACCTGCTGGGGTTTTGGTGCATAAAACACCTCTTGAGAAAGATCCTGAGGCTTTATTTGCTGTGCAAATCCTGGAAGAACAGGTTGGCTATAAAGTTTATCCCTTACATCGGATTGACCGACCAACCACTGGTGTTTTACTCTTTGGCAAGAGTTCCAAAGCTGCTTCAATACTTCAACCTCAATTCTTTGAAAACACCATTAAAAAATATTACGTGGCCATTGTCAGGGGTTACCTTCCAGAAGCACATGGCTTAATAGATCAGCCCCTTGCCAAGGACATGAAATTTTTATTACAGGAGGCCCGTACTGAATATTGGGAACTTGGGAGTTGTGAGGTGCCTTATGTTTCCTCAGACAGGTACACTACCAGCAGGTATTCTTTGGTAAAAGTATATCCTCATACAGGTAGGATGCATCAAATACGAAGGCATTTTGCTCATTTAAGACATTATATTATTGGTGATACGACACATGGAGACAATAAGCAGAATAATTTTTTTGCTTCACAGTTTAATCTTGCCAATATGCTTCTGCATGCCTGGGAATTGAATTTTATACAACCCTTTTCAAACCATGCCTTGACTATTACTGCGGACATTCCTGATCACTTTAAAAAAACCATGGCGGATCTTAATTTGTCAGGGAAGGAATTAAGTAACCATTCAATTTAAATGGAAAAAATCCTGAAACAAGCAATAAATCCATATGATAAACTTAAAACATTTACCTTCTGTAATTTTCCTATTGGTGTTTACCCTTGTGAGTACACAAGGAATGGCACAAAAAGAGAACATCGATAAAGTCTTGAGAAGAGCTGAGGCACTTTCCCACTTTAAATTTTTAGCTTCCGATGAATTAAAAGGAAGGGATCCATCGCGCCCGGAAATAGATATCGCTGCCTTTTATATCGCCAATGAATTTGAGAGATATGGTGCGAGGCCCATCAATAATTTAAATGGCTATTACCAATATATTCCCTTTGTGGATTCTTCACCTCCTGTCATCGGAACAGTTAAATGGAAAGGAACCAGCCTAAATCACGGAGAAGACCTCTTGGTTCTAGGTGGAGCTGATATTTCCGGTGAATATGACATGGTTGTAGTAGGTTATGGATTTGAAGAAGACTACAAGAATAAAAATGTAAAGGGTAAATGGGTCG
>Ga0222651_1001437_pt1 | contig 11699 bp, 11 predicted proteins | sample AntAcemetagen369_FD_179855 | JGI IMG/M metagenome (GOLD analysis project Ga0222651, IMG submission 179855) | Saline water microbial communities from Ace Lake, Antarctica - #369 | ecosystem: Environmental > Aquatic > Non-marine Saline and Alkaline > Saline | place: Antarctica: Ace Lake...
GGCCGTTGATAGCTGCTCGTCATGTATCCGATGATGTTTCGCGGGGTTCCGCGTGAAGGGTAGTTGTGACGCCATTCCTGCTCGGCAAGCATTTGAATGAAGGAATTGAGCCCCTCGTCCATCCAGCTCCATTGCCGCTCGTCGGAGTTAACGATCATGGGGAACCAATTGTGGCCCACTTCGTGAATGACGACGGAGATGAGGCCGTTCTTCGTGCCTTCCGAGTAGGTCCCGTCTTTTTCCGGGCGTGGACCGTTGAAACAGATCATGGGGTATTCCATGCCATAAACGGGGCCATTGACGGAAATGGCGACCGGGTAAGGATAATCGAAAGTGTATTTGGAATAGAAGTTGAGGGTGTGGATGATGGAGTGAGTGGAGTAGGTGCTCCAAAGTGGTTCCGCCTCGTTGGGATAGTAGGACATGGCCCAGACGGGCTTCTGGCTGGTGGTGAGCTTGTGTTGAACGGCGTCCCAGATGAACTTGCGCGAGGATGACCACGCAAAATCGCGCACGTTCTTGGCTTCGAAGATCCAGGTTTTGGTGCCTTTGGGTTTGGTTGATTCGTTTTGGGCCGCTTCCTTCGGAGTGATGATGAACATCGGGGCCTTGGCGGTCTCGGCCTCTTTAAGGCGTTCTTTCCAGACGGGTTTTAGGACCTTGTCGGGGTTTTTGAGCTCACCGGTGGAGGCAACGACATGGTTGGCGGGAGTGGTGATCTCGACGCGGTAGTCTCCGAATTCGAGCGCGAATTCTCCGCGGCCGAGGAAGGCCTTATTTTGCCAGCCCCGGACGTCGGTGTAAGCACAAACACGAGGGAACCACTGGGCAATCTCGAAGATTTTTCCGCCCTTTTCGAATTTCTCCATGTTACTCCGCCCCCCTCTGGTGCGCGAGTCGGTGAGGGTGTAGTGCCAATCGATGAGGTAGGTGAAGCTCTGGCCGGGTTTGAGGGGTTGCGGGAGGTCAACGCGCATCATGGTGTCGACAACACGGTGCTTGAGTTCAGTGCCACGTGCATCGGTGAGCTTATCGATCTTGAAACCGCCATCGAAAGTTTCTTTGAGAAGGAGAGATTCGAAGGAATCATACTTCGTCTTGCCGAGTTTTGGAGCCTCGCTGCTTTGATGGCCCAAGGAGCCCGGAGTGTATTTGTTCCGGTCGAGTTGCATCCAAATATACTTCAGGGTATGAGGAGATTGGTTGTGGTAGACGATGCGGCCCTGACCTGTGAGAAGGTTTTTACGTTCTTCAAGGGAGACCTTGAGATTGTAATCGGCCCGCTGTTGCCAGTATTTCGGGCCCGGGGCTCCGGAAGCGATACGGGCTTCCGTAGGAGTGGGCCAGACTTCTTCAAGCTGGCGAAAGGGGTCATTGTGATACTCAATCGGGTGAGCAAGGAGGGCGGAAACGAGTCCAAGAAGGATGGCGGCGATCTTCATAAAAGCAGGGGCTAAGTTGCGGGAGGCTATGGCCGATTCCACGGAATGCCAGCCTCAATGACCTTACTTGAAATGATAGCTTGCCTCTTTGACGATGACATCGGGCAGAAGCTTCTTTTCCTCAAACCATTGATATCCTGTTTGGAGGTTTTCCCAAAACGGGAACCAGCGGTGATCGCGGTGGCCTGCCAGGTTCTCATCACTCATTCGGAAAGGGAAAAGATGAACGCGGAAGAATTCTTGGCCGCCTTTGAAGGCGGAGTCAGCAAGAGTGTAGATTTCCTCGATTTTGGAGTTGGTCATGGCCAAGCAACCGATGGAGACGTCCGCACCATGAATCATGATGAAGCTTCCGGTGCGAGCATGGGCTTTGTCGAAGCGATTGGGAAATCCGATATTAAAGGAAAGGTGGAAGTCACTCCGCGGGTTCATTTGATCCGGGGTGACGAAGTAGAATCCCTCTGGAATTTGTCTGTCTCCCTCGCGCAACTTTGGGCCGGGGGCACCGGATGTCCCGGCGATATGGTAGGTGTCGAAAAGAGTGAACTGGCCCTTGTTTTCGACCCAAAGCTCGAGCTCGCGCTCCTTTTTAAAGGCACGAAGAAAGATGGGGGATCCCCATTTGATCCCTTGATTCACGAATCGTTCCTGAAGCCCCGGGGTCACTTTTCTAGCAACCGCCTGAAAGCGCTTGGTGCCATCGCCATCGTTCCCGGGAGAAATCCCGATGCTCGGTGCGCTCGCGGAGGTGTTGATATGCATCAGGGTAAAATATCCGGCTGGGATGACGAAAGCCAATAGGAGAAGGCGGCTCTTGATTTTCACTGACATCAGGATGCCTCAAGTGGTGGGGGATTTCTAATGCTAATGTGCTCAAGGTGTTCTGTTGATCGGGCGAGACTCGTTTTTGCGTCGATGAGAACCGTAATCCGAGCATTTCCCGGAAAGTATTGTGACGAAATCATGGCAATCCCGCTGGTTTTAGAGTCACCCTTGATCCTGCTCATTGCGGCGGCGAGTGGAATTTTCGACGTTTGTCGACGGTCCTGATTTGACGCGGGGGCAAGTGGCCGCTTGACTGCCGACGTGCCCAGACCGGAAAAAAAATCACGCCGCATCGATTGGAAGAAGACCTTTGGTCTTTACAGCTACCTCGGGAAGTATCGTAAGATCTTCATTCCGTCGGTTGTTGCTTTGTTTTTGACGGCTCTGCTCTCGTTGGCTTTTCCTTATTTTCTGGGGAGTTTGATCGGTTCGCCACAGGAGGCGATGCAGCATGGTGTCGATACCGAGAATGTCGGGAAGAAGATTAATCAGGTCGTTACGACCTTGCTGATCATTCTGTGTATTCAGGCCTTTGTGGCCTACTGGAGGGTGCGCGGTTTTATTAAAGCGGGCGAGAGTGCGCTTTGCGACTTGCGACAGGATGTTTTTGCCCGCTTGGTGCGTTTGCCGATGCCTTGGTTTATGGAACGCCGAACTGGAGAAGTGGGATCGCGATTCTCGGCTGACCTCGCGATTCTCCAGGAAACACTCATCACGACGATCCCTCAGATGGTGCGGCAATCGGTTATTTTTCTGGGAGGTTTGATTTTCATCTTCATTGCTTCGGTGAAGCTCTCGCTCTTCATGCTGGCGATGATTCCGGTGGTGGTTTTGGTGGTGGCAATTGTAGGTCGTAAGATCCGCAAGTGGTCGAGGGATGCGCAGGATCAACTGGCCTATAGCAACATTGTCGCCGAGGAAGCGGTTCAGGGGATTGCCGATGTTAAGGCTTACTCGAACGAGGCCTTTGAAGAAGAACGGTATCGGAGTGCGCTTGATGAGTTTTTGGGAACGGTGATCAAAGGGTCAAAAGCACGCGCAATGTTCGTGAGCTTTATTATCTTTATCCTCTTCGGGACGATCTCGGTGGTGGTGTGGTTCGGGGCTGGTATGATGGCGAATGGCCAGATTACGACCGAGGAATTCACCCACTTTATCCTCTTCAGTATCTTTGTGGGAGCCTCGCTGGGATCACTGCCCGATATCATGAGCCAGCTTCAGAAAACCCAGGGGGCGACTGAAAGGATTCGCGAGATTCTCAATCACGAAATTGAGGACCAGCGGGACGGAAGTGACGACGCCCTGAGCGGTTCGATGTCCGCCCAGAATCTCGTTTTTGCCTATCCATCGCGAAAGGAGACCCAGGTTTTGCGGGGAGTGAATTTTGAGGTCAAGGCGGGCCAACGGGTTGCGGTCGTGGGGCCCAGTGGCGCTGGCAAATCGACGGTGTTTTCATTGCTCCTGGGATTCTATGAGGGTGATGAAGGGGGCCTCTTTTTTGACGGGAAACCGGCTTGTGAAATTCCGGTGACGACTCGCCGAGCTGCCATGGCGGTGGTTCCGCAAGAGGTGCTTCTATTTGGAGGGACGGTTCGGGAAAACATCGAGTATGGACGTCCGGGGGCCAGTGAGGAGGAAATCCTCGAGGCTGCTAAAAAGGCCAACGCCCACGACTTCATCTCGGCGTTTCCGGAAGGATACGATGCCATGGTGGGGCCCCGCGGTGTGAAGCTGAGCGGTGGGCAACGTCAGCGGATCGCGATTGCGCGGGCCGTGCTGGCGGATCCCAAGATCCTCTTGCTCGATGAAGCGACGAGCGCCTTGGATTCCGAGAGCGAGCGCCTGGTGCAAGAGGCGCTGGACGAGTTGATGAAAGGGCGCACCAGCCTGATCATCGCGCATCGTCTTGCGACGGTGAAGAGCGCGGATAAGATCCTTGTTTTGAAAGAAGGCAAGATTGTCGAGGACGGAAGTCACGCCGATTTGATGAAGAAAGAGGGCACTTACCGGCTCCTGGCAGAGACGCAGTTGCTGACCTAAAGAAGGGTGCGAGGATGAGATTGGCGATGGGAGGGCTAAGGCGGCGCTCGTTGCCTCGCTTTGCTTTTCGTTCCTTGGTGGCCTCGTTGGAGTGGGGGAGTTGGAGGTAGAATAGGCGGCGGAGCAAGCTGTCTTTCTGAGTTCTTGGTGGCCCGCCCAGCCCGTTTGATGAAATTTCAGCCTCTTTAGGATTCGTTTTCTGGGAAGTTTCCCGAACCGGCGCGATCGCAAGAAGGCCGTGATGATGAGCGCATCTAAAATAAGTTCCTAATATTCCGTGTGGATTTCCGAGGAGATCGGTGTGACTCTAACGCCGCGATGATTGACATGTTGGTGCGACTTTACGACTTGCCGGAAAGTCATGCTCTCTACAAGCGGGTGGCAGACTCAGACGTGATTTTACGTCGCCCGGGGGCTTATGAAAAACACTTGGTGGAAGACTTTGTGCGTGACCATTTCTCGCCGAAGTGGGTGAGTGAAGTCCAGGTGGCCTTTTCGCGGCAACCCATTGCTTGCTTTATTACGACCAAGGATAAGGAGATTCTTGGCTTTGCGTGTTACGAGACGACGGCGAAGGGATATTTTGGACCGACGGGGGTGGCGGAGGCTGCGCGTGGGTTGGGCTTGGGCAAGGCTCTTCTTTTTAAGGCGCTTGAGGCTCAACGGGAGGCTGGCTATGCCTATGCTTTCATCGGGGGCGTAGGGCCGAAGGAGTTCTACGCCAAAACGGTGGGAGCGGTGGAGATTCCCGGTAGCGATCCGGGAGTTTACCTCGATATCCTTCCCGAGCCATCGGCTGATTCTAAACTATGAACGGACAAGACCCTAAATTCGTCAAAGGAGCGTTCGCCAAGATCGCGGACCGCTATGTTATGACGAACCATATCCTCAGCATGGGGACCGATATTTTATGGCGGAAGAAGGTCGGGCGTATCGTGCGGGACTGGAAGCCCGAGCGCGTTCTCGACGTCGCGACTGGGACGGGCGATTTGGCGTTGGAAATTCAGCGTAGATGTCCGGAAGCCAAGGTGTTGGGGACTGACTTTTGTCCTGAGATGTTGGCTCATGCCACCAAAGGGGGGGTGAAGGAGACGCAGGTCGCAGATGCCATGAACTTGCCTTTCGAGGACGGTGAGTACGATGTTGTGACAGCGGCCTTTGGGCTTCGGAACATGGAAAACTGGGAAGCCGCGCTACGCGAGATGGGGCGCGTTATTAAGTCCGGTGGTTATTTGTTGGTTCTCGATTTCTCGCAACCACGAGGGGTCTTGAAGAAGCCTTATGGCTTCTATCTTAACAAGGTTCTCCCGAGGATCGCGGGCCTTTTAACGGGACAGGGTGGCGCTTACAAATACTTGGCGGGCTCGATCGGGGAATTTCCCTATGGCGATGAGATGGTCGCACTTTTCGAGAAAACCGGATTGGTCGAGGCGAAATGTCATCCACTGAGCGGAGGGATTGCCTCGATTTATACGGGGGTCAAACGGTAGGCCGTTTCGCTTTGGCGCGGTTGGCGAAAACCTGCGCACAGCGGTAAAAGGATGGCGGATTTGACGCGCAGACCTGCTCCTGGATCGCTCGTGGCATCCAAGATTGGGAGTCGGGTCATTCCTGGCAATTCTAAGAGAGCGAGATGTTGCTTTGATCGGACTTGCCGAGGAGTGGAAGTCAGCTAGTTTCGCGGCATGAGCATCACGGAATACGGAAATCAGTGGGTTTGCGATTTGGTTCCATACGAGCCAGGCAAGCCGATTGAGGAGACCGCGCGAGAGCTGGGTTTAAATCCCAGTGACATCATCAAGTTGGCCAGTAATGAAAATCCGCTTGGACCTTCCCCGAAGGCCCAAGAGGCCATGATTCGAGAAATTGCCAAGGCCCACCTCTATCCCGATGGCGGTGGGTATCGCTTGCGCTCGGCGCTTGCCGAGAAGCATGGGGTTGAGTTCGAGACTATTGTTCTCGGGAACGGCTCGAACGAGATTATTGAATTACTCTGTCATTCCTTTCTCAAGCCGGGGGTCTCTCTGATTGCCGCAGAGCATGCCTTCGTGGTTTACAAGCTCATGGCCACCCTTTTTGGCGCGGATTATATTGAGGTTCCAGATCCGGGATTTGTTCACGATTTGGACGCGATGTTGGCGGCCATCACGCCTGAGACCCGCTTGGTCTTTATCGCCAACCCCAACAATCCCACTGGGACCTTGGTGGGCCAAGAGGAAATCGATCGATTTATGGCGGCTCTCCCGGAGCATGTCATTGCGGTGTTCGACGAGGCCTATCATGAGTTTTTGAAGGATGCCCCCGATGTCATTCGCTATGTCAAAGAAGGTCGAAACGTTTGTATCATGAGAACATTTTCGAAAGCCCAGGGGCTTTCGGCTTTACGCATCGGTTACGGGATCATGTCGGGTGAACTGGCCGGGATGTTGAATCGTTCAAGACAGCCTTTTAATGCCAATGCGATTGCCCAAGCGGGTGCTCTCGCGGCCATTCAGGATGAGGAACACATCTCGGCGACTGTCAAAAATAATGCCGAGGGATTGCTCTTTCTTGAATCTGCTTTTACGGAAAGAGGTTGGGAGTTTGTCCCGAGCCACGCGAATTTTGTTCTCGTGAAAGTGGGCGATGGCGATCGTGTCTTTTCCGAGCTTTTGAAACAGGGGATCATCATCAGGGCAATGAGAGGTTATAAGCTCCCTGAGTGGGTTCGGATTTCCATCGGAACTCCTGCGCAGAACGAACGCTGCCTCGAAGCCCTTGATCAAATTGTCGGCCGCCGGGAGCGTGCTTGATTTTCAGACCATGAGTTTAGACATCGCTTCATGGCCGGCATTGCGAGGCCGGAGATCGCGATAACCTTCATCGAGTAAAGATTACAAATGATAAATACGATTGCCGCGATTGCCAGCCCACCAGGAATGGGGGCTGTTTCGATCATTCGTCTCTCCGGTCCCTCGGCCCTGCAAATTGCGCAGGCGGCCCTTGGCCGTGGCAAGCTTCCGGTCGCGAGATATGCCGGACTTCGGAGGATCAGGGATGACCATGGACGGGTCATCGATGAAGGCGTCATTCTGGTCTTCGTAGGTCCGGCGAGCTACACGGGCGAAGACGTTGTTGAGTTCACGGGGCATGGCGGGATTGTTGTGACGCGGAAGGTCTTGGAAAGATTCCTCGAGCTTGGGGCAGAGCCTGCCGGGCCGGGTGAGTTCACCCAACGAGCCTTCATGAACGGGCGCATCGATTTGACGCAAGCCGAGGCCGTCATGGATCTCATCTCGGCGCAAACCTCCTTGGCTTTGCGTTCCGCCAATGAGCAACTTGAGGGAACGCTGGGGAAAACCTGCGAGAAGATTCGAGCCAAGCTTCTGGGAGCAACGGCCCATTTGGAGGCCCACATTGATTTCCCGGAGGAGGATATTGAGCCCGAGGTCGGGGAGGGGCTTTGCGAGACCCTTGAGGGTGAGATGGGGAAGATGAAAGCACTTTTGGCGACTGCCGATCAGGGCCGTATTTTACGGGAAGGGGTCCGCACCGTTATTTATGGGAAGCCCAATGTCGGCAAATCGAGTCTCCTCAATCGTTTCCTGGGATACCAGCGGGCGATTGTCAGTGCGCGGGAAGGCACGACAAGAGATACCATTGAGGAGGTTGTCAATCTGCGGGGAATCCCCTTAAGATTGATCGATACGGCGGGGGTGCGTGAGTCGGACGATGAGATCGAGCGCGAAGGAATTGCGATGACCCGCGGTCAGGTCGCGCGCGCTGACTTGGTCCTCGTGGTGCGCGATCTGAGTGAGCCCAAGGAGGATTTTGCGATGGAACTGCAAGAGGGGGCGCGGCGTCTTGAGATACTCAATAAATCAGATCAGGAGCACGAAAGCTGGCGGAGTCACGAGGGGATACGGATTTCGTGTGAATCGGGGGAGGGATTTGAGGGTTTGGAAGGGGCGATCGCGGAGCTTCTCTCTCTCGATGAAGCGCAGTGGGGTGATCATGCCGTTGCGGTGAACGCCCGACATCAAGCGTGTTTGCAAAGATCCAGTCGCTCTCTGGCTCGTGCGATTACCTCAATGCGATCCGCTGAGGAGCCGGAGTTCACCGCCCTTGACCTTCGCGAGGCCTTGACGGCGGTGGGCGAAATTGCGGGAGTTGTCGACACGGATGAGATTTTGGGCGAGATTTTCGCGAACTTTTGTATCGGTAAATGAAGAAAAAACACTTTTCTCTCGAATGGACGCTCTTGGCGACCTCAGGCATCTTTTTCATTCTGGGGCGATTCATTGCGCCGGAGTATGAGGCCAAGCTGCTCGAAATTGGATTCTATGAAGAGGTCGTTCCGGTTTCAAAATACGCCCTGATTTTATCGGGAGTTCTCCTCGCGTGTTTTGTGCTCTTTCGTGTCATGCGATTCTTTCGGAAGAAGGCATGAGTGGTTCGATCGTCATTTTGACAGGAGCGGGAATCTCGGCAGAATCAGGAATCCCGACCTTTCGGGGGGGCGATGGTCTTTGGGAGGGTCACCGGGTCGAGGATGTCGCGACGCCCGAGGGTTTTGCGAAGGATGGCACCTTGGTGCAGCGATTCTACAATGAACGTCGAAAGTTTTTACTCTCCGGTATCGAGCCAAACGCCGGGCATTGTGCTCTCGCGAGACTCGAAAAGGAGTGGGCCGGCGAGGTCCTGCTCGTGACCCAAAATATCGATAATCTTCATGAACGGGGCGGTTCCCAAGACGTTCTCCACATGCATGGCGAGTTGCTTAAAGCGCGGTGTTTGTCATGCCGGGAACGGCAGGAGATCCTGCGCGACCTTGGCGAAGAATCGGTTTGCCGCGATTGTGGTGAGCGCGGGCAACTGCGGCCTGATGTGGTATGGTTTGGTGAGAGGCCCTACGGGATCGCGGAGATTGAGGAAGCTCTCAGTTCCGTAGATCTTTTCATTTCCATCGGGACCTCCGGACAGGTCTATCCTGCAGCGGGCTTTGTGGAGCTTGCTTTGGCGGCAGGCGCGGAAACGATCGAGGTCAATCTCGATGAAACAGCGGGGAGTGGTCGGTTCTCCCGGAGGATTCATGGGCGGGCCAGTGAGAGTGTTCCTGACCTCGTGGAAGAACTTGTGAGATGATTTCTTGATTGGAGGAGAAAAACGACCACCTTTGAGATGTTCAAACATCATGAAATCGTCTCTCATTACTTTTGCAGCGTTTTATACCATTTGTGCATTTTGCCCGGCTCAAGCCGAGGTGAATGAGCAACACAAGAAATGGAGGCAGGAACTGGGTTCCGAGGATTTCAAAACCCGAGTGAAGGCCATGGAGGAGGTTTGGAAGAGCGGAGATGAGGCCATTATTTTTCTTGAGGAATTGGCCGCTGCTGATGATCCGGAACTCGCGATCCGCGCTGCAACGATTGTGCAGAAAGTTAAATTGGGAATCAAACCGGATACCCCCCTCGTCGTGGTGGATCTCATTGATGCCTATCTGAAATCGGCTCCCCAGGGGCGAATCGCCGCTCTTGAGAAACTTCGGGATCTTGGCGAGTTTGATTTTTTTCTGAAGCTCCGTCGCAATGAGACCAGTCCGAGAGTGATTGATCGGATGGACGGAATTTTGAGGCAGTTAATGCCCCGCATCGTGAGGACGTTCCTGAATGAAGAGAGATTTGCAGAAGCCAAGGAAGTCTTGGGACTGAGCGATGAGTTCAAAAATATGATCCAGCTAGGAGAACTCCTGCGGGTCACCGGAGGATTGGACGAGGAGATTGCCAAACTTGCTGAACCGGTGAATGAGGGGGACTCAGCTCGCTATCTCGCTTACCTGAGGGTCAAGGGGGATGTCGGCCTGCTCCGACGAGAGGCGAAACGGCTCGATGATCGGACCGCTGAGGTTTTGGCGGCGCTCGCTGAAGGTGATCATGTCCCTTATTTTGAGTATCTACTTGGGAAACCTTCGCTTCCGCAGGTCAGAGCCCGTGCCGGAGGGCTGGGCCTTCCGAATCAACACTATCTCAAATGGGCCTTGGCGAATCATCGGGGAGATGCCGAGGCTCAAAAAAAGGCGCGCGCAGCGCTCGAGTATCTTGGCGAGCAGGTGAGCGAAGAGGGGGAAGCCCAGGTGAATCTTTTTCGGATGGGATATGGCAAAGAAGTGATTGAAGGTTTAAGCGAGGAATACCTCGAAACGAAGATCAACTATTATCTCATGCAGGAGAACTACGCGAAAGCGCGTGATTTGATTGGGCTGCCGGAAGCCCCTGAACGCGAGGGGTGGATTAAGACGACTGCGGGGAAAGCAGAGCAGGAGATTGAAAAATCCGAGCGCGGTTCCGGGGTCGGACGCATGATCGCTGCGGCGGAGTTTTTGGAGGCCCGTGGAATGATCGCAGATGCCACCAAGTGTGTCCTTATCTTGTTTGATCTCGCCCGGGGCAAGGAGGATCTTGATCTGGGGTCTTTAGGCAGAGAGATGATTTTTTCAGCCCCGGTGTCGGTCCTCACTGCCGTAGCTCGGGAGATTGAGGAACATGAAGCGCTTCCCGCGACCTTCATCAGTAAACTTTCGGGAAGTGACGATGAGCATCTTTGGCTCTTCCGCACCCTCAAAGAGATTTCTCCAAAGATGGAAACCCGGGAACGCCTTTTGCATACCTTTTCATTCTCAAGCCGCCACCTTCTCGTTCCCGTGGCTCGTCATGATGAAGTGTTTGAAAAAGTATTGGCTCATGTCTTGGCTGCTGAAGACCCCCAGGCGGGACTCGCTCAGATGTTTATGATTTTGCAATACCGCAATCGTGAGCCTGAACTCTTTAAAATCTTAGATGCGCAGGACGAGAACGGAGCGCAGAATGGGTATTTACGAGGGCTGTTGGCTCTCGAAAGTGGTCGGCTGAATGTCGCCGCCGAACTCTTGGGGCAGGCTCTCGCGAACGCTGAAAATCCCGCCGTCGCTTCCTTATACCAATACGGTCTTATTCTTAATAAAGCCGGAATTGAAGGGGGGAAGAATTTCATCAAGAAAGCGGAATTATTTTCAAACGGGAGTTCGAAGGATTTAGCGGTGTTCTCGGATCAGCATCTGAGATTTGGCGAGGTAAAGCAGTCACATGAGCTTCTGCGAAGGGCTCTTTTGCGGAGCCCGATCCTCCCGACTCCCGGTGACTACAGTGGCGTCAGCAATATTTTGGAGGGGCTTTCCGCGGGCGCGGCCACTCTTGGGAATTGGCAGGAGGCTCTCGCCTATCGCGAGGTGGTTGCGCTGACCTCGGCCAACGGCGGGATCGGCTACGGTGTTTACTATTTGCGGAATCGCTTCCAAATCCTGGTGGCGCGGGGCGCATTGGCGATGGCAGATGGCGATGTCGTCAAGGCCGTATCAGCTTTCGTGGAAGCGCACCG
>Ga0222651_1001440_pt1 | contig 11679 bp, 6 predicted proteins | sample AntAcemetagen369_FD_179855 | JGI IMG/M metagenome (GOLD analysis project Ga0222651, IMG submission 179855) | Saline water microbial communities from Ace Lake, Antarctica - #369 | ecosystem: Environmental > Aquatic > Non-marine Saline and Alkaline > Saline | place: Antarctica: Ace Lake | collected...
AAAGACCATATGATTACCTATGACCAACAGGGATGGGCCAATTTTAAGTTTCAGGTACATACCCAGTGGAAACCTACTCCAACAGGAATACAGGGCAGTTGGAGCATAAGCTCACAAACTTCGGATAAAAATCCTGTAGAAACCGCGGAACAAGTAGTTACAAAAGCGTTGCAACAGGGAATTACATCCTCCGAGGAAAGTCATCTGGCCTGGTGGAATTCATTCTGGAACCAATCCACTATAAATGTTCCCGATCCTTTATTACAAAACCAATGGTATATGGAAATGTACAAGTTGGGGTCGGCAGCCAGACAAGGGGCGCCACCCATATCCTTACAAAGTGTATGGACAGCGGACAACGGCAAATTACCACCTTGGAAAGGCGATTTACATCATGATCTTAATACACAATTAAGTTATTGGCCTACCTATTCCGGTAACCATTTGGATTTGGAACAAGGTTTCATCGACTGGCTAAACCAATACAAACCCATTTTTAAAAAATATACCAAAGATTTCTACGGCACTAACGGACTTAATGTCCCCGGGGTTACTACTTTGACGGGAGAACCTATGGGCGGTTGGATCCAATATTCCTTCGGGCCAACGATTGGGGCTTGGTTGGGGCAACATTTCTATCTGCATTGGCGCTACTCCATGGACAAGGATTTTCTTAAAAACGAGGCCTATCCGTGGATCAAGGAGGTGGCAATTTATTTTAACGAATTGTCGGTTTTGGGTGATGATGGAAAAAGAAAACTTCCCTTAAGTTCCAGCCCTGAAATACATAATAATTCCCGTGAGGCCTGGTTTGGTGAAATGACCAATTTTGACCTTGCATTAATTAAATGGACTTATTCCCATGCGGCAGAATTAGCCTTGGAGCTAGGTCTAAAAGACGAAGCGGAAAGTTGGACTGAAAGTCTTAAAGAATGGCCGGATTATGCTGTAAACGATCAAGGGCTTATGTTCTCCCCTAGCCTACCCTTTAATGAATCCCATCGCCACTTCTCCCATTTAATGGCCATACATCCCCTAGGTCTGATAGACGTTGCGAACGGACCAGAGGACCAAGAAATTATAGAAAAAACTATTGCCAATTTGGATGCCACCGGCACTAGCCAATGGGTTGGCTATTCCTTTAGCTGGCTAGCCAACTTAAAAGCCAGGGCCTTTGATGGGGAAGGTGCTGCAAAAGCACTAAAGGATTTTGCCTCCTCCTTTGTACTACCCAATAGTTTTCATGTAAACGGCGATCAGTCGGGGACGGGAAAATCCAATTTTACCTATAGGCCGTTTACCTTGGAAGGTAATTTTGCCTTTGCGGCGGGACTTCAGGAAATGCTGATTCAAAGTCACACCGGAACGGTACGCCTATTTCCAGCCATTCCCAATGATTGGAAAAATGTAAGCTTTAGCAAATTGAGGACAGAAGGTGCCTTTCTAATCTCCGCGCAAATGGAAGCAAGGACTGTTAAATGGGTAAAGGTCGTTTCCGAAAAAGGAGGTGAACTTCGTCTACAGAACCCCTTTCAGAAAAAAGAAATTTCCATTGATAAAGAAGTAACATATACCTGGGACGGCGAAACCTTGATCATACCAACCTCCGCAGGACAAGAAATATGGCTGAAACCATAAGAGATAAGAATCTAGTATAGAATTAAGGTAATCTGAGGATTTCCAATTAGCGGTGAAAGAGGTAACAGAAATGCCCATAAAGATGAATAGAGAAGTGAATATTAAAATACTTTTTTTTATTATCCTTATTTCCATGATCAACCTTTCCTTGGCTCAGGAAATTAAAGATATCTATGTTTCGCCAAGAGGTTCTGATTCCAATTCTGGAACTTATGACAAACCGGTTAAAACACTTCATAAGGTCACTGCAATATTGGAAAACATGGATTACGCTAAACCACTCAATATCAAAGTTTGGCTTAATGATGGGGTCTACCGCATAACTAATCCAATTGTTATAAATTCAACCGTGAAGAAAAGTGAAATCCCCATCGAATTTAAGGCAGTTAGGGGATCCAAACCAAAAATTTCTGGAGCTGTAAAGCTGGACGATTGGACAACTTCAGGTGATGGAATATGGGTTTCTACAATTCCCAATAATATTGGAAGTTTTCGAGAATTGTTCGTTAAAGGACAACGTGCCGTGCGCGCCAGACATCCCAACAAAGAATACTTAAGGGTGAAGGAAGTCGGGGCCGATAGACGAACCAATTTTACTTATAATAAGGGCGACTTCCCACTACCAAAAAACCCTAGGGAAGTAGAACTGGTTGTATTACACGATTGGTCCATTACCCGAATTCCTATCAAAAACATTGATAAGAACCATAATTCAATCATTGCGGCCGATTCTATCGGGGCCAAGGGCTTGGACTTTTTTAATCTTGACAATTGGGAACCACAGCCTCGGTATTTCCTAGAAAATGACATTGAATTTTTGGATGTGGAATACGAATGGCATCTGGATAATATCACATCCAAAATTTACCTAAAATTACCTTTAAACATAAACCCTTCACAACTATCCATAGAAGTGCCAATTGCGGAATCCTTATTGGTTTTGGAAGGTAGTGAACAGAGGCCTATTTCCAATGTGAGTTTTGAAGGGATTAGCTTTCAACATTGTAGATGGAATATCCCTAACCAAACCTATGCAGGAATACAGGCCTGTAATTTTGATACGCAAAAGGGCAATAAAGAATGGGCCATGGTCCCAGCTGCTGTCCGGACATCCTGGGCCCATAATATTCGGTTTAAAGATTGTGAATTCTCTTCCTTGGGAGGAAGTGGCATTTGGCTAGGAACAGGAAGCACCAATTGCACCATTAAAAACAGTAGGCTTCAGGATATTTCTGGGAATGGAGTAATGATAGGCGAAAGTCAAGACCGACTCGTTTCTGATGAACCATGGTGGAAGTCTATCCCCCAACAGGCTGCCCTAGGCAATGCAGTGGAGGACTGTGATATTTCGGATTGTGGAGTGCAATTCTTTGGTGCCGTCGGAATATGGTGCGGACTAACCGCTGAAACTAAGTTGAAAAATAACAAGGTATATAACCTGCCCTATACCGGAATATCCATTGGTTGGATGTGGAGCCCCGAAGCAACGCCCTGTAGGGAAAATATCATAGAAAACAATCATATTCACCACGTAATGCAAACACTTAGTGACGGCGGGGGAATATACATGTTAGGATTACAACCAGGGAGTAAATTGATTGGCAACCATATACACGATATTTCGGTCAATGCCGGGAGAGCGGAAAGCAATGGGATGTTTCTGGATGAAGGAACCAAAGATGTATTGGTAGAAAACAACCTAATCTATAATATTGCCAAATCTCCCTTACGGTTTCACAGAGCTTCGACCAACATTGTAAAAAACAACTATCTGTTTTCAAATGGAAAAACACCAAGTATAACCTATAACAATACATTAGCCGAAAATATTCATCAGGAAGCTAACCATGAAATAAGTACGGAAAATCCAGATTATAAAGTTTTGTTAAAAGAGGCCATGTCCAGAAACATTAGCACGTCACCAAACATAAAAAATTCTCCTTAAAACATAGGCCGGTGAATCTATTAACAACTGCATTTGCCATAATACCCCCATTGGGATATCAAATAATTATATATTAATTTGGAATTATATGAAAAATACCAAAGCTGAACCTTTTACCCATTCAAATTTAACCATGAGGCATATGAACTCAATATTTATTGCCGTATTTGTCCTTTTATTTGGGATAGGTACTTATGCCCAACAATCCGAAAATCCTTATAACCCCGAACCAAAAATGGATCAATTAAGGGCCAGAAAAGGTAAGAAGCCAATACAAATGCACTTCTTGGTGTTTGGGGATTCCAAGGGATCGGAACATTTTCCAGGGGTATTAAAAAGAGCAGATATGCTGCAGCCCGATTTCTGTATTACTACTGCCGATCTTGTAAACCGGGGAGCCGGTGATCAAGGCAAAATAGATTATAAAACCTTGGACGAGGATGGGGGCTGGTTTATGCGAAAATATCCTATGTGGCCTACCGTAGGCAACCACGAAGAGTCCGGTGGGGAAGATGGTATAGAAAATTTCAGCAACTTCTTTGGGATGAAAAAGGCAATGTATAGTTTCACCTATGGCAATGCAAAATTTATTGCCTTACCATGGCCCAAAATAAAAGATGATCCAAAAAAATTAAAATGGCTTAAGAGAGAATTAAGGAAAGCAAAAGGAAAACACATTTTTGTCTACAAACACCGTCCGCATTATACTCTGGGCAACAAATCCTATGACGATGTAGAAGGTGCGGAAACGGAAACCACCAAATTATTTGACAAATATAATGTTACCGCTGTTTTTAGCGGACACGACCATATTTATTACCGCACTAAAAGAAATGCTACTAATTACATTATTTCTGCAGGTGCTGGTGCCAGTATTTACTTGCTGAAAAGGGAAAAGGATGCCATTGAAGGAGATGCCTATTATGGTAAAAGGGTTGAAGAAGAGCAAGGAGAGGGCATTGCCCCTTATAAATTCCACGCTGCCGATGGTACGGAAACCGATATTCCTGAATCTATGTTTTACGTATTGTCCGTTAAGATTGATGGCGAAAAAGTATCTATCCAAATGATCGATGCAAAAACCGGTAAGGTTTGGGACGAGGCCGAAATTAATTGATAAACGGCTCAAACCGGACAATATTTAAGGAAAGACACACTAAATATAGTAATGACTTTCAATAACCCTGATGTATGGGACGTCCTTTGCCAACTGTATAATCTGCATCCATAATTGAAATAATAAAAGTTATGAAAACAATAAAAACTGGAGACATTGCCAACCTGGACAGAAGAAAGTTTCTTGGCAAAACATTACTAGGAAGCAGCACCCTGGCCTTAGCCCCTTGCTATGCTCTGGCAGACATGCCGGCCGGAGATAAAAAGGTCAGGATCGGTATTGTTGGAGGAAGGTTCGGTGCCAGCTTTTATTTTCATGAACACCCCAATTGCATTGTAGAAGCGGTAAGCGACTTACGTGCCGATCGCCGTGACCATCTCATGGAGGTCTATTTCTGTAAAAAAAGTTATGAATCCTTGGCAAAATTGCTACAAGATCCCAAAATCGAAGCCGTATTTATTGCGACCCCTGCACCAGACCATGCTAAGCATGTTTTGGCCGCCCTAAACGCAGGAAAGCATGTTTTGTGCGCGGTACCGGCCGCCTGGACCTTGGAGGAATGTTTTCAATTAAAGGAGGCGGTAAACCGTACTGGCCTTACGTATATGATGGCCGAAACCAGCGTTTACAGACAAGCTACCATATCGGCTAAAAAGTTTTATAAGGAAGGAACTTTCGGGAAGGTGTTCAGTGCCGCAGCCGAATATAACCATCCAGGACTGGAGGAACTATATTTTGAAGATGGCAAAGCCACTTGGAGACATGGAGTGCCGCCTATGCAATATCCTACACATTGTACTTCCTTCCTAATTTCCGTAACAGGGGAACGGCTGACCCAGGTTAGCGCTATGGGTTGGGGAGATGATAGTCCATTATTGCAAAACAATCCATACAACAACCCTTTTTGGAACGAAACTGCCTTTTTTAAAACCAACAGAGGAACACCTTTTCGTGTAGAAGTAAACTGGAAAGGAGCCCTGCGCGAAGTTGAAAGGGGAGAATGGAGGGGCGATAAAATGAGCTTTTATATGTCCGAGCATGGAGGAGGGGATTCCACCATGGTATGGGCATCCGATGATATTGGAAAGGATGATGCAGGTTTTAAAAATAAAAGAAATAGTGTAGAAAAATATGAACAGCCACTGTGGTGGAAGACAGACATGTTACCTCTGGCGCTTAGGCATGGAAGCGGACATGACGGTTCCCATACCTTTATAACCCATGAGTTTATTGATGCTATCATAAACAATCGTGACCCTGAAATCAATATTCATGAAGCCCTAGCGTATACTGCACCTGGGATTGTTGCACATAAATCCGCACTTCAGGGAGGTGAACCTATGAATATCCCTAGTTTTGACTAGTAAATTAATGCCATAATAATCTTAAAGTATAAGATAAAACCTGCCTAAACCTTTAATGGCAAATCAATTACCGCACTTTATATAAATCAGGACTAATTGTTTTGTTTATGCAAAAATTGTTGTTAAACTGTAAAAGAAGAATTTATGATAATCTTCGGAAAAAAATTGAACCAGCTTATGAATAATGAAACTGGCTAAGGGAGTTCATGAATTCCATAATCTTTCATTTTACTCAAGTGATTTCTATTGATTTTCATTGGTTTTCGTGGATCTTCGATTTCTTTGCTGTCCAATGAAACCGACGCAGGAGGTTCATGAATAACTTATTCCAAAATAAACAGGCAATGAATAAAACGAGACAAAAGAAAAGACCCTTCTTCACTAGGTGGTCCATGGCCTAAATTATTTCCAAGGCTTCAATAATTCTTTACGGCCATGTCATCTCCACTACGGAAGAAGATCGACCTAGCGATAGACTTTGAATAAAATGTTTAGTGGTACTCAATAACTGGAAAAGATTTTGCGACACTTAGGGTTGACGGGACAAAGAAACGGCCTATTTTCAATTTCGTTTTAAATCAAGTGGTTTTCACATTGGGTGATGGAAGCCGTCCATAGAGTATTTCACCCAAGTGAAAGCGGCCTGGGCGGTGCGGCCGTGGAAAGTGCGTGGATTTGAAGAAATTAAAAATCAAACTAGCGTTTTTTAGTTCGTTTTTTGGGCGATGCAAAAAATGAACAGAACACAAACTCTGGGATAGTTCATTCTATCTTTTCTAATTTACACATAAATTTAGAGAATGACTCCTCTATACCCACGGATTAAAGCCTATAAAATAGACCTGTACCCAGCATATTATAAATCCCTAGTTATATCTTAGGCTTAGTGAAAAACTCCGAGTTGTGGATTCAAGTACCAAGACCTTTAGGTTTAATCCTGTGCTACATGAAAAATAGCATCGCCCTGATTTACGATCGGCGATTGGTTAGTACAAATGATATGGCCATTGATGGGGGACTTAAGATTCCTTTCAAAATGGCCGAAGGGATCGGAAATACTCCCTAGGACCTCCCCTTTTGTCACCTTGGCTCCCAATGCCGCAAAGGGGTGTAACATCCCAGAGTATTTGGCACGCACCCATTGGGAACCATGAATTATGATAGGATTGGTAGTAGTTTTAGGCATGGAAGCAAGTTCCTCGGAAAAATTCCTCATTTCCAAATGATCCATCACCCTAAGCGCTCCAGCAATACCGGTCTCAGTAACATGATTATTGATATCCAAGGATTTTCCCCCTTCAAAAAGCAATACTTTTTTACCCATTTTGGCCATGGCCTCCCGAAACGACTTTTCTCTTGTATTTGCCAATATAACAAAAGGGGCACCAAAGACTTTTGCCAATTCCATGCATTGTTTATCGTCTTTGTTTATCCTGGTCTGCGGGGCATTAAAACGACTTTCCGCTCCAGTGTGATAATCGATACAATAATCTACATTGGGCGCAATTTCTTTCATAATATGATAGGCAAATCTACTGGCCAAGGAGCCACGGGGACTCCCGGGAAACACTCTATTTAAATCCCGCCCATCAGGGAACTGTCTTGTTTGGTTCAGAAACCCGAAGATATTCACCACTGGGATACAAATAACGGTTCCACAATCCGGTCTGTTATATTTTTTGGAAATTAGATTGCGAATAATTTCAACACCATTAATTTCATTCCCATGGATGCCGCCTGTTATTAATAAAATAGGACCAGGGTTTTTTCCTCTTTGAACAATAATAGGAACTTCAATTTTTGTCCCTGTATGCAATTTGGCTATATCCAGATTTAGCAACATCCCCTTGCCAGGTAAAACAGATCTACCTAATAATTCAAATTTACTATTCGGCATGCCTTTCCACATATTTTATCATAAGACCAGCAATATCTTTACCGGTAGCGGCCTCAATACCTTCCAGACCGGGGGACGAATTTACTTCTAAAATCAACGGTCCTCTAGCAGATTGAAGCATGTCTACCCCTGCCACGCCAAGGCCCATTACCCTAGCGGCTTTTATGGCTGCATTCTCCTCTTCATCTGTCAATTCTATAATATTGGCCGAACCACCGCGGTGCAGGTTGGATCTGAACTCTCCTTCCTTGCCCTGTCGCTTCATGGCCCCTACCACTACCCCATCTATAACAAAGGCGCGAATATCCGCACCTTTGGCCTCTTTGATAAATTCCTGTACAATTACCCTTGCCTTTAACCCATTAAAGGCTTCCAGGATCGACTCGGCCGAATTTCTATTGTCCGCAAGTACCACCCCAAGACCTTGTGTTCCTTCCAATAATTTAATGACCACTGGCGCACCACCGGCATTATCTATTATGGTTCCCACATCCCTGGAATAATTGCTGAACACCGTCTTAGGCAGTCCCAAACCGGCGCGAGACAAAATTTGTAAGCTACGCAGTTTATCCCTTGAACGGACCAAGGCCTGCGACTCAACAGCAGTAAAGATTTTCATCATTTCAAATTGTCTTACCACCGCTGTACCGTAAAAAGTTATGGATGCCCCTATCCTAGGTATTACTCCTGAAACGTCGGTAATTTCCTTCCCTTGATAAATAAGTCCAGGCTTTTTCTTTTCAATGACAAGATCGCACTTTCCATGATCTACGACCAACATTTCATGTCCTTTTTTTTCCCCTGCCTCAACAAGACGTTTTGTAGAATACAAGTTGGGATTTTGGGATAGGATTACAAATTTCATATTATTATTTAGTTATTATTAGTAAAGTAATTTTGCTGGGAATCAAATGAAGAACTGGAGTCCTATAGTCTTCCTTAATTTAAAATATACACAAAATCCTTTGATTATACCGCTTCGGAAATACTATTTTGGACAGAACCCATTAATAGCTTATTGAAACCGCCCATTCTACTGCCTGAATCTGTTTATCTTAAGGGATGTGGCCTAAATTTTTTGGATTATAAGAACTGCTGAGCCTTTAATTTAGCCTTTCCTTGGTCGTTCCAAATGACTGCATTGGTTATTTCGACAAATTTTTATTTCGGAACTACAAAAAGTCGTAAAAGTAGCTTCACCAACCATATTTCTTAGCATTCATAGGCAGAAATGCTGATAATTGAATTAAAAATGAATTATTAATAACTATGAAGCATAAAAAAATAGGCCTTAATCAAGAATAACTACATAAATAGTTCTTTAACTATTTATGTAGTTGTATAACTAAAAAAATAGTTTTATATTTGGCTTGCGTTAAGGATTGGAGTGAAAAGCCCGCAGTTCTGTACATCAGAACGAGGACTTGTAACGTAAAGCCTGACGGCCTTAGCCGTAACGGCCAGCAAATGATTAATAAAGTAGTGATGAAGAAATTGACCAACAAGGAGGAGGAGGTAATGAAAATTTTATGGGAATTGGAGAAGGCTTTTGTCAAGGACGTTCTTGCCAAGTTCACCGATGACAAGCCCCATTACAACACTCTTTCCACCATTATTCGAAATTTGGAAGAAAAGGGATATGTATCCCATGAGGCCTACGGAAATACCCACCAATATTATCCTGTGGTAGCCAAGGAGGATTATAGAAAACAATTTATTAGTGGGGCCATTGAGGATTATTTTAATAATTCCTATAAGAATCTGGTATCACATTTTGCTTCCGAGGATAAGATCAGTGTGGAAGAATTGAAAGAAATTATTAAGCACATAGAAAAAAACAACTAATGGAAGATTTCTTTATTTACCTGGTAAAAAGTAGTGTTATTCTTGGACTTTTTTGGTGCTGCTTTAAACTTTTCCTTGAAAAGGAGACCCTTTTTACATTACATAGGGTTTTCCTGATTTCCGGGATTGTTATGGCCTTGTTATTTCCCTTGTGGACACTTACCGAGATTGTCCTGGTAGACCCGCTACCCTTTACTTTTACCGAATCCACGACTATGGAATCCGCTCCTGTAAGTACTCCTACATTTGATTGGTGGAACATAATTGCCATCCTTTACGCCTGTGGAGTCCTCTTTTTCCTAGGGCGACTTGGGATACAACTACTATCCTTAAGGCAATTAATAAAACAAGGTACTATTGTAAAGAGCAAAGACTTTAAATTTATTGAGTCCAAAGCCGATACTTCTCCCTTTTCCTTTTTCAATCTCATAGTTTACAATCCGGCCATGCACCAGCCTGATGAACTGGAAAAAATAATTGCCCATGAAAAAATACACGCGCTGCAATGGCATTCTTTGGATATATTGTTGATCCATATATTTTCAGCGTTTCAATGGGCAAATCCCTTTGTTTGGCTTTACAAAAAATCGTTATCACAGAATTTGGAATACATAGCAGACCAAGGTGTTACAAAGAACATGGAAGGCTCTAAGGAATATCAATACCTATTGTTAAAAAACTCCTCAACAGACCAGCAATATTCATCGATCATCAATACATTTTTTACTTCAACAGTCAAAAAACGAATCGTCATGTTAAACAAAAACAGATCCAACAAACAGAAGGCCTGGAAATTTAGTCTAGTAATTCCCTTTCTAGCCTTCTTTTTAGTGGCCTTTAATACCAAAACGGTAACGAAGATTAATCTACAAAAACAGGTGCAGGAATCTGTATTGGAAAATACTGAATCCGATATTAGGAAAATTGGATTTACGGTTTACAAAAGCAGTACGGTCGCAGACTTGGCGCAAATATCCAGCACTTTAATAAATGACTATAATGTGGAGTTAACGTTCACTGATATATCCCGCAATACCGAGGGTCTAATTACCGCCATCAAATCTTCATTTAAATCTGACACTGGATCTGGAACAAGTTCCACATCACATGAAGATGGTATAAAACCATTTAGTTTTAGTTTGGAAATCGATAAAGAAGGGAAGTTTATCTCTATAGGTTACATCATGCAAACCAAAGAATCAGCCAATACTGAAGAAAAAGTAAATGACGGGAAGAAGACCAACACTACAACAACTTCAACGAATGTTTATGGCCCTATCAACCCGATATATGTTGTGAATGGTGTTGAAGTAGCTGTGGCCTCCGAAGCTACTGGCATAGACCCAGCAGAAATACATAGTGTTAATGTACTAAAAGGAGCTGAGGCCACCAATAAATATGGTGAAAAAGCAAAAACAGGGGCTATTGAGATTACCACTAAAAGTTATCACGATACGATAGCGTTGAACAAAACAACCACTTCTACCCAAAACAACTATATTAAATCCGATAAGGAACCTTTATTTATTATAGATGGAGTTGAAAAAGATGTGGATTTTGATTTCGGTAGCATACCCCCAAGTTCTATAGAAAGCATGCACGTTTTAAAAGGAGAAGCTGCCTTGAATAAATACGGCAAAAAAGGAGAAAAAAATGGAGTAGTAGAGATCACTACCAAAAAAAGTGAATGGAATGTCCAGGCCAACACCAATGACCCGGAAAATAACGCCACTGGAAACAATAATACAACAGCTTCCTTGGAAAGTATAGCTATACCTGAGAGTGAAGAGGCCAATACTACAAATAGCAAATGGAAAGTTGGTTACGGCATCAATATGAACAACCCAGATGATATTTTGGATATAAGTTCATA
>Ga0222651_1001441_pt1 | contig 11672 bp, 11 predicted proteins | sample AntAcemetagen369_FD_179855 | JGI IMG/M metagenome (GOLD analysis project Ga0222651, IMG submission 179855) | Saline water microbial communities from Ace Lake, Antarctica - #369 | ecosystem: Environmental > Aquatic > Non-marine Saline and Alkaline > Saline | place: Antarctica: Ace Lake...
AAGGCGATTAGACAGAACGATAGTATTGTGCTCGACGGATATCAATTTGTGCAATTTTATAAAAAACATGAGGATTCACTCAAATACTACATATCAGAGTTCAATTTTAAGGATAATCAAAAATATTTACAAGCCCATTTAATCCAAAAATTGGCCCTGATGCAGGATGTGGATGCCACAGAGTTCTTTGAGGCCTATTATGCCAAATCATACAACAACTCCAAGGCTCAAACAAAGATCTTACAGGCCATCAGTAAAAAACAAGACGAAAACTCCTTAGCATTGATCTTAAGGCTAATGTCTACCGATCTGCCATTGGTGTCAAGTAAACAGGAAATTCAAAATATATTCCAACCCTATTTGGACAGCCTACCACTTGCCACTAAATTGTTCCCCGAAATTTTTGACTACAGTGCCATTGAAGAATATAAATCCCCAATCTTCTCAATACTTGCAAAACTCAAAGCCCGTAGATTAATTAAGCCAAAAAGATACCAGAAATATAAGAACCAAATATTAAACGATGCCAAGATTCAGCTAAAACGTCAGCTCGGCCTATCCATGGATCAATTAACAGAGGATTCATCTACCGTTTCTGACAATAATTACGAGATACTAGAAAATTATGCCATACTCCTTTACCCGTTTATTAGGGAAATTGAGGTAGCTGCATTCTTCCAACGTCTTTCCATAGTAGAAGACCCGGAAATTCAAACATCATACATTGCTTTATTACTCAAAAACGAGGAAAATCCATTCGATAGTGAAAATAAAATACCAAAGAGTTTAATAATTTCCCTAGCACAAAACCCAGAAACACGACTATTACTATTCGAGAAATTACAGAAAATCGACAAATTAAATTATTTCCCCGCCAACTATCGTAACCAACAAGCCATAGCGGAAGCCATACTTAATAATACCATGGACCTAAATCCGGAACAACATACTATTGAATTCATCGGAGATCAAAAATTGTATTACCCCACAAACAATTACCAAGGATATTATTTTAAAGTAAAAGACAAGGATAAATACAATAACAATATAAAAATGTACTTGTTAGCATTTAACAAAACAAATCATATTGAATCCAAACCTTACTATATCAACAAAGGATTTAACATTACAGATATTAGCTCGGAAGAGGAGGTATTACAATTAACTACCGAAGAGTATAATTTAAAAGACAGACAACGTGCCATAGTGAACAACCCTTCCACATATTCAGGATTTATACATTAAACAATACATTTGCTATTTTAAAAATGATAATATCTAACTTAACTCCAGCTTTAAGTAGTATAACAAATAGGAGATAAGCTGTGCAAAGCAATGAGTATTAAATATTCACGTTTAATAAAATTATTTTAAGCAAATGATTTTACCAAATATCTGTTTTCAATGGATTTCACTTTTAAAAGGCAGTAATAGTTCAACATCCAAGCCCGGATAGAAATAATAATACCTATAAGTATAACTAAATTGTAATTCATTTGTTTATAATTATATACATCAACTTTAATAAACTAAGAATTTAATATTTATTCAATGAAAAATATACTCTACTTTTTTCTTTTAATTTGTTTCATTCCCCAAGGATATGCCCAAAATATAATTTGTTCTTCTCAAGATAGAGAAGCTTTTAATACAAAGATTCAGGCTATCTCCGGTATTAAAAACGAAGAGATAGGAGCAACTATGGTAGCCGTTGGAAAAACTTTTATTGGAATTCCTTATGTGGCTAAAACTTTGGAAATCGGAGAAACAGAATCTCTAGTCATTAATTTACAGGGTTTGGACTGTACCACCTTTGTAGAGAATGTTTTGGCTTTTAGCCTAATGTTGCAGAATAACGAAAAGGACTTCACTGCCTTTATGGACCATTTAGAAACTATTCGGTATAAAAACGGCAAACTTAATGGTTATGCCTCACGCCTGCATTATTTTTCAGAATGGATCGCCAACAATGGGCATAAGGATTTATTAAAGGATATTACCTCGGAAATTGGTGGTGTGGAAAGCAACAAGGCCATCAATTTTATGAGCACACATAAAGAACTGTATCCATTTCTTAAGGATGCCGATAACTATAAAAAAATACAGGCTTCAGAGGAATTTCTTAAATCGCAGTCCATCTGTATCCTTCCACAGGACCAAATTGAAGCTAATGAGCATTTAATTCTAACTGGCGACATTATAGCCCTGACCACTTCCATAAAAGGACTTGATATTACCCACACGGGTATTGCGAGTCGCGAAGCCGATGGCAGAATACATCTTTTACATGCTTCCACCGAATCTATGGAGGTAGAAATTTCTAAACAACCCCTAGCTGATTACCTAAAGGGAATTAAAAGTAATACGGGAATAATGGTGGCACGCCCTTTATAAAACTACCAATTACTTTCTTTAAATTGGAAAACATTAAAGGGAGCGGCCTTGCCCTTAATCTTAAGGACTACAATCCCGTGGCCAGGAACTTCCATCCCAATTGATTCTTCCTTGGCAGTTTTATAGTTTTTACGGCCCATATATCCCGAATGGTATATCCTTCCAAAGCTTTAATTCCTATATCTGAAAGTTTAAACGTTATGTTCGATGGGGTATCGGACCTGTTAAGCAAGCCCACAGCCATTTCCCCGCTCATAGTGTCTATTATCGGTTTTGCCCAAACTTCCAGTTCTCCATAATCTAACAGACGTCTTGCCTGATACACGTAGCGACTTTAATTGAGTGCTATCATTTCAAGATTACTGACCAACTGCAATGTTTCTTCTGACATGGTGGTACGATCATTGCCCAACAAAAGAGGGGAATGCATTAAGCACCACATGGAAAAATGTGTCCTGTCCTCCTCTAGGGTCATTCCTCTTCCTACTTGAAGCATATGCATATCATTATAATGCCCTGCAGAGCTATAGGTCCATAAATCAGAATTCAAATCAATAATCCTTAAAATGAACTCGAACCTATTGCTGATATCTCCGGATATTCTCCAAGAATCCGCTACTTGGGTTACCCATTTTCCAGGAAACTGCCATCTACACACATTATAAATGACATTTGGATTAATAGCTCTTATAATTCTTCCAATTTGGGAATATCTGGTTTCCTCATCCAATCCCAACCATTCTCCGCCACACCAATCCACTTTAATAAAGTCGTATTTCCATTCCTTAAGATATAAGGACAGGTCCTTCCTATCATGCCCATAAAGCCCCATCCCTGAGCCAATGGTGTCTTTATCACAATAAGAAGCACAGGTATTGATACCAGCATCGGAATAGATTCCTGCTTTTAGCCCCTTTGCATGAATATATTCTGCTAAAGACTTCATCCCAGTAGGAAAACGCTCCTTATGTACCAAAAGGTTTCCTTTTTCATCCCTTCCCCATAAAAACCATCATCTATATTTATAAAGGAATAACCTACATCCTTTAAACCTGAAGTTACCATAGCATCTACCTGTGATCTTATGATACCTTCATTAATATTCACCCGATAATTGTTCCAGCTGGCCCAACCCATTAAAGGTGTCTTAGTGCGACTTGTAGCTTCCTTTATTTCCGTCTTTTCCAAATGGACGCTTGAAGTATTTTCGTCATTCCTTAAATTACAGGATAATAAAATCAAGCTCAACAATACTAAAAAGCTGCTTCTCAAATTTCTAGTAGGCATATTTCTCTAGGGTTTGCTTAAGTATTTTTCCCACTTTGCGGTATCCTTTTGCGTTTGGGTGCAATCCATCCGAAAAAAGACTATCATCAATTTTATTGTCCTTGTCCAAAAGCACTCCTCCAATATCCGTAAAATCGACATTCTTGGAGCTCGCCAGTTCAGCTATACCAGTATTTAAATTACGTATACGCTCCTCTTTGTCTACCCTTGGGAACAAGCCAAGCAATAACAGTCTCGCTTTTGGCTGTCTTTCTTTTATGGCATTAATCACCATTTCCAATCCACTGAGAATCTCTTCATCTGTGTTGAGATGTTCATTGTTGGTGCCGATCATAAGAACAACTTGCTCAGCCTTAAACCCATCCAATTCATCGTGATATATTCTCCAGAGCACATTTTCTACCCTGTCCCAACCAAAACCAAAATTCCTTATCTTAAAATCCTCCAAATAGGATTTCCAGGAATCGGACCCATTGCTTAGGATAGCTTTTGGAGTACCGCCCCAATAATGGGTTATACTATTTCCAAAAAAACATATTTTTGGAGCAGCTTCCCTATTCAATTTCAACAACTCCTGGTGGCGGCCCTCCCATGGGTACATTTCGGGCTCCCTGGCTTGGGTCACTGGAATTGTTGTAGAAATGGTCCCAATTGGTTCCTTTATTATTTGGCGTACTTTCTTTTCGTAGGCCACAGCATATTCCATCATTCCCAAATCCGTAGGATGGGTACCGTCTACAAAACTCTCCATGGACAAATTCAGTTCTTCCTTGGTCAATAGAAAAATATCCTTAACACCTTCAGCCTCCAATTGGGCAAATGCTTCCTTCGCAATTCTATTTAAATCGGTATAGCTATTGTAACGTTCCACATCTGCGGCCCCATCAGCATATCCGTCGTGTTCCACAATCAAAATTGGCGTTAAGGGACGCTTTGTCCTGATCTGTTTAACCGCCGAAACAATAAGTTGATGTGCCTCTTCCAAAGAACGATCTTTAGTAGCCACCAGATTGGGCAAACAATCCAAGACATATAATTTAGCATCAATTTCCGTAATAAAATTAATTACCTCTTCCTCCAATCTTCCATTTCCCGAAAATGCCAAATTTATAAGGGGCCTATCCAATTTTCTTCCTAAAATAGAGGTCCATGCCATTCCTGGGCGTGAAGCGCAGGCTCCTTGTGCTATAGAAGTTCCATAGACCACTATTGGTTTCTCCTGCCTTAAGGGTAAAGGTTCGAAAACCGCATCTTCCGGTACACCAATTTCCAACCATTGCACCTCATTGTACAATGGCAGGTACAACTGGTACTCCCTTCCCTTATCATGGTATTTCTCTTTGGGGTCGATGTTGGAATATTGGTACTGAATGGTATCGCCAAAGGAATATTTTCCTCTATACCATTGCCAATCCCCATCGCTGGTCTTGGCATAAAGATCCACCCCGCTAACTCCGGTTGCCGGCATATGAGGCATGGCATGGTTCCCTTTTACCTTGTAACGTACCATAATCGATTTTGCATCACTCCTAAACCTAAGGGAGAGCCCTGCTGAATGTTTGGACAGGTTCCAGACCGCTTCACGTACAACTCCCTCGGCCTGCTTTGGCAAACGGTAAAACGTAGAGGCCAGCTGGCCTGGCCACCCCTGGCCTTCCACGACCAGGGAGTTGTCGTCCGCTGGATTCCACCATTTGATATTCTTTTCCTCCTGTGCATTTACAAACTGCATCAGAAAAATAATTGTCAAAAAACCAATAAGCGACTTTGTTCTCATATAACGTTATTTTAATTTCTTCTTTTAATGGGCACCCAGATCTCCTCTTCGGAACTAGGGTCGTTATTCCTGTATTTTTTGCCTAAAACCTCAAAATGTTCCCTATGATCCAACTCATAGTCAGAGTGCGGGAACCAAACTTCAAAAATATACTGCGCGGTCCTTGGAAAGGAACTGGGCAATCCCCTATGGACAAAAACGGCGTATAATCCTCCCAACAAGGTATAGGACTCCATACTATTGGGCAAGTCCTTAAAATCTTCCACCTCAACTACGGCCCACTTTTCAAATTGGGTGGTATCATTGAATTCCGAATAACTCAGCAGCCGATCATATACTTGCATACTTATCAAATCGGTGGTGATCGAATTCCCAATTTCCTTTCTTTTGGGCATAAATCCCTGCCACAGTTCCTTGGTCCTATCCTCAGATAAGCTCATGACCAATCGGTTTCCGATCAATTTTTTTTCGGATATTACTTCTATTCGAGGTTCCATTCGAAATATTTTTCAGAAGAAAAATTTTGTTCAATGATTTCTTCTTTTAATTCCTTCCAAACAAAATTGGTTTGGCTTTTTAGAGATGATTCAAAACCTAAATATAAGCACTTGATTACAAAGATTTGGACTTTCAAAAAACCTTTCCACCACTAAGGTGAAAATTATTCAATCATATCTACATCAATTTATATCTGAACAAGGCAATGAAGATTTACCTTTAAAGAAATAGAAGAAATGAAATCATTACCCTTATAAAAAAAATCGTTTTTACGGTTCGTCAACAAACCAGTTGGTCTGCTTAATACTAAATTGTGCTGCCGAAAGCACCTAGTTTAGTATTTTATCGGCAAATTATACACTAAATCTGCCTTTTTATTATAATTTCAAAATCGCCTAAAAGCAAAAACCAACCCTGCGGTTGGTTTTAATGTATATTCTTACAATTGGACATAAGCCAATGAGTATGTAAAAAATTAGGTGCTGTTTAATTCACAGAAATCAAAGAGACCTCAAAAATAAGTACAGAACCCCCCGGGATTCCACTATAATCCCTGCTCCCATATCCCAAATGGGCGGGCACTAAAAGTATTCCGCTTCCCCCTTCCTTAAAATAGGTAATCCCCTCTGTCCAACCTGCTATAACCTGGTTTAAACCAAAGGTAATTCCCTCTGCATCACTTTGATCGAAGACCGATCCATTTAGAAAATACCCTTTATAGGCCACTGTTACATTGGAACTGGCCACGGCCTGTGTTCCCGTCCCTTCTTCTTCGATTACGTAATAAAGTCCTGAATTACTTCGTACGGCGGTTAAATTGTTCTCCTCAACATAAGCCTTAATGTCTGCTTCATTTTTAGCCGTAAAATCAATGTCCTCCTCTGTTTTCTTCTCGTTATCGCAAGAAATAAAAAGCACTAGGGCCAATGCAAAAAGTGTATTTTTCATAGTTATCATTTTTTTAGGGGCAAATATAACAAATAACTATAGCCGACTAAGGTGAATATTAGGGGAGAATTTATAAACTTTAGTTAATTATAAAAAACAAAACACCCTTAAAACCAAAACTTATAAGGCCTTAAGGGTGTTTAATTCCTTTCTATTCCAAATTATACCACAAAGCCAGGTCTGTAATTCCTTGTTACAAACTGGTTTGCTTCCTCAAGATTGGTAATGCGCATATTTTCCCCGTCCCAAAGCAATTTCTTACGGGCAAAGAATTCCATCTTGCCCTTCTCGTTCTCTCTTTGAAGCAAATAGCTTCGAATGGCAAGGTTCCCCATTAGAACAGTCTCTGTCATTGGTCCTGCATAGTCAAAGGAAGATGTTAATCCAAGATGTTCCTTACTGCCAAAACCGGCCTTACAGGCCTCTACCCATAAACGCTGATGCCCGTATTCCGGTTCGTCATTAGGCTCTACCTCCGGACCAAAATCCGTTGAGCCATCGTTCATATATAACTTTGGCATCAAAGCAGAACTGTCGTTTATATTGGTAGAGATAATTCCCTTTTCCCCAATGATCAATACCCCGTTCTGACTTCCGTTACCCCCTATTTCATGATCTGCAGGAATAATTTCTGGATGTGAAGGTCTAATTCCACCATCGCTCCAGGTCATTTCTATAGGTGATTGACTTTTTTCCGTAGCTCCGAAGTGTAAGGTTATAAATGAGGAAGCAGGACATCCTTCTGGATGATAATCGGCATTCCACATATTAGTATAAACAGCACCAACACTACATTCAGCATCCGTTGGATACTTAAGCCCCAAGGTCCTGAAAGGTATGTCGATCAAGTGACATCCTACATCTCCCAAAGCTCCTGTACCATACTCCCACCATCCTCTCCATCCAAAAGGATGCAAATTAGGCGTGTAAGGCTTAAATTCTGATGGCCCCAACCATAGATCCCAATTAAGGTCTTTTGGTTTGGCACTTGGATCCGGTTTAGGAAATGCTCCTCCCTGTGGCCAAACTGGCCTATTGGTCCAAACCTGTACTTTGGATATCTTACCAAGTGCTCCGGAATCTACCCATTTTTGAACCATACCCAATAGCGGATTGGAACCTCCTTGGTTCCCCATTTGGGTTACGATTTTTTTACTTCTTGCCATTTCGGTCAGCATTCTTGCCTCCCGTATATTATGGGTCATTGGTTTCTGAACATATACGTTTATCCCTCGCTCCATAGCATAGGCCGCTGCAGGTCCGTGAACATGATCTGGTGTGGAAATGGTAACGGCATCAATACCCTTTTCCTTATCCAACATCTCCCTAAAATCGGCATAAAGCTTGGCTTTTGGAAACAGTTCCACGGATTTCTTGGCAGATCCGGAGAAATCCACATCGCACAAGGCCACCACCTTTTCCCTTCCTCCTACGGAAGCATTGCGAATATCACTGGCACCTTTTCCTCCAGCACCAATGGCTGCTATATTCAATCTGTCACTCGGAGCTGTATAACCAACACCTCCAAGTACATGCCTGGGCACGAAAAAAATGGAGGAAGCCAGGGCTCCTTTTTTGATAAATGATCTGCGGGAATCAACAGACTTTTTAAGTTTTCCTTTCTTCATAATTATTGATTATTACATTTTTACAGTCTCTATTTTATTCATCAAAAAAACTTCCATAATCGGCCACACTACAACAGCACTATTAGTTTACTAGTTATACCCACATTAGGGATATAGCAATATATAACATATTACTATACCTAATCTCTGAGATTTTCTCAAATACTACTACAATTTTACCCCAAATTAATAATGTTGACCCCTTTGAAAATGAAAACTTTTATAAATGAAGGATAAAATTTCTGTAACTAATGCAAATCCATACCTGCAAATAAGAATATCCCACAACCGTTCAAGGTAAGTTTAATAATTTGCCGGAGTTTAAAGATTATACCCTTCGATTGCTATTCTTCTTTTTTTGAGAAATGCTTTTGGCCCGTTCGCTGATTAAAGATGCTAAGGCAAGGGCTTGGGTCGCACATGGATTGATGCCCCCCTGAAGTACAAATGTAAATAGCTCTAGGCGTTGGAAAGTAGCCGTAAGTGTTGCATTTAAATTAGTCTGCTAGGCAGTAAAATTATAATGTCCTTATTTGTGAGACCGTTGATAGCCAACCTCCGTAGTATGATAACCTACCTCTTTTTTAAAAGGCATCCTGAGCTGCCAGTTTCATCCCTCATGAATCGGTAAAATCGATTTTTGGAATTGGCGGAATAAGCAAAAATTAGGATGCAAAAGTAGCCTACAATATTGGGCTTTCTTGGATATTGACATTATCCAACCCTGCCCTAATCAATGTTATCGTATTTACTTCTTTATTCCAAGTGGTTTAGTCCTTTTTAACCAGAGCTTCGGTTTTAAGCACGTAAATACGACTTTCTTTTTCCTTAAAACCTAAACTTTTATATAGATTAATGGCCTCTATTCGCTTATCTGCGCTAAAAAGAAGAATTTCGGTAAGGCCTTTTTCCTTTCCCAATTCTACCAATTTTTCCATTAGTTTTCTGCCTATGCCCTTTCCCCGGTGTTCCACATCTACCACCACATCCTCAACCCAGCCCTTAATACCGGATATAACGGTATAAGTGCACATCAAAGCCATTCCCAATACCATATCAGCTTCCTTACAATATACTAGGCAAATAGGATTTTCAGAATCGAGCACCTGTTTAAGATTTATCTGTTTTATATCGGCATTCATTTGGCGGAACAATCCGGCCAGCTGCTTTTCCATATCAGGGTTTACATCAGATTCTTGTAGTAGGGCTATTTTCATGGTTTCATTTTTAAAATATTTCTCATAAAACCTCTGGTTTCAAAAGTTTACAAATTTAAATAAACTTCTTTATTAGTAATTAATAACCATCCTCTTTTTGGTAAACCTTAACGTAGTCGACCATAAAAACATCCGGGAAAATGGTCTTTAGGACCTCCTCCTTTTTACTAGGATATTCCATACTTAAGATCATGTATTCCTCAATATTGGAAATACCGGTAGTGACCTCATAATATTTGAAACCATCCACATAAAAAATATATCTGTCCGGAAACCATTCCAATCCAAAGGTGTGAAAACCCAAACTTACCCCAGGGCGATAGCTCTGCATACCCTTGGTGGATTGTTGGTTGGGTCCGTAGGCCCAGTGCACGTTGTGCGACACTATATCGGTACCCAATTTTTTAAAAAACTCCATGACATCTATTTCCGCCCCAAATTTAGCCGGATCCTCCCCAGCACTGATTCCGGGCGATTGCAGCCAAAAAGCGGCCCAAACTCCCTGTGATTTCTGCAACTTGGCCCTGCATTCGTAATAACCATATTTGGTCATAAACTTTCCCTGGGTACCCACAGCCGATCCCAATAGGGAATCCCCCTTTTTAAGGGCATACAATTTTAGATATCCCTTTTCCACTTTTACCGCCTCTTCGGACACATAAGCTATAGCCCTGGGCCCAACTCCTCGTACTGACCATTTGGTAGTATCCAATGCTTTTCCCTTAAATTGATCTTCCCAGACCATTTTATAGCCCATCTTTTCCGGATTAAAGCGCTTTTTGGACATAGGACCCTTTGCAGGGCGCTGCGCCATGGCAAAACTTACTATAAATAGGAAGCACCATAAGGAGGTTAATTTCATTTTAATCGTTTTGTGATTATTTCATAGTTAGCTTCAAAATATTATCGGCCTATATGTAACTTCAAGTGTCATAAATAACCAATGAAATAATTCCTATGGTAATTAAAAGCTAACATGCTTCAATATACAAGTCTATTGACCATCAGCAAGATAACGAAACCAAAACGTCATATTCTAGCAGATTCTATCAAAAACTGCCATAATCTTAACCCTAAAGCAAATAATTTGGGTGTGTCCCTATCGGGCCGAGCTATCCGCTGCAAGTACTCGGCATTATGCCTGCAGGCTTTTCACTGCTATCCCTAACACAAGCAATCGAATTATACCTGAAAATTATTTATTTAGGACTAACCTTCAAAGATTAAATAGGAATTATTATCTTCCTTTTTTATAAGTGTAATTAATCTTGCACTACCAAAATATCTGCCCTATGAAACTACGTTTCCTTCTACTTGCAACTTTTATTGTTCTACTACAGGCTTGCAAAGAAAACCCTAAATCCAAGGAAAATATAAAAGAAATTCAGACGAGTGTTACAGCAATACAGGACTCTGTTCCCTTCCCTACCGAACTGGTACAATTTATTACCCCAACAGAAAATCCTGTTTTTACCGGGTCTGGACCGGATTCATGGGATCAAAAAATAAGGGAAAGAGGATATATCTTAAAAGAAGGGAATAACTACCATATGTGGTATACCGGCTTCCGTACGGAAAATGAGTCGCTCTCCCTAGGTTACGCCACCTCCCCAGATGGAATCACCTGGACACCCTACCCTGACAATCCAGTTTTTAATAAAAGTTGGACAGAAGATATGATGGTACTTAAGGTGGATGGCACCTATCATATGTTCGCCGAAGGTAAAAATGACGTAGCCCATAGACTAACGTCAACCGATCGCATACATTGGACAGACCATGGCTCCCTGGATATGCGCAATGCAGATGGCTCCCCTTTGAGCGAAGGACCGTATGGCACACCAACCGTTTGGTGGGAAAACGACACTTGGTATTTGTTCTATGAGCGAAATGACCTGGGCATATGGCTCGCCACCTCCAAAG
>Ga0222651_1001444_pt1 | contig 11638 bp, 10 predicted proteins | sample AntAcemetagen369_FD_179855 | JGI IMG/M metagenome (GOLD analysis project Ga0222651, IMG submission 179855) | Saline water microbial communities from Ace Lake, Antarctica - #369 | ecosystem: Environmental > Aquatic > Non-marine Saline and Alkaline > Saline | place: Antarctica: Ace Lake...
AATTTATTTAGACTTTATCGACTGTATAACAAGAGCCGTATGAATCGAGAGGTTCACGTACGGTTCTGTGAGAGGTTTAGGGGTGAAACTCCCCTTTACCTACTCGACTACCAACAGGCTTTTATTGAATTAGTAATCTTGAATTAAAACTTCAGTTGGAATATGAAGAGTAGTATTCAGTTTTCTAATCATATCTAAAGTCAGTTTTCTTTTTTTATTTAAAATCTCACTAACTCTGCTTTTAAATCCAACAACTTCTGCTAAATCCTTTTGTTTCATTCCCATTTGTTCCATTCGGAATTTAATAGCCTCGATTGGATCAGGCATTCCGATTGGGAATTGCTCGTTTTCAAATCGGTCAATTAAAATTGAAAGGATTTCCAATTCGTCTCCTTCGTCTGTTCCTTTTTTAGCGTCAAAAATATCCTCAAGTCTTTTGAGAGCATTTTGATAATCTTTTTCGTTTCTAATCGGTAATATTTTCATAATCAGATGTTATTTGCGTCAATTTTGTCATATTCTGCGTGAGTTCCAATAAATCTTATCCAGCATATTCCGTATTCAAAGTTGAATTTTACAATCAAACGATAATTATTGCCTTTTATGTTGTAAACAATTCGATTGTCTTTTAAAATACTAGCACTCGGATATTCACTTTTTAATTCGTTGATATTATTCCATTCGGCTTTTTCAGTTTCTCTATACCACGATTTTAATTGTTCTTCACAATCAGCGTGTTTTTCCCAAAAATCTCGTAAAGTTCGTTTTGCGATTACTCTCACATTATAATTGTTTGACGCAAATATAATAAAAAAAGTTACCATTTTGGTAATTAATTTGTTTTTTTAGCTTGTTGGTAACGTCTAGGCTATGAGTAGTTGCGTGGTTTAGCACTTAACTTTGCAAGTACACACCAAACCGAAAATCCGCGAGGATTTTCAGAAGTAGGCGAGAACAAGCAATTAATTATACACTTTGTGTGTGCCCAGCATGGGCATCTTTTTAACTACAGAAAAGTAGTTAATTAATCTAGAGGGTGCAAGTCCCTTATGGGCAGGGGTAACCCTTCGACTTCGCTCAGGACAGGCTCTTTGAACCATTAGTAAGCCGCAAGGTCGTTGTCCGCGAGGACTTGACTGAAGGAAGTGGGACTACAAAACTCGGTACTGACGAACAGGAACCGTATACAGAGGCATATTTATTTGGGTAAACAAGCACATCATTGTAACGCCCCAAGAATACCAAAAGGGTAAGCATGTAGATACGGCAGTTATCGGACGAAAGAAGATGCCATTACCTGGGGAGGTCTCCTTATGGATGTCCCCAACCATCTTTCTTTCTCCTTGCGGGTCTGGTGTGCTATTGCATCCAAAATGCTTATCCCCTCCTGACAAATATAATCCAATTGCAATATCATATTTGCGGCAGGCTTTTACAAATTCGCCTACCACATCGCCTTTGCCCTCTTTCCAAGGCGATTTTTTTATAGAGTAATCGGTAGTTTCGGTTGGCCATAGGCAGTAGCCGTTATGGTGCTTTGCTGTTAAAACTATATGCTTCGCGCCAAAGGATTTGGCAGTTTTCACCCATTGCTCGGCGTCCAATTGGGAAGGGTTGAAAATATCGGCAGCCGGGACGGACATCATATCTGATGCGATATATGCTGCCGGACCATAGTGAATAAAGGCTCCCAATTGTCTTTCCTGAAACGCAAGCTGTTCAGGGGAAGGTTTATTGGTTACCTGAAATAGGGGACTTTTACCATTCATCGTTTGCTCCTGGGGTGCGGTAAGTACTGGTGTCCAATTGCCTTGGTGCTCGGGGGGGCTCCATGTTTCTTTTGCTATCCTCGAAATAATGTTCGAACAATTGCTTAGGGGTTCCTTCGTAAGTAGCCCATTGTAGGTCACCCGCAGTGGTTTGATCGCTACCGGTAAAGTAAAGAATGGTCTTTCCGTTATAATAACACAGTTCTACGTCGGAGGCATTGCTTTCACTTATACTTGGCTCAATTAACGGAATGTTTTTATGGGTAGCGTCAAAGGTGATAAAGGGCCTGTCTTCGCTGGCATCTTCCCAATGAACCAAATCTTTTGAGCGCGTAATCCGAGTTTCATAACCTCCGCTGATCGATTCTAGATAAAGCGTATAGTACCAATCCCCTTCAAAGTAAAGAGCAGGACCGCCCACATATTTTTCCTTTCCATAAACCGCATTGGGAATTTCCTTCCAGTTGATCAGGTCCGTTGATTCCATATATCGGAATGTAAATGGCTTCCAATGGGAGTCATTGGTCTCATAAAGTAGGATAAATTCATTCTTTCCCCTGCAGACCGCGGTGTTGAATAGTAATTCTTCCCCTGAGGCCTTGAATATTGTTCGGGGCTTTGTCCAATTTTTTAAATCTTTTGAGCTGGTCATGGATATTTCTGTCATCTGGCGCCAAGGCTTTTCTCTTCCATAATTACCGGCAAAAACATAAATTGAGTCCTTCCAGGTCAATACAGTTCCAAAACCATGATTTTTTAAGGGAACCGAAATTAGTTTGCCTGATTCGATGTCCCTGATGCGAACTTCGTCTTCGTGGAAAAAATCTCCGGGCTTGGCTCCCTGCACGTCCCAGAACTTCTGGTTGTTTTCCAATAGGTATAATTTATTGTCGAAAACAAAGGGAGAGGTTTCTACCAATGGGGATCCCAGTCGCTCTTGTTTTTTTATTGGATTCACAAAAGGCGATTGCGCAAGAATGTTGCAACTAATAAGGCAGGCCATTAAAAAGGTGAATAGTTCTGTTGGTTTTATCATAGGTCAATTGACTTGTTTCGTACTCTAAAAATATGGTGAACTTTTATGAATAACTACTTGATTTTACTCAATGTATGATGATAATTTAGCCAATGGTCAAGAATTGGATGGAAATAGGGAAATTACCAATGAAGTTGGCTTGGTCTTATATGGACCCGCCAATTGGGATTATTTTTATCTATGGATTTTAAGGATGTTTGCAAAATGCCCATCAGAGGAATAAAAATGGCTATTAAAAATGCCAATTGCAAGGTTTAAAGTTTGGCTTGAAATATAGTGGGGTTGTTTTGTTATTCTTTTTGTAAAATTGAAGGATTGGCCTTAAGTCAATGGCCGTAATCTTCGGTATCTTTTTTAGAATAAATAACTTAGATTATTGTAGAATCTAAAAATTATGTATATTTGCCGTGCTGAAAGAATATAAAGTATTCATGAGGGGACAATTTGTCCCCTCTTTTATTACTATACTTTATTTAAACGGTACGGTAAAAGAACGGCTTTTTTTATTATATTCTGAAGCATATCGATTTCAGATTTAAAACGGGTGTTTATTAAAACCGAGATATATGTTGAAGGAAAAAGTTACTGCACTTTTAGAAGAAGCGTTAAAGGATGATCAATCACTTTTTTTATTGGATTTCTCCGTAACCGCGGATAATAAGATAAGGATAACCTTGGATGGTGATCATGGAGTTACTTTGCAGGATTGCATGAATGTAAGTCGAGCCATAGAGCATAATTTGGACAGGGAAGAAGAGGATTTTTCCTTGGAAGTAGCTTCTGCTGGAGCGGCCTCGCCAATAAAATTGCCTAGGCAGTACGCAAAAAATATAGGAAGAAAGCTTGAAGTTAAGACCCGGGATTTGGAATTCGAGGGCAAGTTAACAGAAGCATCAGAGGATAGCATAACCTTGGAATGGAAAGATAGGGAACCCAAACCCATAGGAAAAGGGAAAATTACAGTTCAGAAAAAGCAGCAAATCGCTATTTCTGATATTAAAGAAGCTAAAGTTGTATTAAAATTTTAATTGTAGTTCAAAAATGGAAAATATTGCGCTAATCGAATCTTTCTCAGAATTTAAAGATGATAAATTCATAGATAGGGTAACGCTAATGGCGATTTTGGAGGATGTTTTTAGGAATGCGTTAAAGAAGAAGTTTGGTTCTGATGACAATTTCGATATCATCATAAATCCTGATAAAGGGGATTTGGAGATTTGGAGAAATAGGGTCGTAGTGGAAGATGGGGAAGTGGAAGATCCAAATGAAGAGATATCACTTTCGGCCGCAAGAAAAATAGAACCCGATTTTGAAGTTGGGGAAGATGTGTCCGAAGAGGTAAAATTGATCGATCTAGGGAGAAGGGCTATTTTAGCCTTGAGACAAAATCTTATTTCCAAGATTCACGAACACGATAATACTACCATTTATAAGCAGTTTAAGGATTTAGAAGGCGAGATATATACTGCGGAGGTTCATCATATTAGACATAAGGCCATTATTCTTTTGGATGACGAAGGAAATGAGATAATTTTGCCAAAAGACAAGCAGATTCCGTCCGATTTCTTTAGAAAGGGAGATAATGTACGTGGAATTATCGAAAGTGTTGAGCTTAAGGGCAATAAACCTACTATAATCATGTCCAGAAGTTCTCCTGTATTTTTGGAGCAACTTTTCTTTCAAGAAATTCCTGAGGTTTTTGATGGTTTGATCACTATTAAAAAGGCTGTTAGGATACCAGGGGAAAAAGCTAAAGTGGCGGTAGATTCCTATGATGACCGTATTGATCCTGTAGGGGCATGTGTGGGTATGAAAGGGTCTAGGATACATGGAATTGTCCGTGAATTGGGCAATGAGAATATCGATGTTATAAACTGGACCAGTAATCCACAGTTGTTGGTTACAAGGGCGTTGAGCCCTGCAAGGGTTTCATCCGTGAAATTGAATGATGAGAAAATGACAGCTCAGGTATATCTAAGACCAGAGGAGGTTTCCAAGGCTATAGGTAGGGGAGGTCATAATATTAGACTGGCCGGACAATTAACAGGTTACGAGATCGATGTTTTCCGTGAAGGAGTTGAGGAAGATGTTGAGCTAACTGAATTCTCCGATGAAATTGAAGCTTGGGTCATTGAAGAATTTAAGAAAATTGGTATGGATACCGCTAGAAGCGTTTTGGAACAAGATGTTGCTGATTTGGTAAAAAGAACCGATTTGGAAGAGGAGACAATTTTGGAAGTTGTACGAATTCTTAAGGAAGAATTAGAAGATTAAACTATATATTAGCAGTAAATTACAAGAATAGGAATTTTTTTTATGGCGGATAATGCAACGATAAGGCTTAATAAAGTCCTAAGAGAACTTAATATTTCATTGGACCGTGCAGTAGACTATCTCGGGTCCAAAGGGCATGATATAGATGCACGACCTACCACCAAAATATCCAATGAGGTATACCAAGTTCTATTGGACGAGTTCCAGACGGACATGAGCAAGAAAGTTGCTTCCAAAGAGGTAGGTGAGGAAAAGAGGAAGGAAAAGGAAGCTATTCGATTACAATTGGAGCAAGAGCAGGAGGAGAAAAAGCTTGCAAGGGAAAAGAGGGCCGAGAGGGATACTATTATCAAAGGCCGAGTGGAACTTGCAGGACCCAAAACTGTTGGAAAAATAGACTTGGATTCAGGTAAGAAAACCGCTCCGGCCGCACCAATTCAAAAAGAAGAGGTTGTTCCCGAAAAGGAACCGAAAAAGGTTCCTGAGAAAGTAGAGGAAAAACAAGCTGAAGTGGTTGCAAAAGAGTCCAAGGAAGAAGTTAAGGCTGAAGTTCCTGAAAAAGTGGAAGCACCGAAAGTTGTCGAAGCACCTAAAGTCAAGGAGGAAGAATCTCCAAAGATAGAAGCTGTTAAACCGGAAGAGGTTAAGGTAGTCGAAGAAGTTAAGGAAGTCAAGGAAGATAAAAAGGTAGAGGCTTCTACTAATGAGGATGCTACAGTAGAGAGTGAAGTTTTGACCACTAAATATCAAAAACTTAGTGGGCCTAAGATTATGGGAGATAAGATTGATCTTACCAAATTTGAAAAACCCAAAAAGAAAAAAGAAGCTCCCAAACCAGGTGATGCTGCCGATAGGAAAAAGAGAAGAAAGAGAATAGTCACCAAGCCTAGTGATAATACTGCAAGTAGGCCACCTGTTTCCAAAGCAAGAGGTCCTGTTGTTAGGAGAGCTCCTGGTCAGCGTTTTTTGTCCAATGTCAAAGTAGAGCCTACCGAAGAGGACGTACAAAAGCAGGTTAGGGAAACCTTGGAGAAATTACAGGGGAAATCCAAAAAAGGGAAAGGTGCCAAATATAGACGGGATAAGAGAGATCAACATCGTCAGCAAACAGAAAAGGACCTAGAGAAGCAAGAATTAGATAGTAAAATTTTAAAGGTTACAGAATTTGTTACTGCCAGTGAAGTGGCAACAATGATGGATGTTCCTACTACAAAAATTATTTCGGCATGTATGTCACTTGGTATCATGGTTACCATGAACCAGCGATTGGATGCTGAAACTTTATCCATAGTAGCAGATGAATTTGGTTACGAAGTTGAATTCGTTACTGCCGACTTGGAGGAAAGTATTGTGGAGAATATAGATGCTCCTGAAGATTTACAACCAAGAGCTCCTATTGTAACGGTTATGGGACATGTGGATCACGGTAAAACTTCTTTACTGGATTATATTAGAAAGGAAAATGTAATTGCGGGTGAAAGCGGAGGTATCACGCAGCACATTGGTGCCTATGGTGTTACTCTTGAGAATGGACAAATGATTTCCTTTTTGGATACACCAGGTCACGAGGCCTTTACGGCTATGCGTGCCCGAGGTGCCCAAGTAACGGATATTGCAATTATTGTGGTAGCGGCTGACGATGATATTATGCCTCAGACCAAGGAAGCTATTAGCCATGCGCAAGCGGCAGGGGTTCCAATAATTTTTGCAATCAATAAAATTGATAAGCCTACGGCCAATCCAGAGAAAATTAAAGACGGTCTTGCACAAATGAACTTATTGGTCGAAGATTGGGGTGGAAAAATTCAGTCCCATGATATTTCTGCCAAGACTGGTCTTGGAGTTAAGGAGTTGTTGGAAAAAGTACTTTTAGAAGCAGAGCTTTTGGAGTTGAAGGCCAATCCTAATAAATTAGCCTCTGGTACTGTTGTTGAAGCCTTTTTGGATAAAGGTAGAGGTTACGTTTCCACTATTCTTGTTCAGGCGGGTACCTTGAAAATAGGAGATTATGTACTGGCAGGAACTTGTAGTGGAAAGGTAAAAGCCATGCAGGATGAGCGGGGTAACATTATTAAGGAAGTAGGGCCATCAAGACCAATTTCAATATTGGGGTTGGATGGTGCTCCACAGGCTGGGGACAAGTTTAATGTTCTTGAGGACGAACGTGAGGCCAGGCAGATTGCAACGAAGCGTTCCCAATTATTGAGGGAACAATCCGTTAGGACCCAGCGTCATATTACTTTGGACGAGATCGGAAGGCGTATCGCTCTTGGGGACTTTAAAGAATTGAACATAATCCTTAAAGGGGATGTTGATGGTTCAGTGGAGGCTTTGACAGATTCGTTCCAGAAATTGTCTACAGATGAAATACAGGTCAATATTATCCATAAAGCAGTAGGGCCAATTACAGAATCTGACGTTTTATTGGCTTCTGCCTCAGATGCGGTTATAATAGGGTTTAATGTAAGGCCAATGGGTAATGCCAGACAAGTGGCCGAAAAAGAAGAAATAGATATTAGAATGTATTCTATAATTTATGACGCTATCAACGATCTTAAAGATGCGATGGAAGGTATGTTGTCTCCTGAAATGAAAGAGGAAATTACAGGTACCGCTGAAATTCGCGAAACGTTTAAAATATCCAAAATTGGTACCATTGCAGGTTGTATGGTGACGAGTGGTAAGATCTTTAGAAATTCAAATATTAGATTAATTAGGGATGGTGTTGTTATTTATACTGGAGAGTTGTCTTCCCTTAAGCGATTTAAAGATGATGTTAAAGAAGTTGCCAAAGGGTATGATTGTGGATTGCAAGTTAAAAATTACAACGATATTGAGGAATTGGATATTGTAGAAGCATTCCAGGAAGTGGCTGTTAAAAAGAAATTGAAATAGTCAGGGATACAATTATAAAGAGAAATGTTTAAAAAGAAAAAACGACCTAATTGGTCGTTTTTTCTGGTTTTAAGAGCATGGCACTGGGATATTTTTGCCTAACCTCTATGAGTTTGCGCTCGCCCTCCAATTGGGTCTTAAATCTGCCGATCCTAACTCTGTAACTAGGTGATTCAAAATCGATCTTTGTTGGCCAATCCGGAAAATCCTTATCTACATTTTCCTTTAAAGTTTCGGCCTCTTGAAAGGAGCCAAACCCAACTTGGATTCTGTAATGACTGCTACTTTCGTTAACAGATTTATAAATTCTAAGTAGGTCTGTGATTTTTTCGTCTTGTTGAATGTTAATATTGCCTTGTTGCGCATTGCAATAAAAAGAAGAACAAGCTAAAATGAGTGTAAAAGAAATGGTTTTCATAGGGTATTTAAGTTATGAAATTTAGACAATACAAATGTAAATTATTAAGAATCAATCAAAAGATTTTATTTTTATTTAGAATTGGTATAAATTATAAATTATCAATACCTTAACATTTCTCAAATAAAGTCTAATGCTTATTTTTGCCATCAATTTGAGCATGGTTAGTCAAATGATTATTTTGAATGATTAAATATCATGCCAAACTTTCGATAGAAATATTTTTAATATGAAAAAGGTTCCATACCGCAATCTAATTTCTAAAGTTTTAGGTGTCAGTCTGGTAGTAGTATTACTGCTTTCAAATTCCCTTCTTGCCCAAGAAACTGTGGATGCTTCATCGGGTACAGCAGATGCTGCTAAGGGTAAACAGCTGTTTAACCAAAATTGTGCTGCTTGTCACTCGTTGAACAAGAAAATGACCGGTCCGGCATTGGCCGCGGTAACGGAGAGGCATGATAAGGAGTGGCTTTATGCTTGGATCAAGAACAGTCCTGCTATGATCAAGGCCGGGGATGCTGCTGCTCTTAAGATTTACAATGAGTACAATCAGGCAGCCATGACGCCCTTTCCTACTTTGTCCAATCAGGACATTGATGATATTTTGGCGTATACCGACGCGCCACCGGTCGTAGTTGCAACGGCAGTTGCAGTTAATGAAGGTGCTCAGGGTAGTGGTGGTTCCAGTGGTATTTCCAATGAGATTATATTAGGTGCTTTGGCATTGGTTTTTGCACTTTTGGTAATGATGCTTGTCTTGGTGAACAAAACCTTGAGGCGCATTGCTGAGGCCAACGGAGTAGTGTTGGAAAAAGAGTTGGCCGAGAAAAGAACGCCCATTTGGAAGGCTTTTGCCCAAAATCAATTTTTGGTTCTGGTATTTTCTATTTTCCTTTTATTGAGTGCGGCATATTTTGCATACGGTTGGATGATGCAGGTTGGTGTTGATCAGGGTTATGCCCCTATCCAGCCCATTCACTATTCCCATAAAATTCATGCCGGGGATAATGCTATAGAGTGTAAATATTGTCACTCATCTGCTAGGGTTTCCAAAACTTCGGGCATACCCTCCTTGAATGTGTGTATGAACTGTCATAAATCCATTTATGAATATAAAGGTAATCCAGAAGGTCCAAGTCAGGAAGATTTGGCAAATGGGTATACCAATGAATTCTATACTGGGGAAATCAAAAAATTGTACAAGGCTGTTGGCTGGGATGAAGAAAATCAGAAATATACAGGGCAATCCAAACCTGTAGAGTGGGTTAGGGTACATAATCTTCCAGACTTCGCTTATTTCAATCACTCACAGCACGTTTCAGTGGCGGGTATAGAATGTCAGACATGTCATGGTCCTGTGCAGGAAATGGAAATTATGCATCAATTTGCTCCTTTAACTATGGGATGGTGTATAAATTGTCACCGCGAGACCAATGTTAAGGTCGAAGGTAATGCGTATTACGAAAAGATTCATGCCGAACTTTCCCAAAAATATGGGGTTGACAAACTTACGGCCGCTCAAATGGGTGGATTGGAATGTGGTAAGTGTCACTATTAATCAAACTAATTAGAAGATAATTTCAGATATATCATATGTCATCAAACAAAAAATACTGGAAAAGCGAGGCGGAGTTAAACCCCAACGATTCCATTGTTGAGACGCTAAGACAAAATGAATTTGTTCAAGAGATTCCTGTAGATGATTTCTTGGGTGATAAAGAAACATTGGCGGCATCTTCGACCAACAGAAGGGATTTTCTTAAGTACGTAGGATTTAGTACGGCTGCTGCATCATTGGCGGCATGTGAGGGTCCGGTTATCAAGTCTATTCCTTATGTTGTAAAACCGGACAATATTATTCCTGGTGTGGCCAATTTTTATGCCACTACCATTGCAAATGGTTTTGATTTTGCCAGTATTTTGGTAAAAACTCGTGAGGGAAGACCTATTAAGATCGAAAACAATACCGATGCAAAGATTGGCGGTAGTTCCAATGCTCGTGTTCAGGCTTCGGTTCTGTCGTTGTACGATAGTACCCGTTTGCAAGGGCCTACCTTTAATGGAGAGCCTGTCGCTTGGAGCGATTTGGATGCTGCGGTAAAGTCTAAACTAGGGTCATTAAAAACTTCAAGTAAAAAAATTGCGATATTAACACAAACATATGCCAGTCCTTCGACTTCTAGATTGATTTCTGAATTTAAAGAGGTCTATGGAAATGTGGATCATGTTATTTATGATGCCATATCCGAGGATGCGGCACTTTCTGCTTTTGAAGCCAAATATGGTGAAAGAGCTTTGGCGGATTACAATTTTGGGAATGCCGAAATCATTGTTTCCTTCGGTGCTGATTTCTTAGGAGATTGGCAGGGTGGTGGATATGATGGAGGATATTCCAAGGGCAGGGTTCCTAAACAGGGAAAAATGTCCAAGCATGTGCACTTTGAGGCCAATATGTCTTTGACTGGAGCCAATGCGGATAAAAGGGTTCCTTTAACCCCGTCCGAGCAAAAAGTAGCTTTGGCTTATTTTTATGGTAAGCTTAATGGTACTGCCGTTGGCGGTAATCTTCCTGAAAGCGCAAAAGCTGCTTTGGATGCATTAGCTGCCCTAGTGCTTAAAAACAAATCAAATGCCGTTGTTGTTACGGGAATAAATGATGTTAATGCCCAGGCTGTTGTTTTGGCTATTAATGAAATGTTGGGAAGTAAGGCCTTTGATGTTGCTGCTCCCAAATATGTAAGGCAAGGTAATGTTAAGGCTGTGAATGCTTTACTGGCCGATATGAAGGCTGGTAAAATAGGCGCTTTATTGATGGATGGGGTTAACCCCGCGTACTCTTTACCTAATGCTGCGGATTTTGCCGAAGGAATCACGAATGTTGATTTAACAGTGGCATTCTCTACGAATAGAAATGAGACTACGGAATTGGTGCAGTATGTTGGTGCTTCAAACCATTATTTGGAATCTTGGGGTGATGCCCAGTTAAAGAAAGGGCATTATAGCCTGATGCAGCCAACCATAAAGGAATTGTTCGATACTAGACAGATCCAGGGCGCTATGTTGCAATGGTTGGATAGCGATAAAACTTATTACGATTATATAAAAGAAACTTGGAACGCTGGAATATTGGCAGGTGGTGACTGGAATCAGGCATTGCACGATGGTGTTTTTGCTGCTGCCCCAGTAATTGAAGAAGCTGTTGTTTCAGCTGCTGCTCCTATTGTTGCGGAAGAGGTGGAAATGTCA
>Ga0222651_1001446_pt1 | contig 11634 bp, 15 predicted proteins | sample AntAcemetagen369_FD_179855 | JGI IMG/M metagenome (GOLD analysis project Ga0222651, IMG submission 179855) | Saline water microbial communities from Ace Lake, Antarctica - #369 | ecosystem: Environmental > Aquatic > Non-marine Saline and Alkaline > Saline | place: Antarctica: Ace Lake...
GGCGCGAGATGGCCCGTGTCCAAAATCGTCTGCGGCTCTCAGGTCGACAGCCAGCTGAAGCGGGTCATGTGGCTGAAATTCCGACGCTAGTCGCGCCTGGCAGGCGGGCAATTCACCGAAATTTGGCAAAATTTAACCTAATTAATGTCGTTTTAAATCATAGGTTTACAGGAAATTCACCAAATCGGCGCAGGCAACAGGTCCGGAGAATATCAGCCCGGAGAGAACACTTCCGGGAATCCCGGCACCGACGCCGGTTAACAGCCCACCCCGCATAACCCTTGAATATAACGGAAAAATTCGGCCGCAGCCGGGGCGGGAGAAACTTTCCTCAAGGGCAAGTGGCGGAGGGAACGCGACCAGGATCGAACGTTCTCTGGGGCGTAAGTCATTGATTTTATTATGTCCACCTTTTGGTTCGAATCCCACGTGATACAAATGCGACTGAGGTCCAAAAAGTTTCTTACACATGAAACTTTGACGCTAAGGCACTGCCGAATAGTACATTAAGACAGGCAGGCCTTTTACTGGACGAAACTGTCATGCAGGAAGATCCGCGACAACGAGGTCTGGATGCAATTGCACACATTGGCTAACAACCCGCGAACCTTCTTGCGCTGCATCAAGCTGCCTCAAACAATGGTCAACTTGGCGTTGACCAGCCTCCAGTTTAAGCTGATTAAAATCTGGGCTCGCGTCATACCCCGTGCCCGTGCAATTATCTTCCAACTGGCCGAGGTGGCCGTCACCGGCTCGATGGTACGCACCATCGTCGCCGCGATCCCCCGATAGCGAGCGCCACCCCTATGCGCGTGACTGCTACCCAAGCCAAAACTGAACGAAAGCGGCAGGGTAAGTTTGTTTCAAGTGCTGAAAATCTAGCCGGCAAACCAGCAAAATCCGGGGTCGCGCCCTATCTTACCAGACTAAAGCGCTTGTTCGACCTCCTGCAAAGAAGCCGAAAATTACTTGATCGACTGGCGCAATCAAGAGATCTTGACGTCAGATATCATACCAGTTGTCAAATGTCGGCCAAAACACCTCCCGCCGTCCGCCTACAACTTCTTTATCGGTTCGCGCCGGACAATCTGTGACGGCACCTTGGAGTGCGTTTAGGAGGAGACCTGGCAAATTTACGCTTGTAAGGCCGGTCATCCCTATACCACCGGAGGTGCGACTGTTCACCTCAAGGAGCCGCGGCATCCCGGACGCGTCCTCCATCGTTTGGAGGTTCAGGACTCCAGTCAGCCGGAACGTGCCCGCAACCAACGCGGCAAGGTCCTCCCCCGCTTGGTCGTGATGAAGCCGCTGGGAGGTCAGCGTTTTCAAGCGGGTCACCGTCCCGAGCAGGTGCCCATCCAGACAGGCAAAATCGACGCTCCGCTCCGGGCCGGGCAGGAGTGGCATCATCATCATGCGTTCCGCACCGGGGAGGGCGCCGAGCATCGCTCGGAAGGCGGGATCGGCCAACTCGAGGCTCGATAGGGCGGAGAGAGGCGTACCAAGCCCGATCTGTTCCCGGAGGATACGAAACCCGGCTCCGTAAATCCCGGAAGCGGGCTTGACGCAGAGATCCCCAGGATGGTCAGGGAAGGGGGCGCCGGCCGCCCGGAGCTGCTCGTACTCGGTAAGCCCGGTGAACACACGGAACGGGGTAATCGGGACCCCAAGGCGCTCCATCCGTTCGAGCAGGTCGGGCTTCTCCTCGAGAAACTGCATGGTCGGCTCGTCGGAGGCGGTTAGTAGACGGACACCGCGCTCGGCGAACTGGTCTCGAAACTTAGCCAGCTCATCGCGACGCCGGTAAGGGATGACTAACTCCACCCGCTCCGCTACCGCTACCCCAAGGAGCCATTCCGCGTAGGCGTTCGGGTTCAGCGATTGGGTCGAGGCCGGCTCTGACAAAAACCGGTCTGCAGCCAGCCGGATCGGCGTGTCCGTCCGCTCATGGGCGGCGATCACATAGACGTCAGGACGTGCCCGCCGCATTAACTCGATCGTGTCCGCGGCGCCGGAGATGTGGTGGTTGAAGAGGATTCGCATGAAGGTCCCGCTTGAAATAAATTCTTTGGACTAATGTAGGCGCCCAAGGAACGATGAAGAAAATATTTGCCTCGCCTGTCTGGGAACATTTCAACCTTTGATCCAGATCTGCCCAACTCCGGGCAATCTAGTGCATAGACTTGCTGTAGGCAGTTGAACATAGAAGTTTATGATTGTATGTCGGCTCAGCTGCCAAAGGCCTGGTAGTTTCCGCCATAAAAGTGGCTGGATCCTGTGGACGTTCAGGGTAGACGAATGACTGTTGCGTCGATAGCGATGAATGGGGAAGAACTGCTGTCTATCTTGCAGCATCGCATGGCGATGCGCCTGAATTCCTAAAGCTTTCCGAAGAATTGTTCGGTCCGGTGACGCCATTTGTAGGTGTCGCGGTCGAACTCTGCCGGAAAGCGGCGGTTTTATTCCGGTGGGATGACCAGTTCAATAGCTTTTTACGACCTGATGGTTGCGTTTCCGTAGTCAAGATTGACCAGTCTAGAAAAGCCGCACCGCAGCATGCCAGCATAGTCATCAGGCAACTATGCGCCGAGTTTTCTGCTTCATTCCAGATTGATGTCGCTGATACGCGGAGAATGGACGTGTGTTCGTATCACAAATGCAGCAGTGGCGCCTGAAATAGCGCCAAACAGATGGGCCTCCCAGGAGACGCCAGGTTGCCCTGGCAGAACACCCCAGAGGATGGAGCCATACAGGACACCGACCAGCAGTGCTGCGCCCAGCGTGATCGGCGAGCGATCCACCGCGGCGCGTGTCACAAGAAAGCCGAACCAGCCGAAAGCCAGCCCTGACGCACCGATATGGATTGCGGAGCCTCCGAACAGCCAGACAAGGCCGCCGCCGAGGCCAATCACCACTACGTTAACAGGCAGCAAGGCCCGTGTGGTCGTGGCCACTAGTAACCCACCCATCACAAATAGCGGTGGTGTATTGGCCATAAGGTGCGAGAAGCTTCCGTGCAAGAAAGGCATTGCAATGACGCCATCCAACCCGCTGATTTGGCGGGGTATCAAACCGAAAGCTGGGTTGAAGCCGTAGCCCACGATCCAGTTGACGACCTGAACCGCCCAAAGCAGCGTAACGAAGGCTGTAAGCACTATGACGCGCCTAAAGAACGCGCGCATGTGATCCCGTTTCCTCATGTGGGAGACCTTAGCCGTCTCCACTGCGCCTTCAATGATTTTCGTGCGCTGCACAGGAGGCGGTTGCATCGTTGAAAGAAAGCTCGGCTGCGCTTTTTATATATTGTTGGAAACCCTTGGTGAAACTTGGTAGATCCAACGGACACTTTCAAAAACGAAAACAACGAGTGCGATTCATAAGGCGCTGACACATGAAAAAATTCGCAGCCATCCGGAACTTTCTGCTCCTTATTTTTTTGCTCATCCTTACAGCGGCTCTGTCCTATGGGCTGCCGCAGGTTGATGTCGTGAGGGCGGTTGGTGTCGAAATCAAGCGTGTTGATGAAGGGGTCAATGAAGCTGGACAACAGCGAACGCGGGACGTCTATCAACTTCAGATGGAAACCCCTAACGGGCAGCCGCGTGTTTACCGCAATGAGGATAACTTCCTCTATCTTAAGTTCGATTCGGCTAGCCTTCAAGCACAGGTGCAATCGCTTGCTGCCGACAAGCAACTTGTAGCCCTGAGGCACTATGGGGTTCGCGTCCCCTTGTTCTCGCTATTTCCTAATGCCGTGAAGGCCTGGCCCGTCGAGGAGGGTTATCGCCATATCCCTGTGTTCAATACGCTAGTAATCGTGGGGCTATGTCTCCTCGGGTTTTTCACCTGGCGCAGGGTCCGCCGCATATCGGCAGCCCGCAGTGAGCAACGCAGTATGCGGGAGGCCGAGCGTGCAGAAGCCGCAGCGAAGGCCGCGAGTGCGGCAGAAACAGCGGCCGAACAGCGCCGGAATGCAGAACGGAAAAAGTCCAGCGATATTGATGATTTCCTTGGCACTGGCGGCACAAAGAAAGACTGACTACTGATGCAATACGCACCGCAACAACGAGAAGAGACCCGCCGCACTTTCCAGTTGGAAGCGGGTGCGTTGACACTAACTGCGCCGACGGTTGCGCGGGACGAACTTTACCTTATTGCGGAGCGTATCAACCCCAAACGCGCATTTCTGTTTGTTTCAACAATATTGGGCAGACATATTCCTGTGCATCCTGCCGAGCACCGTGCTGTCTTGCAGGAACTGGCGATAGGGGTCTCAACTCACCTATTGGAGGGTCCTGTGTTTGTCATGGGCTTTGCTGAAACTGCTGTGGGCATCGGCGCCGGTGTTTTTGATTGTATGCGTATGGCGCAGTGCGACCGTGTGATGGGCTACCTGACCACGACGCGGTTTTCGCCCTCCGGTGTGGAGGACTGGTTCAAGATTGAGGAAAGCCATTCTCACGCGGTCGAGCATATCATTCTGCACCCCGATGCGGATGTGGTGCAGAACGGGCCGAATGCGACGCTGGTGCTGGTGGATGATGAGACCACCACTGGCAAGACATTTGCACAACTGGCGCGTGGCTTGCAGGCCCATGGGCTGACATTTGGCCGAGTGATTCTTGTGACACTAACGGATTGGTCGAATGGCTGCGCAGCGCAAGCCGTACAAGGGATATTCGGCGATGCCGAGATTCGCTGTGTCTCTTTGCAACAAGGGGTGTGGAACTGGACCCCAAAAAAGGACTGGGTTCATCCGGGTCTTCCAAAAAATTGCACAGCTAACTGCCCACCATGGACACCCGATCGTTCACAGCGGCTCATGGCCCCACGTACAGGAATTTCCGCTTCAACGCCGCGCCAGTCAGGTGAGGATATCATGACCATGATCGAAGCGGCGGGGTTCGCCCCCGTTGACAAAAGTGACAGAGTGCTGGTTGTGGGGGCGGGTGAGCATGTCTGGCAGCCCATGCTGGCGGCAGAGGCCCTCAGCCTGCGAGGTCACGATACGCGCTTCATAACGACAACAAGATCTCCGATCCTGCAGGGCGAGACGATCCGGCATAAATTCTCGTTTCCCGACCATTATGGGCAAGGTTTCTGGATGTACATGCACAACGTAGTGCCCTCCGAGTGGAACCGGATCTTGCTTTTCACGGAAACGGGCATTGATGGCGTGCCTATGAAACTTGTGAACTGGTTGGGCCGCGTTGATGTTGTCGACGGGAGCGGCACCGTCACTGCCTTTTCCGGCGGGCGGTGCGTCGCATGAAAAAGCCGATTATTTTCAGTGATCTTGACGATACAATCTTTCAGACCGCCCGCAAAATGGAGAGGGTGCCAGATCCCGAACGACTGGCGTCTGACGCGATCAACGGAAGTCATTCTTACATGTCAGAGGCGCAATCCGTCATGATGGATTGGTTGCTTAGCTCAACGCGGTTTATTCCCGTCACCGCCCGCTCAACCGAGGCGCTGTCGCGCTGCACCTTGCCGTTTGCTGATTACCGCATCTGCTCCAATGGTGCCGTGATCCTGATGCCTGACGGCACTGCGGATCAGGAATGGCTTGAGAAAACCACGCAGCACGCCATTGCGGCGCAGGATGTTCTCAATGCGATGATCGGCTTCGTTGTTGGACAGCGCCCCGCTGGGCGCTACCGCTGCTGGACCGTCGAGGAATTCGGCACCGGATACTATTTTTGCGTAAAATCAAATGAGGGTGCGAAAGCGCTCGACGATGTCGAAGGAGGCCTAAGTGCGCTCGCGGGGACGCATCTGGTCAGGCACCGCAATGACAACAACCTGTCTTTTACCCCTGCGGGCATATCCAAGCAGCTGGCGGTCGAATACCTGTCCGCCCAATTACTACAAAATGGTCGCCTTCCCGTTTTCGGGATGGGGGACAGCCTCACAGATCTGCCCTTTATGGCGACATGCGATATGCTGGTAATACCGAGAAAATCGCAAATCAGCCGTGACATTTTGCATCTTGGAGCCCTTGAATGACGCAGACGCCCCTAGTCATTAAGGGCTCCTATGCTCCGCATGATGTTACTTTTTTGCTCAAGCCGGTCCAAATCGCCCCGACGGACATTGCCCACAAAGAGCGGCTGATTCAAAGCGGTGCCGCACATTACTCCGAAATGATCTCAGATGAGCGCAGGCCGGATGCGCGGTATATGGAAATTTTCGAAACCGCCCGTGCTGCAGGTGTGGACCGGATTGCCCGCGAGATTTGCACTATGGCCCGCCAGATCGCGCAATGGATTATACAAGGCACGCTGCCGCAACAAATCACCTTGTGCTCGCTGGTCCGCGCAGGTGTGCCTTACGGCGTTTTGTTACAGCGTGAGCTAATAACCCTTGGTGTCGAATGCCACCATTTCGGCATCTCTATCATTCGCGACCGTGGTCTCGATGGCAATGCCATCGCCTATATCTTAGAAAAACGCGATGTGGCTGGCATCATGTTCGTGGACGGCTGGACCGGCAAAGGTGCAATTGCAGCAGAGCTGCAAAAATCCTGGCGCGATCTGACGGGCCGCGATGGCGTCGAGCTTGTCGTGCTGGCAGATCCCGGCGGGTTCGCGACGCTGTCAGGTTCGCAGGATGACTGGCTAATTCCTTCGGGTATCCTGGGGGCGAATGTCTCTGGCCTGATCAGCAGATCAATACTGAACCGCGATGTGATCGGAGCGTATGATTTTCACGGATCGATCCCTGTTCGGCATCTGCGCGATATCGACGTGTCGTGTGCATTTGTTGACCAGATTACCGTGCTGGCAGCCCAGTATCGCGGGGCCAAAGGTGCCCTGCCTGAACAGGTGAACACAGCAGCATTGCAGGAACAAGCAAGAGCATGCGTCGCCAATATTGCCACGAGGTTCAATGTAGCAAATCCTAACCGCATCAAGCCGGGCATTGCAGAGGCTACGCGTGCCGTTCTGCGGCGGCGGCCCAAACAGGTATTTGTGCGCTCCCTAAACGACCCCGATACTGCAGCACTTGTTCATCTGTGTAGAACAGATGGTATAGACATAGTGGAAGATGCGGCGCTGACAGGCCCATACCGCGCACTCACGTTGATCGAAAAGGTAGCGTAATGCAGTTCGATTTCTCCTCTTACGCGCTCGGTGCAACGCTCTATATGCCGATCATTCATCATCGGGTGCCGGATTATCTTAGTGGAGCTGCGGATTTTCCGTCGCCTTCGGTGGTTTTGTGCCTAGAGGATGCCTTGGCAGAGGGTGATGTCGCGCGCGGGGTAGCCACGCTGAAGAACCTGTTAAAACATTCGGCGGTTGACTCTAGAACTCGGATCTTTGTCCGCCCGCGCTCGCTAGAGATGGCGTTGCAATTGGCGGAGTTTCCAGGGATCGAGAAGATCGAAGGGTTTGTTGCACCCAAAATCATTCCTGAAACAGCTGCTGTCTGGCTCGATCTGGCCACTACCGCAAATCTGCGCATCATGCCGACGGTTGAGAGTGCGCAGTTTTTTGATCCTGGCCGGATCAGAGCTCTGCGCGATGTACTTGATGATCACCACAAAAGCCGGATTGCAGCGATCAGACTGGGCGGGAACGATTTGCTTTCCGCTATGGCGCTCAGACGTCATGAAGGGATCACGTCCTGGGAAGGACCGCTGGCCTGGGTTTTGTCGATGGCTTCCTCCATGTTGATCTCGGGTGGATATTCCGTAGCAGCCCCGGTATTTGACATCATAACGGACATCCACACGTTAAACCGCGAAGTCAAACAAGACGTTGCGGCGGGTTTTGTATCAAAAACCGCAATACATCCTGCACAGGTCAGCCACATTCTTGCGGCATTCCGCGTTGCAGAGGCCGAAGTCAAACAGGCCAGAGCAATCCTCGACAACCGTGCAAGCGCTGTTTTCCAGATTGGTGGAGTGATGTGCGAACCCTCCACCCATATGGCTTGGGCCCACCGTATTCTTGCCCGGTCAGAGCATTGTGGTATTGACAGGCACACTCTATTGGCGGCTTCTGCATGAGCCAATTAAGCATCTGGCAGCGCATACTGGCATTTCTTGACACAGGCACACAATTGCTGCGGCAATCGTTCAAACCAAGCCCGCCCACAGATACCGTTGCATTTTCAATCTCGTTTATTGCGCTGGCGGCCAAGCTGGCAAAAGCCGACGGAACGGTAACCCGCAACGAGGTAACCATGTTCCGTCGAATTTTCGACATTCCTCCGGAAGAAGAAGCAAACGCAGCACGGGTTTTCAATCTGTGCAGACAAGAGACGACGGGTTATAAAACCTACGCAAAACAGCTGTCAAAAGCGCTGGCCAAAACACCTGCTGGCGATACGCTGCGGGAGGATGTCCTAGACGGGCTTTTTCACATCGCTATGGCAGATGGAGAATATCATCCGAAAGAGGATTTCTTTCTTAGGCAGGTAACAAAAGTTTTCGGTCTTGATGAAGGAGTTTATCTACGCTTGCGGGCGCGTCACGTGCTCGAACTGCGAGACCCTTACGGCATCTTGGGCGTGCAAACCGATGTGTCGATGGAAGGCCTGCGTTTAGCAAGAAAGCAGTTAGTGCGGGACAACCATCCCGACCAGCTGATCGCCCAAGGCCTGCCCAGGGTGATGATAGAGTTGGCGAACGGCCGGCTTGCAAGCTTTAACGCAGCCTATGATGAAATCGCGAGGATTATCGAGCAACGATAAACCAGCGGGCCGATTCCATAGGTTTAGTTCAGTGACTTTACCATAGAGAGGGTTGAAATGTTACGCTCGATGCATACGATACACAAACCGATATTTGTGGTTTGGAGATCATAATGAGCATTTCGCTATCTAAAGGACAGACAATATCTCTCGAGAAAAGTTCTGGCTTGACCAAAGTTTTCATGGGCTGTGGGTGGGACCCGGCTCAGCCAAAGAAAAAGGGCTTTTTTGGTAGCTTGCTGGGTGGCGGAGCCGCCGAAGAGATCGATCTGGACGCATCGGTTATCGTGTTCGACGAAAACAAGGAGTCGATTGATCTGGTATGGTTTCGGCAGTTGAAGTCGAAAGATGGATCGATCCTGCACAGTGGTGACAATTTGACCGGTGAAGGCGATGGCGACGACGAGACAATTTACGTCGACCTCAGCAGCCTTGATTCGCGTGCGAAGTATCTTGTTTTTACCGTAAACAGCTTTCGTGGCCAGACATTTGACGAAGTAGACAACGCATTTGCGCGGCTCGTAGACGACAGTTCAAAAGCTGAGATTTGCCGGTATACACTGAATGAAAAAGGACGTCATACCGGAGTCGTTATGGCGTCTATGGAAAAAACATCCGCAGGCTGGCAGATGACCGCGCACGGCACCCCGACCAACGGGCGCACGGCTCAAGAACTTGTCGGAGCTGCAACCGCAGAAATTTAAGGAGTATGATATGTTAAATTGGCTTAAACAGAACGTGGAACTAGCACGGTCAAAACTGACAGCAGAGGCGTCAAAATTCAAGAACCGGGCCTTTATGGAAGCAGTTGTGAGTGGCTGTGCGCTAGTCGCTGCTGCTGATGGAAACATTGATGCGTCCGAAAAGCAGAAGATGGCGGGGTTTCTTGAACGTGCAGATGAGCTGAAGCATTTCGAGATGCGACAGGTCATCGAGGTGTTCCAGAAGGCGGCCTCGGATTTTGAATTCGATCACACCATCGGCAAGGCATCCGCCCTCAAGACAATTGCCAAGATCAAGGCCAACGAAGATCAGGCCAAGCTTTTAATCCGGGTGGTTTGTGCAATTGGCGCCGCCGACGGCGATTTCGATGCACAAGAGAAGGCGATGGTGTCCGAAATTGCGCGCGAGCTGGGCCTGAATCCTGCCGATTTTGATCTATAAATTCTCTATAACAACTGAGTTGTAGTTGGATCGTAAGGCCCTGTAATCTCCTACTGACGGGAAGCGCTATGCACGAACTCGAATCCTACCAACTGGTAGTAATTGCACTCGGTGCGATTTGCTTTGGTGTATATCTTTTGGTCAAAGGTGGTGATTGGACCATCGATAATGCAGTGATCATCGCTGATAAAGCTGGCCTCTCCAAGTTATTCATCGCAGCGACTATCGTTGCTTTCGGCACATCGGCACCGGAGCTCTTTACGTCTATCAACGCCAACCTTTCTGGATTTCCCGGTATTTCGGTCGGAAATGTGATTGGTTCGAACATCGCCAACGTCCTGATGGTTGTTGGTGTTTCTGCTATCATCGCCCCGATTGTGTTTTCACGGACAGAGGTGCGCGTTGACACAATAGTCATGCTTATAGCGACAGCCGCAATGACAGCTGCTGTGCTGAATGGGCTATTGCCGCGTTGGGGCGGCTTCGCAATGCTGGCTGCAATAGTAATTTACGTCATCTATCAATATCGCGCCTCAAAGCTGGATGTAGGCGATGACGATGACGAAGAAGACGTCGGAACATCAAGACCGGGCCTGATGCTCGCCCTTGGGATTATGACCCTTTTGGTTGGTTCTGAGTTGCTGGTTCAGGGCGCAGTCGCAGGTGGCGTGGCACTAGGTGTGCCTGAGGCGGTGATTGGCATGACGATGATCGCGTTTGGGACGTCGCTACCAGAGCTCACGGCTTGTGTTGCTGCCGCAAGAAAAAACCAGTCTGACATGATCGTCGGCGGCATCATCGGGTCGAATATCTTTAACATATTCTCTGTCATGGCCTTCTCTGCGATTGCAAAACCGCTCGTTATTGATAGCCGTTTTGCACAGTTTGACCTCGCCATGGTTATTGGCGTGACACTCATATTCGCTGCTTTATTGCTGTTCACGGGCCGGATCGGAAGACTTGTTGGCGCTGGAATGTCCCTCAGCTATATAGCGTTTACTGCGGCCCAGTATCTTATATTCTGATCTGGAATATGCAGGCTGGAAATCTCTTAGATAGACGGCTGATGATAATCTGATCTTACGAAAGGACTTAAAATGGCACTCACGCTTTCAAAAGGCCAAAACCTGTCACTCACAAAAACAGAACCTGGTCTGACTAATGTTCTAATCGGTTTAGGCTGGGACGAGCGGCAGACGGATGGTAATGAATTTGACCTTGACGCCTCGGCATTTATGCTTTCGACCTCTGGCAAGGTCAGCGGCGATGCTGATTTCATCTTCTACGGACAGATGAAGTCAGCCTGCAGTTCTGTTGAACACACCGGTGACAATCGGACCGGCGAAGGCGATGGCGACGACGAGGCACTGAAGGTCGATTTGAGCAAGATCCCAGACGCAGTGCAGACTGTTGCCATCACGGTTACGATCCATGACTTCGAGGCGCGGAGCCAGTCTTTTGGGCAGGTATCAAACGCCTTCATTCGTGTGGTGAATGATAAGACCGGCAAAGAAGTAGTGAGATATGACCTGACCGAAGATTACTCCACCGAGACCGCGATGGTTTTTGGAGAACTCTACAGAAATAACGGTGAGTGGAAATTCCGTGCGGTCGGACAAGGGTATAGCGGTGGCCTAGCCGCAATGTGTGCTCAATACGGAGTCAACATCAGCTAACGTTGTCACTCTCTGGGGTAATATGCATCTCGGCGAAACTATCTTTGAATACGACATTCAATCTCAAATAAGGACGCGGATTCAACTCGCC
>Ga0222651_1001449_pt1 | contig 11625 bp, 9 predicted proteins | sample AntAcemetagen369_FD_179855 | JGI IMG/M metagenome (GOLD analysis project Ga0222651, IMG submission 179855) | Saline water microbial communities from Ace Lake, Antarctica - #369 | ecosystem: Environmental > Aquatic > Non-marine Saline and Alkaline > Saline | place: Antarctica: Ace Lake | collected...
TAACGCACTGTACTATATTCCCGGCCCTGGTGCGCTTGTCGGCCGGTCGTGTATATGAGACTTTCGAGATCTTCTCGCGTATCGATATCAAGTCCTGCGCCAGGTAATTTTGCCACCTGGGGTTCAATCCCACGGCTTCGCGCGATAGCCAAATGTTTTCTGAAACTGTCGTGACCAAATGCATACGTCATACAATCCGGCGGGGAACATGCCAGGCAATTGGTTCCACCCAGGTCGGACGCCGGTACAATCATTAGTTCAGCATCGCCGCTTGCGCCAAAGCCCTCAAGCACAACCGACAATTCGTCGGCCGATATAAGCGGCACATCGCCGGGTAAAAACACCATTCTGCCAATACCTTCACTCGCTAATTGCCGCCCGGTTTCAGTGACGGCTTCTATCAAACCTGCCGGGTGGGGTTCAGGTCGAATTTCCGCATCAAACGCATGGCCCAGCAACCCTACTTCTTTGTCATCGGTCACGATCACAATCCGCTCAATTTCGCTACACGCCTCAACGGCAGTTAGAACATCTTCGACCATGCAACGGAAGAGTTGTTGTCGCTCACCACTTGACAGTACGTCAGAAAGCCTTTGTTTGGCGTTTTGTAGCTGTTTGATCGGTAAGACGGCGGTAGCTGTCATGGTTAGTCTTGCAGCCGCGAGCTATCCAACGACCTGTTTTTTCGCTGCTTGCCGTCTGAACCTGCTGTATGTAGACCTTTCTCTTTCAACGCTTTCTTTCCCAACCCTTTCTTTTCCAAGCCTTTCTCTTCAAACATAGAAACGAACGCCAACATGCTTTTCGCAAGTTCAATTTTGTCATCCAACGTTACCATGACTGTATTGGTCACGATAGTGGAGAGCCCGAGCGCGGCAACATCAGCTTCCAGATCACTGTCTTTATCATCCAGGATAAAACCGGTGACCAGATCGCCGTACTTATCGGCATAGTGCTGTGCGACACCAAGCGCGGTCTGCGGCATATTTAACTCGGACATCATTTTGGCTGCAGGTCCCTTGAGTGCCTGCCCGCCGACGATATTAGAGACCACTATGACAGGGACTTTTGCGGCACGGATCGCGTCAGTGACTCCCGGCAATGTCAGAATAGGGTCAACAGAAACAAAGGGATTAGACGGGCAAATGAGAATCGCTCTCGGAGATTCATCGAGCGCTTGCTGCAATCCTTCCGAGGGTGATGCAGATTCAATACCTTCAAACTCAAATCCGGTAACCGTCGGCTCACATCGGTCGCGCACGAAATAATGTTGGAAAGATAGAGTCTCATTTTCTGTGTGCACCATTGTGCGCACCGGGTGATCAGTCATGGGCACAACGCGATGGGCAATCCCCATGCTTTCTGTAAGTCTGGCGACGACGTCCGAAAGGGACGCCCCGTCGACAAGCATCCTGCTTCTGACGACATGAGTCGCCATATCTCTGTCGCCCAGATTAAACCAGTCTTCACCGCCAAGACGCTTCAACGCTGCCAGAAAATTCCAGGACTCTTCCGCTTGTCCCCACCCAAGATCTTTGTTGTTCCAATCGGCCAGCGTATAAAGCACTGTGTCGAGGTCAGGGCAAATGGTCAGGCCGAGATGCTCAAAATCATCGCCAGTATTCGTCACGATGAGTAAATCATCAGGGGAAAGGCACTTGGACAAACCCAGCACGAGCTTGGCACCCCCTACTCCGCCAGATAAGGCGAGATAGGGTTTTGATGGCATTCGGTCAGTGGAATCTGTCATGGCTTTAGCGGAACATATCCATTTCTTTGGGTCGGAGGAGTGGGCCGACCCCCCGCATTGATGCATCAACGGGGTCGCGGGGACAATAACCTCTGACAATCACCACCGGCGTCATCTGATCGGTTGGTCCCATTAGCAAAGAAGCGCCCGCAGCCAGTTCATCCGCCGCCGCGACCTGACTCACAAGCATCTCGTGGCCATAAATATCTTCGCTGCCGATATAGTCTTCAAGGGCCGTAAATCCAGCCACACCGATCGAGTGGCCCACCTGGCCTATTCGCCAAGCGCGACCCAAAGAATCATTTATAATAACGCCGACATGAAAACCGAGCCGTTCATGAACGGCTTCCACAATCTGCCGTGCACTGGCGTCCGGGTCTTCCGGAAGCAGCAGACATAAATCGTCATCATCACCGTTCGCATTAGAAATATTGGACTGATCGATGCCCGCACTGGCATGAACAAAACCAAGCTTGTGTTCAACAATCATGACGCCGGTTCTTTTGCGAACGACTTCTTTCGATTGGTCTAAAATCAGCTGAACTTTTCTAGGATCCTTATCGATTTCCAGACCGAGCGCCAGCGCTTCGCTTGAAGGCTCAACATCGCATAAATCCACGTAACGGTCTTCGGATTTCGAAATGATTTTTTGAGCTATCACAATAACATCGTCAGGCGCCAGCGCTTCGCCCATGGATTCCAGCCCGTCAAGAATAAGACTCGTAACATCGTCCCCTGGATTAACCAGGGGAATCTGTTCTACACCAAAGTAGGTGAGTTTCATTACTTGGTCGGTTCGCCCGTAATGACAATGCCACTACCTTGGACACCGTGATGGCGGTTGATGGTAATTAGAATTGACGTGAGCGCTTCTGCCGCGATTGCATTAGCCAACGGACCAGCATGCCAGCCTTTCAGCCCTACTGCCTTGACGAGCTCAATCACGGTATCTCTTGCTGCACGCTTGTTACCTGTCACAAGCACGTCGCATTCGATCGCGTGATCTTCTTGCAGGTGCATCGCACCAACATTTTGAAAAGCAGATACGACGTGAATATCTTCCCCGAGGAATGTTTGCGCCTGCATGGCTGCAGATCCCGAAGCAGGCATCTGAACCGTGCCAACTTTGGGCGGCACCAGAGGCACAGTCACATCGATCAAAATCTTGCCGGTCAAGCCGGGTTTAACCGTTTCGAGTGTGCTGAGCTGATGCTCAAACGGCACGGTGAGTACCACAAGATCTGCCGCAGTTGCCGCTTCAAGGTTCTCGTGGCCGGTTACGTTTAGATCCGGGAATTCTTCCAGGAGTGCCGCTGCCGCTGCTTGTCCTTTCTCGAGCGTTCTTGAGCCGATAAGAATCTTATACCCGGCTCTAGACCACTGCCGCGCCAATCCGCCGCCAAGATCACCGGTTCCGCCTAAAATTGCTATGGATTCAACAGAATCTGTCATATTTATTGTCACTTAAGTCACATTGAAAGGACGTGATTATTCCTTAAACGAGGATACCAAACAATGCGTGGTGTAAGGTCCTTGCTCGCGCTATGCCGTCAAATCATTCTGCTTGATCAGGTGATCCAAATTTAAAACCGCTGCCTGTCCACTTCGTTGAGCAAAATAGCGATACATTGCGCAGCATGCAGCATTCTAGGACCGACGGAAATAGGCCGTAGACCCTGTTTAACCAGCGCTTTAAGACTTTTCTTAGGCATGGGTGTGTGGTCCGTCAGGACAATCGACAGATCCTCGGTAAGGTCCGCCTCTCGGACGTCTAAGCCTTTCTTGTCCAGCAGGAATAGCGCGGACGGATCTTCGGCCAATACCTTTTCTTTGATGAACTGCTCGAAACTTGCTGCTCTCACCAATATCCCGCGCTGATCTACTATTTCTCCATTTTTAGGTAATGTTTCTCCCGCACGAAGCGCGTCCGCAATGACGTCTAAAAGCGCCTGCTCGTGCAGGTTTTCGAGCGACCCCAGCTTGTCCCCATCAATAATGACGATCCGCGAGTAATCTTGGCTACGCTCCAGCACCAGTGTTAGCCGGACATCTCTGCGGTGTGATTGAGCAATAAACAGTGCGTTCCTCAGCACATCTGCAAGATTTTCAACCCCGTCACCGTTCCCCACAGCAGCCAGGAATTGGTCGGCCACGACCGGAGCGGCTCGAGCACGGACGATAAATTCTGTCATGGACATTGCAGTAACCGGCTCTCCAGGGTGAACGATTGAAGAAGCTTCATGCCAGATCCTTGAACGCCTGCTGCCGAATGAGGAAGGATCGCGTGTCACCCAGTAAGCTCGGAAACATTTTGTTCATCACATAACTCACCACAACCCGAGCGTCCTGATCAATCAAGACACTCGAACCACCCCAGCCGCCCCAGAAACAGGCATTGGGATTAGGAGACATAGGTATTGCGCCTTTGTTTAATGCGAATCCCAAACCGAAACTGGCCGGAGTCATCAGAACCAGGTCATCCCCCTCAATACGAGGTTCCATGATGGAGGCTGCGGTTTCAGCAGAGATTAAGTCGACGCCAAAAGCACTCCCCCCGCAGGCCAGCGGCGAGTGTATTCTCGCCAGCGCTCGGGCATTCCCGTGTCCGTTCGCGGCAGGTATCTCAGCCTCGCGCCATTCATTCGTCCAGGAATCTTCAGCTTTCGGTATGGGATTAGTAAACGTCCTGCGGGAAACCGACATTTCATCATCGTTTATCATGAGATTTGCATCATTAGTGCCGTCGGGAACAATTAGGTTACCCACACGATGAAATTCGCTAGAAGGTGTCCCGATAAAAAAGTCGGCTCCTAGCGGTTCTGCAATCTCAGCCCGAGCAAACTGACCCAACGTTTGACCTGTAATCCTGCGAACGACTTCTCCAATAAGATAACCCTGAGTCAACGCGTGGTAGCCGCTGGCAGTACCGGGCTCCCACCATGGTTCCTGAGCCGCGAGCAATGAGGTCATTTTGTCCCAATCGTAAAAGTCACCGGATTCGACGGGAACATCCATGCCAGACAAACCTGCTGCATGATTCATTAAATGCCAGACAAGGACCTTATCTTTCCCATTAGCGGCAAATTCTGGCCAGTATTGCTTCACCGGCGCATCAAAATCCAGCAAGCCTCGATCTGCCAAAATCAATGCACACAAAAAGCTGACCGTCTTGGTCGAGGAAAAAACGTTAACTATTGTGTTTTCCTGCCAAGGCTCCGATTTTTCTTCGTCTAGATGTCCCGCCCAGACATCGACAACAAGTTCGCCATCCTGAGACAACGCAAAGCTTGCTCCCAGATCTTCACCTGTTGTGAAGTGCTTGGCGAACTGTTCGATCGTGGCATCAAATCGTTTGTCCCAATGCCCATTCACCAAAACACCGTTGATTTCTGAACTCATACTTGCCCTTCCCAACGTCCAACGCAAATGTCATTGATCCGCCTTGAAAGACGACATCAATCTTGAAAAAATCGCGGGAAATGTATCACAGCCAATCAGATTCCGCTGGTTTCAAATCTTTACATACAACCCCGCCGCACAATAATGGTAAGCGCGCCGCATTTTTGCTGCAGAAGCAGCGACATCGTAAAAGTTTTCCACATTATCTGTGGATAACTCTGGTGATAAGTCGACAGAAATCCTGAACACCCCGAGAAACAGGCATCCCACCGAACTGGTCGAAAATTGACCAGTACTTCGATAGCCATCTAAAAACAATGACTTACGAGCGGTTAGTCGCGTTATCATAAATAGGACATATGAATCCACACCCGTTTTGATCTGACCCCGCATAATGTGAATAAGTTGCTGCAAAACATCGCAAAAAACCCTGTTTCTAGGCTACCAACGGCCCTACTGATGTTGAAAATCGCAAACTGACCCTTAACGTTTCTTTACATTGGCCCAAAAATGCCGGCGATTACCGCCATTTGGAATATGTGATATCCGAAGCACAAAGTGCAGTTTCAAAACCATATACTAGGCGCCCGAGAAAACTCTGGAAATTCGAGTACCGCCGCGTTTCTTTTGAGTTGTTACGAGATTGGCCCACGGCTATGATTCGTGGCATTTATCAGCTAGCCAAAGGAATTTATACAATCATGGGCGCACTCGGAACGTTCTTAGGCGACATCAAGGTCTTGGTCGCAGCTGCTACCACCAAACCCCCTGCTCCCAGCGATATAGCGTCTTTTTCGATGCTTGTTCAGAACAATGCCGCGAGAACTCCGAATCGGATGGCATTGCTCTGCGAAGATGAAACCGCAACCTGGCAACAACTCAACGAACGCGCCAATCGAATCGCCAACCAGCTCAAAGTATCAGGTATCCAGAAAGGAGATTGTGTTTCGCTATTTATGCAAAACCGCATCGAATTTGTGGTTCAGGCTGTCGCAATTTGCAAGCTAGGCGCTGTAGCGGGCCTCATCAACACCAATCTCACAAGGCAGCAACTCGTTCACTGCATTTCACTCACTGATTCAAAGAAGATTGTTTTTGGAGAAGAACTCGCAGAGCCTCTCAACGAAGTTCGTGAGGCGCTAACGCTCAGCGATGGTGAAGATTACATCTTTGTCAGGGACAAAGGGGATGCACCGTCTCCCAACTGGGCGGTGGAAATCAATAGCCAGGATACGGCGCTTAATAACGCTAACCCGCCCGAGATCAACGAGCTAGCTATCTCTAACACGGCGTTCTACATATTCACTTCGGGAACAACCGGACTGCCTAAAGCCGCGAGAGTTTCACATCGAAGAATGCTGCCTGCCGCCGCCATGTCGGCCAAAATGTTGATGCGGATTGATCAAAACGATCGGATGTATAACTGTCTGCCCCTCTATCATGGCACTGGTCTCATGGCAGGTATGACCGCAGCGTTTACCGTCGGGGCATCCACCGTCATCAGACGGAGACTATCGGTCAGTGCGTTCTGGGATGATGTCCGAAAATACGAATGTACGTGCTTTGTTTACATTGGCGAGTTCCTTCGATACCTGATGAGCCACCCGGAATCCCCAAAGGACAAAGAAAATCCTATTAGAGCAATTGTTGGTAACGGTCTTCGACCAGACATTTGGAACGCATTTAAATCAAGATTCGATATTGAACGTATTGGAGAGTTTTATGCTGCCAGTGAAGGTAACGGCGGATTCGCCAACGTATTCAATAAGGACTGCACCGTTGGTCTGGGCACCGCCCCTTCAAAAATTGCTGCTTACGATGTTGCCAACGATGAGTTGATAAGAGGTGCGGATGGTTTTTGCGTAGAACAGCAAGAAGGCGAACCCGGCTTACTTCTGGTGGAGATCACGGCCAAATCCGAATTCGAAGGTTATACCAGCGATGAAGCATCGGAGAAAAAAACCTTAACCAACGCTTTTACCAAGGGGGATGCATATTTTAACACTGGCGATCTTATGAAAACTGTGGATGTCGGATTCGCTTTCGGTCAAAAACACTACCAGTTTGTCGACCGCGTTGGAGACACATTCCGCTGGAAAAGTGAAAATGTATCCACCAATGAAGTTGGTGAAATCATCAACCAACACGACGAGATTATTTTTACCAACGTCTACGGTGTGGAAATCCCTGGCGCGGATGGACGCGCGGGTATGGCAGCAATCGTCGTAAAAGAAGGGATCAATGCCAGCAATATCGATCTTGCAGGCATCTCCAGCCACATTAACGACAATCTGCCACGTTATGCGAGGCCCATTTTTATTCGACTACTATCCGAATTGCCAACAACGTCGACTCACAAACTTCAAAAAAACGAACTACGAGATGACGCCTTTCATCTAGAACATGTGAGCGAGCCTTTGTTTGTCATGCGGCCCGGCGAATCTACCTACACCAAGCTCGACAGTGATTACTATGACCAAATCATTCGTAGAGACGTAGCGTTCTAAACTGACCAAAAACTACGTGCAGCCGCTACAGAGGGACGCATAATAATGAAAAATAATTCTTGGTGTCGCTGTCACAACCGTTGTCGTCTACCTCTTTGGCTTCCTTCACCAGGGCGTCAACACAATACCCTATTCTGCGTGGCATCAATTCGCGGATGATGCAGCAGCTCAAGTCTCGCCCACACAAAATATCCCCGAATCCGGCACTTATATCACTCCAAGCAAGAACAACGCGCCTGATGCAAGAACGTTGTTCTATTAAAGTGGTTCGGTTGGCTTTGTTCAAATCAGGCACGGTGGCAGCATCGAAACGGACCCGCGTATTTAATGGGGGGGGGCGGGGCTCAATCGTGTGATCGCCTCTCTACTGGCGCTCATGTTCAAGGTCGCTGACGCAAAAAAGTCCCGCGACTTTTCAATATTGTCAGTTTCTGCTGGCAGCAGAGCAGTTATCAGCAATCACGTTGGCGACATTATTTGAAGGAGAGCAGCTATCGATGGGAAAATTTGGCAGACTCATTATGGCTATTCGGTTTGGCTCATCGCAGGACATTTGCGAGGGCGCTTCATAAAAAACAGCGCTGATGATTGAGCATAGCTAATAACCGCCACCGGTCGTGGTTGCTAAAACACCACTAAAGAATAGCTAAAACATCACTAAAACATCACTAAAACATCACTAAAACATAGTCAGAAAATATAGTCAGAAAACACCCAACCAAGGATTCATTGTGATCGAACTATTCACCTCAGCGACGCCCAACGGCCACAAAGCGTCTGTGACCCTTGAGGAACTGAAATTACCTTACGAAGCCATCAATATAAACCTGGGTGCGGGTGATCAGAAAACTCCTGCATTTTTGGCCATGAACCCCAACGGCAGAATACCTGTGATTCGGGATAACGAAGCGGGCGGCCTAACGGTGTTCGAGTCTGGCGCCATCATGATTTATCTCGCAGAGAAAACCGGCCAATTGCTTCCTGCCAATGAACCAGAGCGATCGAGAGTTATGCAGTGGCTGATGTTTCAAATGGGAGGTATTGGTCCCATGATGGGGCAGGCTAACGTTTTTTATCGCTACTTCCCCGAAAAAATACAACCCGCTATCGATCGATATCAAAATGAAACCAGACGTCTGTTTGAAGTACTGGACCTCGCACTCAATGACAGCGAATGGCTGGCCAATGATTTTTCAATCGCAGATATCGCCAACTGGTGCTGGGTTCGCACCTATCGCTGGTCAGGCGTGTCTCGATATGGACTACCTAATCTCGAGCGATGGTTAGATCAGATGAAAGCGAGAGAGGCATGTAGAGCCGGCGTAGAAGTACCTGAACCTCGCCCTGAAATGGGCGAGCTCACGGGAGAGCAGGAAAAAACGTTCGTGAACAACGCAAAAAACATGCTGCAAACCTGAAGCTTCTAAAAAAGTGTTTTTTAATGTGGCGCTCTTCAAAAAAGTACTGTTTAAAAGAACAACCTCTTAATAACGTGGCTCAATCTTTATCATTGCTAGAATCGTTTCACAAACAACGTTGTTCAAATGGCGAGCCATGCGGCCTAAGCCGCAACTGCGGTATATCCAATGTACCGCCCCGCCATCAACTCTGAAACTTAGTAAATCGCAAACAACTCTTCAAAGGCGACCATCTGCCCACCGCTCGCAGACGACGGCACAAGAATAGGCGTCTTGATGCCCGCATCAAACCAGGCTTCAACACCATCTCGCACTGCCGTTGCGGAACCGAATAAGGTCGTATCTGCAAGCCATCGATCATTTAGAAAATATGGTATTTTGTCCAACTCTCCTGTCTCGATTGCTTTTTCGATCCCCTCCATCTCTTCGACATATCCAGCCTCTTTCCAGTAATTCCGATAGTTCGGCAACATGGCATAGGAAGACAGCGTCTTTCGATTGACCGCCTTCGCAGCTTCTACATCATCTGAGATACAAGTCGGAATCATATCGCCAATAAAAAAATCATCATTTTGGCGAACTTCAGCAGATAGCGCTTTGAGCGAGGCCTCCATATGAGACCTCGCGCCGTTGGCGAACACCATGCCGCCGGCAATTTCTTCGGAAAGCGCGATCATTTTCTGTCGGAGCGTTGCCAGAACAATTGGTGGCAACTCACCCACGCGCGGCGCGGCTCGGAGTTCTTCAACGAAATGGCGAATATCTGTCAATGGCTTACCACCGGATATACCTCGCGCCTTTAATGCGGGTTCATGGCTTACGCCAACACCAAACCGAAACCGACCATCGGAGATTTCATGGATGAATGATGCCGTGCTGGCAATGTCCACCACCTGCCTGAAATAGATCGGCATAATACTGGTACCAAATAAAATCTCGTTGGTCGCAGTGGCAAGCGCTTGGCAAAGCGCCATGGAATCACCCAAACTCGGGCCGTAAATCCCACTAAATCCGCGCTTTTCAATTTCGGTTGCCAATTCAATCGTGGCTTTACGTCGGCCAGGCACGGCGACAAGACTTAGGGCGGGCATTCGGGTCATCATCTAATTCCTATTCCATCAATTGGCGTGATAAATCGTTCTGAACTGGTTCAAACCTACTTCAACACTTTTTCAACTCGAGTTCACGGCTGGCGCACCAAGCCTCTGGGCGACCAAGCACTCCCTGCAATCAACTCAGCGTATGACTCACTAAACGCGACGGTCAACTTGCGACACTCAGCTAATGACATTCGACTTATGAGAAAGTCTTTACAATTTAACAGCTTAAAGTGAACTAAACCGTCCACTCAAACCATTGACTCTCACTCAGGACCCTATAATATTTGATTCCACGTGTCTGCCGCAAGGCAGCGTATTTGATAGGATGTCAGAGAATATACGCAACGGACTGCTAACCTGCACCTAACCTGCACCCGGTGTCTGTTTTATGACGACTACTACCAAGCGCGACGAAGAATCACGACTCGCCGATCTCAGGTCCCTGGGTATTCTCGATACCCCGCCTGAAGAAAGATACGATCGATTTACGAGACTGACTAAACGCGTATTTAATGTGCCGTTTGCCATGCTTTCTTTGGTAGACGAGAACCGGGAATGGTTCAAATCTAAACAAGGCATCAAAGAAACCCAGTTCCCCAGAGAGGGATCTTTTTGCTCTGAAGTCATTAAGCAAAACAACATCATGGTGGCACAGGACGCAAGCAGCGATCCTCGGTTCTCCGAGATGGCACGGGACAGAGGCATCAAGTTCTATGCAGCGTGTCCCATAAGATCAAGACGAAATAACATCATTGGCACCCTAAGCATCGCTGACACCACGCCGCGTAGTTTTAACGCGCATGACGAAGCCTGTTTGAAGGATCTCGCCATCATGGTCGAAGAAGAACTCACGGTACAATCGATAGCGAACATCGACGACCTGACCAGCCTCTTTAACCGACGAGGCTTTTTAGGTGTCGGCGAACATACCATTGCCATTTGCAGACGCATGCACCGACCCGCAACGATGATGTTTTTCGATCTGGACGGATTCAAACAGGTCAATGATGACTTTGGTCATGCAGAAGGCGATAAAGTACTCAAAAATATAGGCTCGCTTCTCTTGTCCGTTTTCAGAAACTCGGACGTGGTCGCGAGAATGGGCGGAGACGAATTCTGCGTCCTCCTCACCGGAACCGACACCGCACACGTAGAGAAGCCGCTCGCTAACCTTTCAGATTTGCTTCAACTTCAGAACAACCAAACGCCCTATGACATTGGGTACAGTGTTGGCATCGTAGAATACGAAGATCGCCATGAATCGATCTCCAAGCTTATGGAAGAAGCTGATCATCTCATGTACGAGAATAAGCGCACGCGCAAGAGTGAAGTTCTCGCAAGCGCGTAACGCTTGTATCTCCTGTATCTCCTGCCTTAAGAGGGCGGGCTCGACATCGACTGATTTCTAGCCTCGAGCTCACGTCGCAATTCGGCATGACGCTCTTCTGTTA
>Ga0222651_1001450_pt1 | contig 11618 bp, 6 predicted proteins | sample AntAcemetagen369_FD_179855 | JGI IMG/M metagenome (GOLD analysis project Ga0222651, IMG submission 179855) | Saline water microbial communities from Ace Lake, Antarctica - #369 | ecosystem: Environmental > Aquatic > Non-marine Saline and Alkaline > Saline | place: Antarctica: Ace Lake | collected...
TGGATTATTTGTTATCAATGGTTTAATTCTGTTCAATACCTATTCACCATTTTATTATTAAACCATTGATAACAAATAATCCAAGGCAAGCTTTTTTTTTAAAGTTTCTCTATATAGACATAGTAAGCAGGGTGCACCCGATTATCTTTATCTATAAGTTGTGCTTCCATATCATATTTACCTGCGGGAATTTTACCAGTAAAGCTTACTTCCTTCTGTCCCTTTTCAATATTGGACGTTTTTTCTAAGTCCGCAACATATATGTACGCCTTTTCAAAATCATTTTTTACACTGGCGGGCATGGTCCTATCCAGCTCCACGATTTTTTCCTGTGCCGGGAATGTTGCATTAATGGACAATCCGCTTTCCCTTGGAAATCGGCAGAGGCTGATTTTGTATTCCCCATCTTCTACAAATTCTACTTTCCATCTTCCGGTAGCCTGGACTGCCGTTGCGGCCCCGTATTGATGCCACATGCCATTAAATTTTCCTGTAAGCATATCGTGTGCAGAAATACGGCTGGGGTTTTCCTGTGGGGAACCTACCTTAATATAGGCATATCGTTCGTTGACGCCTTCGTCCATAAACGACTGCCACCATTTTTCATAACCCAAGGCCAGTTTCTCGACCACTTCGGGATGTTGATCGATAACATTTTTAGTCTGACTTCGATCACTGTTCATGTTATAAAGTTCAGTTCCGTTTACAAACCTCCAATTGTCATCCATCACGGAGTATTTTCTGTATTTTACCAAGTTTTGCAGTCTTTGGGTATCTATATACAGTGTTCTGCTGGCCCAGTTTTCGTCATGGCCATAAAGCAAGGGTTTTAGACTTGTTCCATCCAAAGGTTTCACAGGATTAAAATCCAGCCCCAACACGTCCACGAAAGTAGGCAGCAGATCATAGGCCGCGGCCAGTTTGTCTATGTCCCTGCCACCAGTAAGTTGACCATCCGGCCAGCGAATAAAAAGGGGAACCCTATGGCCACCTTCGTATTCACTTCCCTTTGCCCCCCTTAGGCCTGCATCATAAACTTTATTTCCACCTGCGGTACCATTATCCGTCATGAAAATCAAGATGGTATTGTCCGCTATCTTCAATTCATCCAATTTTTTTTGCAGCAACTTAAAATTATCGTCGATATTGGTTATCATCCCATAAAAGCGTTGATACTGTTCCTCAAGTCCCTTGACATCCTTGTACATATCCAAATATTCCTTGGGAAGGTTCAATGGTCCATGGGGAGCGTTGGTGGCGATATAACAGAAAAATGGGTCATTCTTGTTTTCTTCTATAAAATCCATGGCTTCGGAAAAGAAGACGTCGGTACAGTAGCCCTTGTATTTTTGAGTTTGCCCATTGTGCCAGTAGGTATCGTCAAAATAATCGTTCCCCCAATAATCAGGGCCTTGGGTGATTCCACCACCACCATGGCGGACAACTTCATGAAACCCCCTATCTTCGGGACGGTACGGATAATTATCCCCTAAATGCCATTTTCCGAACATACCGTTTGTATATCCATTTTGAGCCAATACCTGCGGTAAAATTACCTCATCCTCAAAAAGCAGGGAACGACCGGTTATAGTGTGGAATACATTTATCCTATTCGTGTGCCTCCCTGTCATTATGGCCCCACGAGTAGGAGCACATGTGGTGGACACATGAAAATTGGTAAAGCGGACCGACTCCTTATAAAAAGCATCGATGTTGGGCGTTTTTATGTAAGGGTTTCCATAACAGCCCAGATCGCCCATACCTTGGTCATCGGTAATTACAATGATGACATTGGGTTTAGTTTTCGTTATGGCCTGCGAAAAAACTACTGACTGAAATAATAAAAAAAGAAATCCTATAACAGTTTTTGATGGTAATTTAATTGTTCTCATTTGGCTTGATTAATGATTCTAAAATATTGTCACAGGATAAAGATGGCCAAAAAAAATCAATTATCACAAAGAAAGTTGGTTCAGTCAATTTTGCACCTAACAAACAATAGTTGACGAAATTACCCATAAAAAAGAGGAACATTAATTTCTCTTTTTTCCACATTGATCTAAATTTTAACCAAAAAAAGCAAAATTAGAATTCCTTTCATCTTATTATGGATTTACTTTATTGCATCGAATTAAAAAGTTAAAATTAAGAATCGCATATTGGATCCGCCTTTTACTTTTTAATAAGTTCTATGGTCTGTTGAAGGTTTTTATCAGCGCCTTTTAAAATACCTTTTTCCTTAAACAAATTGTATATCATCCTTTTCTCTGGCACACTGAAATTACGATCTTTGAACCAATCATCTATTGAAATCTTTTCGATCTCCACTTGTGCCAGTTGCTGTATTTCGCCGGACACTATATGCCAATACACCCACCTGTTAATGGCCAGCGCAAAACCTATATCACCATTGATAAGCGATTTTACAGGTTTGTTTCTTAATCTCTCTCCATTGTCCAAGACGGCCAAAGTTTTGGTAAGTCTAACCACCTCGGAAAAAGAATATAAGTAAGCTCAATCTCTTAACCACTTTAACGAGCAAAGTGCCTTTCAAACCAAAGAAATATTAAAGGTCCAGTTAGCACAGTGTCCAGTATATCAATAACTAGCTTTAATTCCCTCTGATTCCCAAATAAAAACTTTTTGACTTCATTAATTGGAGTACGATTAATGGGCAAAATGTAGTATCTTCCTTAGCTAAACACTTAGTTTTGCATCCTTGATGACTAATTTTTGATATCGTAATTCGAGATGAATTTTGTGCCTTTATCAACTGAATTTCTGTCCAAATAAGCAAAACATTTAGATTAAAACAGTACATGATTTTCAAACAATTACAATCATTCGTAAAAAGCTTAAGGCCAACAAAACTTGAAATTCACGGGGCTACTTATGCATTATATATTTCTACCGCCCTACTCGTGTTACTTTCCGCAATAAGTGCGGTTTTCGCCTACAACGACCCCTGGATTCTTTTGAACTATCTGGCACGTATCTCGGCCATTTTAATCTTCACTTTTCTTTTGCTCAGATTGACCCATCTAATCTACAGCTTTTCAAAAAGATACCTTTCCGCAATTCTGATTACCATCCCAATTTTTTTGAAGGTCTTTTATTTCGAATTAAGGTATACAATTTTTATGGTGGTCGTACTATCCCTTTTAGGAGCAGGGCTTTCCAATTTATGGAAACCAGGGTTGCGATCATTGCATCTTAAAAAACAAATAATTGTTCTTACAATCGTTACTTTCGGGCTTTCCATATGCATGGCAACTTTGGTGCTATATTCCATTCGAGGTTTGGAAATGGATCCCATAGTCAACGCAGCCGCCTCATCGGCGGGAAATGTAATCCATATTAACGCCTCATCTCCAGCTGAGAATGGCCACCATAGAGTTAAACATTTGAGCTATGGCAGTGGAAAGGACAAACACAGACCTGCGTTTGGATTGGAGACGGATATACTTACACCTACCATGGATGGCACTAATTTTATGGAGGAATGGACCGGTTTTGGTGGTTGGTTCAGAGAAAAATATTGGGGGTTCAACACCTCTGCCCTACCCTTAAATGCCCATGTCTGGTACCCTGAAGGAAGTGGACCTTTTCCATTAGTTTTGATAGTTCATGGCGATCACGATATGAAGGATTTTTCCGAAAATGGTTATGCTTATTTAGGAGACCTACTCGCCTCTCGCGGATTCATCCTAGTTTCGGTAGCCCAAAACTTTCTTAATTATTCATGGTCTGATTATAGGGGAAGAATTAAAAATGATAACAACGCCAGAGCATTACTGTTATTGGAACATCTAAAAATTTGGCACACTTGGAACGCAAAGGAAAATCACCTATTTTTCAAAAAGGTAGACACAACAAATATTGCGCTCATTGGTCATTCCAAGGGCGGCGAATCGGTGGTGCACGCGGCATTGATGAACCACCTTAAGCAGCACCCAGATGACGAAAACTTAAAACTTGATCACAACTACACTATAAAATCGCTGGTTGGCATAGCCCCAGTGGACGGGAACTATAAACCGGGAGGTGAGAAATCCGCCCTTCAGGACATCAACTACCTAACAATCCATGGATCCCTGGATGGCGAAGTACCTTCATTTTTGGGGGCAAAGCAATTTGAGCGAATCACTTTTTCGGATAGTGCTTATTATTTCAAATCGGGACTTTACATTAAGGGGGCCAATCACGGGCAGTTCAATACAACATGGGGGGAAAATGATGCATTTTCCCCATTCTATAAAGGTTTTTTAAATTTAGCCGATTTAATTCCCGCCGAAGAACAAAGGAATATTACAAAAGTTTATATAAGTGCCTTCCTAGAAACTACACTTAAAGATAACAAAACATTTTTGCCACTATTCGCCGATTATCGAAAAGGTAGGAATTGGTTGCCGAATACCATTTATTTGAATCAATTTGAAGATTCAAGGACAAACTTTATCTGTACCTTTGATGAAGATGCAGACCTTACTTCCTCAGCTTTAAGCAAAAACGCCATTTCTTCGGAAAATTTGACAATCTGGCAAGAAAGGGAAATTGACCTAAAAAATGAACTTAAAGGAAGTAGAGGGGTATTCATTGGTTGGGAACACCCTTGTTTAAACATTTCATCAAAAGGCAGGGCTGGCGAACAAACTGAACTAGTTGAATTCGGGGATTTAGAGGAGCAGCATCCTGTCGATTGCCCGATTCCACAATACTCCATTCAAATTGCTCCAAAAAAAATCCGCGTTGACTCCTCCTCTGTACTAGTCTTCTCAATAGCGGAATCAGGGGGCGACTACGTTAAACTATTGAAAAAAAAGTCCAATTCTGACAACTCCGATGTCAATACTTTCATTAATGGCAAAGACCCAAAACATGCTTACCACAACAAAAAAACAAATACAAAAACGCCTATCGATTTTTCAATCATTATTAAGGATAGTATAGGAACGCAGGTTAGTTTCCATCTAAGCGATTTTTCCGGTTTACAAAGGGAAATTCAAACAAGTCTCAGTAAAATAGACCACTTGGAAGGAAAGTTTGAGTCGGAGAAAGTTTTTCAACTTTTCGCTTTTCCAGTAAAGGAAATGCTGGAGAAAAATCCCAGTTTTGACCCTACACATATTACAAGTATCCATTTTTTATTTGACCACACTGAAAACGGCCTAATTGTAATAGATAATATTGGTTTCATGCAAGCTTTGGACGAATAACAAAACATTCCTAACTAAAAATTATAGCGTTCATAAACCTCATCCCAGTTCCAATATTCAATTTTTTGAACGTTTCCCTGAACCGAAACTGCGGCTATGTAAGTGTCATCTGGTACGAAAGAAAATATTTTCCAACTGTCCTTTTCACAGGGGTTCCATTTTGTTTCAATGAGTCTAGCCTTGATATCGTCATCAAGCGTAACAGAAAAAGAATCCAAGGGCAGGGAAAGACCATCACCCTTAGCTTTAATAAACGATTCCTTTCGGGTCCAACAGCGAAAAAATGCCCTGTTCTGCTCTTCCTTAGTAATTTCTGTTAGCGATTTGATTTCACTTTGGGAAAAAAACTTACCCGCTATATCAAGAACATCAAAATCGTCCTTGATCTTTTCAATATCCACCCCCATTTCAGTAAGCTTACCAAAACCTATAATAGCCTTGCTACCTGAATGGGAAACGTTGAAAAGCAAACTATTTTCATCCTGAAAGTATGGTTTGCCATACGCGCCATACTTAAACCGAATATGGGTAGGATTTTTTTGTAAATAATACCCAGATAATATTCTCAAAACCGCCCGGGCTGTTATAAACACGTATTGATCTTGGGTAAACCTATATTTCCCGGCCCTAATTTTTTCATCTTCACTTAGAAGGTTATAATAACAACTATCTAACTTGGCCCCTACATCAACATACCATAGATGTAGGGTTTCTGGTTCTAAATTGTAATAATTGGTTAGCTCAGCACCCATTCTATTAGTTATTGTTTACAATGATACTTATGTGTTCACACACAAGCTTCATCAACTGTTTTAGCCAATAAGCGCACATGAGGTTCTTCAAAAAGATTTAAATGGTTCCCAGTATTATAATATACTTTAACCTCCGAACTGGTCCAGTATTCCCATAATCGTATTTTTTCTTCCCTGTTTTCCATAGGCTCTTTTTCGGTTAAAACAAGGGTAATCGGACTATCTATTTTTTTCCATACATACTGTCCATGAACATAATCCAAATGTTTCCGAATTTTAGTAAGGGCAATAGTTGACTTATCCTGGGTCAAAGTAATATAAATAGGTTCCAATAATTGTCTATATCTGTACACTATTGAACTTTTCAAATTCATTATTGGAGCATGCCGCATTTTCAACAAATAATTTTTAACTCTTAGCCTAAAATTTCGATGTCTTACCTTGTCTGGGGACTGTGCCGAACTATCCGCAATTATAAGGTTTACTTGTTTGCCCATGCCTTGGAGAAGCAAAGCCATTTCAATAGCAAGGGCACTATAGCAAAAAAACATAATATTGTACGGACCATCTCCTTGTATCTCTAAAATTTCGGAAATATAATCCTTGCTCATTGATTCGATGCCCGTATGCATAGTTCCTTCCCCGTCAATTCCTTTTGGCTGCAACAGATAAACAGGTCTATCTTTCTTCAAATATTTGGGGAGCAGTTTATAGAATAATACATGCCCTTCACCTCCATGTACACAAAAGAGAGGTTTTTCACCTCCGGTTTTCCTAAGCGGAACAATAAAATTCCAAATCTGCAATTCCGATTTGTCATTTCTAATAAGCAACACTGCAATTTGTTCTATCGTGGGGCTGAAAAGTAGGGTTGTAAGGGGTAATCTTGCCCCTAATTTACTCTTGATCATAGCAAACATCTGAATGGCCATTATGGACTTACCTCCAAGTTCAAAATAATTGTCCAAAACGCCAACTTGATTTATTCCTAAAAGATTTTCCCATATATTGACCAGTTGTTCTTCTATCTCATTTCTGGGGGCAACATAATTAAAAGACAAAGTTTCAATTGTAGGAGTTTTAATTTCTTTTAGCTCAAAATCATCGTGATGAAAAACGCCAACACCGTCTAAAACTTCACGGACCTGCGTTACCTCATCGGATAATATGAGTTTCAAAACACCTTCCCAATTATCTATAATCCAATTTTTAGTTCTCTCATCCAATTGATCGGCGCTGAATATAAACTTAAATTCCATTTGCGTTCCAGGCACAATAATTAAGGATATCGGATAATTGGAAGTAACACCGCTTCCATAGTCACTAATTTCCACATCACCACATTTGAGGTTCTTCCATGGGAAGTTTTCGAAAACCAATAGGCTATCGAAAATTGTACCCCCCTTATTTATACTAACTTGCGACAAAATTTCGGTGGCCGTGGTTTCCTCATATTGCAGGCATGCTACCTGGCGTTTTTGAAACGATTGCAACCATTCCTTTAAGGAACATTGCTTATCAATTATACTATATACCGGTAGAATATTCATAAACATTCCAGTAAGTAGGTCCATATTGGGGAAATCATTTGAACGACCGGACACCGACGTTCCAAAAACAACGTTCCCCGCGTTGAAATATGCACTTAAAAGTAAACTCCATGCTCCTTGAATCATTGTATTGACACTTACCAAATTGGCCCTTGCCTTCTCTGTGATTTTTTTTGATTCAGTTTCCGATAAAGATATGCACTTCATGATGTTCCTATGCGACCTAGCAGGTACATTGGCCCTTATAAAAAGATGGGATTTAGAATAACCAGCAAAATAATTGGACCAAAATGATGCTGCTCCCTGATGTTCTTTGTTTTTGAGCCAAGCGTAATAGGTTTTTAACGATGGGAGTGTTTCCAATTCCGTATCGGTGCCTTTACATAATGTTTCGTAAAAAGCGCATACGTCTTTGACTATGTTACTACTAGACCAACCATCCAATAAAAGATGATGGCATGGCCAAAGAAAAAAAACTCCTCTTGGCCCATTTTCATAAGATGAAAATTAAGCAGAGGGTTTTGTTTGAAATCCATTCCGCGTCCTTTTTGGGCAGATTTCAACCCTTCAAGCCTTATGGATTGCTCAGCTAAATTTATGTCCGTCCAATCTAAAATTGTCCAATTGGGTTCACTTACCCCACGTATTAGCTGTACCGGAGTACGGATATTTTCCCAATGTACCGATGACCTCAAAACCTGATGTCTTTCAACGGCAAGCTCCCACGCCTTCTTAAAAAAATGGGTATTCAATGACCCTTTTAACCTAAAACCTACATGTAAAAATCCTTCATCTTGCAATGGATTGGAAAGATGATGGATGAGCATACCTTGCTGCAATTCCGTAAGGGGTAAAATAGCTTCAATATTTGATTTTTTTCCATTATCCATGCCTAACTATAAATTCTCTAGAAGGTTATCCAAATCGTCTTGACTAATACCGGCTTCAGGAAAATCCGAGGGCGTGTATTCCCGATCCTCTTTGTTTTTGCAGTGCAAAATTATTTGACGCAAAACAGCATTATATTCAGATACCAATTTTTCAATGGTGGTTGCCTTGTATAAATCCGTACTGTAGCTCCAGTTTGAATACAATTGCCCATTTAGGATATATGCGTTAATCTCCAATCCATAACTTCGTTCACTTTTGGGGTCCCGACTTCCTTCCCATAATAAATCAAACCCAATATCCTTAGAGTCTCCATTAACCACTCGATTGCCAAGATAGTTAAATATCACCTGAGGTTTTTGATCAAGTTCCTCGATATTCATTTGTTCTTGGTTAAGATATTTGAGTATCCCATAACCAATACCATTATTCGGAACCATTCTAAGTTGCTCTTTTACAGATTTAATTTGATCTCCTAAATCTGCCTGTTTTATTACATTCAACGAAACAGGAAAATACGAGGTAAACCAACCAATAGTGGCCGATACGTCCAAATCCAAAATTTCTGCACTCCTACCGTGTTTTTCCATTCCAAGACAGATCCGATCTAAAAGGCTCCATTCATGAAGGACGGAAAGAAGTGCAGTTACCAACAATTCCTCAATCTTTGTGGTATAGGCCCAATTTGCATCTTGCTGCAGTTTGAGAGTATCCTCCGCTCCAAGCGAAGCTTGATATATTTCTATTGTACTCTCTTCATAACAATTCTTTTTACACACAAAATCTGAAGGAAACATATGAATATCGTTCTTCTGAGACTTCCAAAATGAAAGCTCTTCAATGAGGTGCCTGGATCTGGAAAGTTCCTTTAGATAATCTCCCCATTGTTTAATCGATACTGTCTTACCCTTTAATAATATTGGTTTGTTGTCATGTATTTGGTTGATGGCAACATTAAGATCATTAAATAGAATATTCCATGAAACTACATCTATGACCAAATGATGTGCTATTAGAAACACTTGATCCTCCTGTGTTTCCCCACAAATGAAATAAATGCATTTAAAAAGTTGACCATCGGACAATTTGGTCGACTCTTGAACAGCAAGTAAAAATTCTTGGATATGTTTATCTTGTTCAACGCTGTCCCTAATGGTGCTAACATCCTCCAACCGAAAGACTTTTTTTTCATCATTGGGATTTACTATGGCCTTCCAAGAATCTGACTTAACAAACTTGAGTCGGAGCGCATCGTGGTAAGAAACCAATTCTTCAATTGCCGTTTGAATGATAGTCCTATCTAGTTCTCCCACATTCAACAATCGGACAATTTGATTCCAATAATGTGGTGCATTGTGGTGCGTATTTAAAAACCAATGCTGAATGGGCGTCAAAAAAACATCTCCTTCTATACTTTGCTCTACCGGTGTATCCAGTGTCCCAAAATTGGCAAAGAGTGTAAGATCTGCTATGGTTTGGTTCTCAAATATTTGATTGGGCTTTAACATTATATTTTTGCTTCTTGCCTTGGCCACGATTTGAATGCTCAATATAGAATCACCACCAATTTCAAAGAAATTGTCGTTTACGCCTATTGGTTTCATATTCAATACTTCTTGCCAAATCTCTGTCAACGCAATTTCCAATTCATTTCTAGGGCCTTGATAATTAGCAGATAACGCCCTGTTCCCATCCTTTTTGGGTTTGGGCAACCTCTTTCTATCAATTTTTCCGTTTGGCAAAAGAGGAAAATTGTCAATTGCAATTATTACAGAAGGAACCATGTAATTAGGTAAGCTTTTTGCCAATTGTTTTTTGAGCTTTTCTTGATTAAGAATTCCTTGATACTCCACATAAGCAATTAAATAATTGACATTTTCAGCAGGGCTTGGGCTCTCCTGTTTTTCCGATTCAGCCACTATGACCAAAACCTGGTCAACCAAGGGGTCCTCCTGTATTACCTCCTCAATTTCACTTAGCTCCACTCGGAAGCCACGAATCTTGACCTGTTGATCGGCCCTTCCCAAGAAAAGCATCTCACCATCGTTCCTATACCTTCCCAAATCCCCCGTTTTGTATAATTTACTTCCAATCGTATCGGAAAATGGATTATTAATATAAGCCAAATCTGTTAAGTCCGGTCTGTTCAAATAAGTATTCGCCAGACCAGGTCCACCTACATAAATTTCGCCGACCGCTCCAAGAGGTACCAAATTTAGATTGGGATCAAGAAGGTATATTTCGGCATTTGCGACTGCTCTTCCAATTGGGATTATATTACCTAAATTTTCATTTGTTATCTTATAGGCCATGCACCAAACCGATGCTTCAGTAGGTCCATATTCATTGTAGAGGCCTGTATTGGGCAAAGTATTAAAGTGGTAATGGCACAAGGCAGCGGAACATGCCTCCCCTGCAACCATTACAGTAGTCAGGGACTCTAACTTGGTCAAATCACTGTATTCCAACAAAACTTTATAAAGGGAAGGCAACATCAGCGTGTGGCTGATTTTGTTGGTATAAATAATGTCATTCATTTTGGCCACATCCTGTTCCAATCTCTTCTCGGATATTACCAGAGTGCCCCCAGTGCAAAGTGTCCAAAAAATTCCAGCTTTGGAACTATCAAAAGCCACGGACGACATTAATAAAAAAGCCGAAGGATTTTCTGGATAAAACAAAAGTCGGCCTTCCGTAGAATTTATGATATTTGAGTGGGTAATGGGAACACCTTTTGGCTTACCAGAACTTCCTGATGTATAAATAACATATGCCAAATCGTTGCTCCCTACATCGGGAAAGGCTATTGAATTGGGCTCCCTTGAATTGATGACATTACTTATAAGAAGTTGTGTACCCTTATATGATTCAAATTTGGACAACAAATCCCCATCTGTAAGCACTAATGGTACTTTGGAATCCTCCAACATAAAAGAAATTCGATTCAATGGGTAATCCGGGTCTATGGGCAAATAGGCGCATCCAGCCTTCAAAATACCTATTAAACTAGCTATCAAAATTGTAGATCGCTCCAAACATAATCCAACAATCTGGTTTTTACTATTTTTGGTATGCGATATTATTTGTTGGGCTATGGTGTCTGATAAAGCATCAAGTTCACCGTATGTCATTTGTTCTTGCCCATATACCAGTGCTGTAGCATCCTTATTATCCAAAGCCGTTTGGCGTATAATTTCATGAATCCCTATATA
>Ga0222651_1001455_pt1 | contig 11593 bp, 6 predicted proteins | sample AntAcemetagen369_FD_179855 | JGI IMG/M metagenome (GOLD analysis project Ga0222651, IMG submission 179855) | Saline water microbial communities from Ace Lake, Antarctica - #369 | ecosystem: Environmental > Aquatic > Non-marine Saline and Alkaline > Saline | place: Antarctica: Ace Lake | collected...
TTTGACAGACGGCGGCAATTCCCGACAAATCATCTATAATCCCTGCATTGGTTGTGCCTCCTGTACCAACAACTGCAAACATCCTATCCCTTTTTTGGGCATCCAAGGAGCTTATTTTTTGAATTAGGGCCTGGGCGGTCATCCTTTCCTCTGTCTCCACCAAAAGCACATCACAGTCAATGACCTTGGCCATGGATTTTACCGATGAGTGAGCCCCAGAAGAAGTTATAATCAAACCTTTTTTATTGGCATTAATGGAATTCTTGCGCCAATTTTCCCTAGCAGTTACCATGGCCGATAAGTTGGCGGCCGTACCTCCGCTAGTAAACACTCCAAAGGAGCCTGTTGGCAAACCTGTTAGGGAAACCAACCATTTCATTGCTTCGTTCTCACAAAATATTCCGCCTGCGCCTTCCATCCAATAGGCTCCGTGAATGCTTGATGCCGAAGTAACAAGATCAAACATTACTGCTGCCCTAGTTGGAGATGCAGGTACAAATGCTAAATGTCTTGGATGATCAATAGGAACCGTAGCTTTTATTAGCACTTCTTTGAACAACTGAAAGGCCCTTTCCCCACCAATGCCATCTGGGGTTATGGTTTCTCCCACTAAGGCCATTAATTCCTCTTCTTTTTTGGGCTTACCCAATTCAGGTGCTGGATTGGTAATGCGGCCAATGGCGTATTTCATGACATCCAATGTCATTTCCACCATTTCAAAATCTACTTTGTGCATGGACATAGTCAGTTTTTAACAAATATAACCATTTGAGTGATGGCCAGCTCTCCAAACACTGCCATAAAACAGTAGGACTATCAATCCATTTTTACAATGGAAAAATCTCCGGATAAGGGACTCAGCGCCTTCATTAACAGTGGAATCAATCGCTCGCCATATTCCAGATAAAGTTCTGAGAAATTAAGATTGCGCTCTTGTAGTGATTTATTGGGGAAAAGCTGATTCTGAATTTCGGTCATGCGCATTACATGATCCTCCAACTTTATTTTTTGTGCTTTTAGCAACCTTTTCTCCAATAAATCTAATCCCTTCAATTGCTTCACCTCCTGAGCTTTTACCGCTCCTAGAAAAGAAGCATCCGTCTGGGAGGCCAGTTCGTACAATCCTTTAAACTGTTCCTCCAAATGTTTCTTTTGGGGTGTAAAATCGATATCGATATTGGAAATCTCCCTTATCTTTTTATTGATAAGACTACTTTGTTTTAAAAATATATCCGTGAAGGAAATATTCATGCGATGTAATTTCTCCATCTGCTTCCCCAAAATCACCAAAGCAGAATTACGAAGTAATAATATAGGGAAAGGCACTTGCATTTCCAAAAACATATCTTTCAATTCCAACCAATAGGCCAATTCCCCACCACCACCAATATAGCAGAGGTTAGGCAAAATAACTTCCTGATACAAAGGTCTCGTAATAACATTTGGCGAAAAACGTTCTGGGTAATTTTCCAGTTCGGCCAGTATCTCCTCCCGACTGAATTCAATTTTCGTATCGTTTATATAAAATTTGCCATCCTGCTCCAATATCCGTTCACGCACACCATCGATCAGATAAAAATAATTTATTTCCCTTGGATTTACCTGAATAGCATAATTTTCAGGCAAGGCTTGAAGTTGTTCTATTGTAGCATTTACCTTTTTATACGAGGCATTTTCCAACAAATCCCTTTTTACATGGGGTAGCAATAAGCGCTTCAATTCTCTATTGTTCCCATCCAAAATAACCAGACCATGTTCTCCAAAAAGCTCATTGGCCAAAAACCGAGTGGCATCGGTAAGGTTATCATGTTCCAAATAAGCCTTTGAAAACCATTCTTTTAGCTTATTGGCATTGATGCTATTCCCCATTTCATTGGAAAAAGCCTCTAGTATAGCTTCAAGCCCATCTGTTTTCAAAGGGCCAACGGCACCGGAGGCATTTTTATTCCATTGTAATTTCTTTCCTTTAAAATTGAAGTAGTTTATTTCATCAAAATCGTGATCTTCTGTCGCCATCCAGTAAATAGGTACAAAATTATTTTCAGGATTAGACAGCTTCAGTTCCTTGCTTAGATTAATGGTGGAAATGATCTTGTATAAAAAATACAGGGGGCCTGTAAACAAATTTAATTGATGCCCGGTCACAACCGTAAAAGTAGAAGCCTCTTTTAAGAGCGAAATATTTACTTTGGTATCTTCGGAAATACCAACATCTTTATACTGGTCTTTCACTACCGAATACAATACTTTCCTATGGGCCACTGGAAAATTTTGCTTGGACTTTATCTGCTCCTTAAATTGATCTATATGTGGATATTTATCATAAAAAGGTAATAAAGCTTCCTTACCTGCAAGATAATCACATATTAAATCAGAAAAATAACCAGTTTTTTTAAAGGGTATGCCTTCGACTTCCATAGAAATATTGGTAATAGTGGTAAAGATAAAATTATCCCTTTTTTCAGTTCCTAAAAATACGTTAAGAAGTTTAAATATCCATTTTAAATTAACATTTAGAAATTCGCTTCGTTAAATTGAAATTCACTAGTCCTATTGGAAAAAGACTAATATCACTAATATTCCTTAGATTTGATTTGAAGCAACTTAATGGATTTCTATGAAAAAACTTCTACTGACCTTTATACTCTTGACAACTACCTTGGGCATTTCCCAAAATTTACTATCCCCTTCCGAGTTTCTAGGGTACGAGTTGGGTTCAGAATTCACACGGCACCATCAAGTGGTGGAGTACTATAACTACCTGGCCGATAATGCTTCCAACAACGTTAAGTTGATAGAATACGGAAAAACCAACGAACGTAGACCTTTAATACTGGCCTATGTTTCTACTGCTGAAAACATAGCTGATCTGGAGTCGATTAGAACAGAACACCTAAAAAACACAATAGGTGATGGGTCACCTACCAAAGCCATTGTTTGGTTAAGCTATAATGTTCACGGAAATGAAAGTGTAAGTACCGAAGCCTCTATGCAGACCATATATGAACTGCTGACCATCAAAGCATCTTACCTAAAAAATACTGTGGTGATTATGGATCCCTGCATTAATCCAGATGGGCGGGATCGTTATGTTAACTGGTACAATCAATATAAAAACGCTCCCAATAATATAGACCCCAATAGCAAGGAACACCATGAAGGCTGGTTAAGTGGACGATCTAACCATTATATGTTCGATTTAAATCGTGATTGGGCATGGCTCACCCAAGTTGAAAGTCAACAGCGCATAAAGGTTTTTAACCAGTGGTTGCCACATGTACATGTAGATTTTCATGAGCAGGGAGTAAATAATCCCTATTATTTCGCCCCGGCAGCGGAACCATTTCATGAAGTGGTAACCGATTTTCAGCGCGATTTTCAAGTAACTATAGGCAAGAACCACGCTAAATACTTCGATGCCAAAGGATGGTTTTATTTTACAAAAGAAGTTTTTGATCTCTTATACCCTAGTTACGGCGACACCTACCCCACATACAATGGCGGTATAGGCATGACCTATGAGCAGGGAGGTAGTGGACGTGCCGGTCTGGGAATCAAAACCATTATTGGAGATACCCTTACCCTTTATGACCGTATAGCGCATCATCTTACTACCGGCCTATCTACCGTGGAAGTAGTTTCCAAGAACACAGAAAAATTAAACAGGGAATTCAAAAAATTCTATCAGAACAAAAATTTTAAATTTAAGAGCTATGTAATGAACGGGGACCCGGATAAAATTGAGGCCCTTACTGCCTTGCTTCGATCCCATGAGATTAAATACGGTTGGGCCAAGGACGGATTGGTCAAAGGGCAACTATATGGTTCCGGAAAATTAGGAACCCTAAAAACTACCCCTGCCAGTTTAGTGGTATCTACCAACCAAGCTAAAGGCACCTTGGCACAGGTGCTTATGGAACCCAATACAAAACTCAGTGATTCGCTCACCTATGATATTACGGCCTGGTCCTTACCCTACGCCTATGGATTGGAGACTATTGCCTCACAAACATTGGTGGATTCCGACCATCCTAGTACCGGGATGTCCCAACCTACTCAGGAAACCAAAACTCCAGAGGACACCTATGCCTATGTAAATGACTGGTCCAGCATGAAGGATGCCCGCTTTTTGACCGCATTACTGAAAGAAAATATAAGGGTTCGGTTTGCGAAAAATCCTTTTCGAGTGGAAGGCAAACAATTTAACCGAGGTAGTTTGATCATCACCAAAGGGGATAACAAAAACCATAAAGACTTTGAAGCGACCCTAAACAGGGTTGCAAATAATAATAAAACCTTGTTAACACCAATCAATACAGGATTTGTGGAGAGAGGAAATGATTTTGGCTCCAGATATGTACCTATGATTACGGATACCAAAATAGCCATGCTGTCCGGAGAACCTACAAGCACCCTTCAATTTGGAGAAATATGGCACTTTCTTGAACAACAGCTACATTATCCCCTGACCATTTTGGACACTGAGTATTACGACGAAGTGGATATCACCGAATACGATGTCCTTATACTCCCCGACGGATGGTATTCTAAGTTCTTCAATGAGGGCAGGCTTAAGGATTTAAAGAATTTTGTGAGCAATGGAGGAAAATTAATCGCCTTGGAAGGGGCCATAAAAGGTATAAAAGGGGAACATGGTTTTAAAATAAAGGAAAAGGAAGTAAAAAAAGATAGTACGGAAATTATACTTCCATATGAGGATGCAGAGCGGGAAGACATCAAGAATGCAATCACCGGAGCTATTTTCAATGCCAAGGTAGACCCCACACATCCACTGGCCTACGGTTATGGAGACCAATATTTTACACTTAAATTAAGTGATGACGCTTTTGAAAATTTGGACACGGGCACCGTCGCTTATTTGGAAAAAAATACTACTCCCATTTCTGGTTTCGCAGGGAGCGAAGCAAAGAAAAAAATTGCAAACACACTTGTATTCGGGGTGGAGGATTTTGGCAAGGGACAAGTAGTTTACATGGTAGACAACCCTTTATTTCGAGGATTTTGGGAGAATGGAAAGCTCTTTTTTGTCAATGCCCTTTTCATGGTAAAATAATCTGGACCATGACAAAACCACATCAAGTGGGTCACTAATTAAATTAACCAAGCATAATGGAGGAAATAGTAGAAGTACAAAGGCAATTCTTTAATAGTAATGCTACGTAGGATATTAGCTTCAGGATTGCACAGTTGCAAAAATTGGAATCCGTACTACGAGCTAATGAAGAACTTCTGCACCAAGCCATATACAAGGATTTTAAAAAGTCAGCCTTTGAGAATTACACCACCGAAATCAGCTTGCTTTATCACGACATCAAAGAGGCTATAAAAAACATTAAAAAATGGTCGGTAAAAAAAAAGGTCAGGACCAATTTGGCCAATTTACCTGGTAAATCCTATATAATCCCTGAACCCCTTGGTGTAAGTCTGATCATAGGGGCATGGAATTACCCATACCAACTTTCCCTTGCACCGGCCATTGCAGCCATTGCAGCAGGGAATACCGTGATGATCAAGCCTAGTGAATTGCCCATTAACACCAGCAATATCATGGCTAAATTGATCAATGAAAATTTTGATCCCCAATTTTTTAAAGTTATAGAAGGTGGCGTAGCTGAAACCCAAGAATTATTAGATCAAAAGTTCGATAAAATATTTTTCACGGGGAGTGTACCCGTTGGAAAAATAGTCTACCAGGCCGCCGCAAAAAATTTAATTCCCGTAACCTTGGAATTAGGCGGAAAAAGTCCGGCCATAATTACTGCCGATTGCGACCTAAAAATTAGTGTAAAAAGACTTATATGGGCCAAATACCTCAATGCTGGCCAAACCTGCATTGCCCCGGACTATGTGATAGTGCACAAAAAAGTTAAAGAGGAGTTTTTAATATTGGCCAAAAAAGAAATAGACCAATCCAAATTTTTGATCGAGGAGGATAATTACGTTCAAATTATAAATCATAAAAACCTGCAGCGATTAATAGCCTTGATCGATGAGGATAAAATATATACGGGAGGGGAATACAATCTTGAAAACCGAATTATAGAGCCCACCATTTTAACCAATGTTACTTTTGAAGATAAGGTAATGAAGGATGAAATATTTGGCCCCATTCTTCCTGTGTTGGAATATGACGACCTAGACAAAATAATACATCAAATAAAAGCTAGACCAAAACCCTTATCCTGTTATGTCTTTACCAGTGATAAGAATATAAAACGCAAAATTTTGGATGAAATCTCTTTTGGTGGTGGCGCCGTAAATGATGCCGTAATGCACATTTCCAATAGCAATATGGGCTTTGGTGGTGTTGGAGAAAGTGGCATAGGCTCTTATCATGGCGAACACGGATTTAGGGCTTTTTCCCATTATAAAGGTATCTTGGAGAAACCCACATGGATAGAACCAAATTTTAAATACTCCCCACATACCAAAAGTAAATTAAAGTGGATAAAACGACTTATAGGTTGAACAATCCCTACTGTAACCATTTAAAAAAATCGTAACAAGCCATTAGCTGCATTTGAAAAGTAGCCCTTAAACAAACTTCATCAGTAAATCACTGGAACATACCATAAACAGATAAACAAATTAGATCATGGAAAACATTTTTAAGAAAGAGACAGTAGACAAAGCTATAGGCCGTTTAAATAAATTAAACTCCAAAAGTACCGGACTATGGGGTAAAATGACAGTGGACCAAATGTTGGCCCATTGTAACGTCTCCTATGAAATGGTGTATACCGATAAACATCCCATACCAAACGGATTAATGAAATTAATGCTTAAACTTTTTGTAAAACAAACAGTAGTATATGAAAAACCTTAAAAAAAAACAGCAGGACTGCTCCAGCATTTCTAATTGCAAATGAAAGGGACTTTGAAATTGAAAAAAAGCGATTAATAGACCATTTAACAAAAACCCAAGAGCTCGGAGAGGATTACTTCGACAATAAGGAATCCCATTCTTTTGGCCCACTAACCAAGACGGAATGGAACAATTTATTTTATAAACACCTCAACCACCATTTGGAACAATTTGGAGTATAAATAATTATTCAATACTACAACCAAAAAACCCCAGACCACTTATCTATAAAGGCTTTATGGGCATTTATCCAAAAATATTTCGTATTTGAATATTATTCAATATTTTTGCAAATTATTCAAACTTTCTATACTTATTCTAAAAAGCAATTACATTTTACTTTATGAAAAAAATAACTAGTACCTATCTATTGGCAATTTCCATTCTACTATTTTCCTGTAACCAAAAGAAGAATATAATGGGCGACTTTAAACTGCTACCCCAACCTCAAGAATTCCAGGTTACGGGAGCCAGTTCAATATCATTTGATGAAACCCTAACGGCCATCGCCCAAAACGGTGAAGCATTGCCAATAATTAACAAGGAGATTTTAGTTATTGATGAAATCAAAGGCAAAAATACCTTAAATTACAGTATAGATGCCAACTTGGATACCCAGGCAGAAGGCTACTCCCTAGTTATTTCGGACCAACAAATTACCATAATCGGGAAGGATGAGGCCGGATTGTTCTATGCCTTTAAAACCTTGGAACAGCTACTTGTGGATGCGCAGGACCAAAAGGCAAACCTACCCTTGTGCCAGATAAAGGATTACCCTCTTTTGGCGTATCGCTCAGTGCAGTTGGATGTAAAGCATCATTTGGAAAAGACAGAATACTATTATCAATTAATGGATAAGTTTGCTAGCTACAAGATCAACGGCATTATCTTGGAAGTGGAGGACAAAATAAAGTATAAGAGACAACCCATAGTTGCCTCTGCCGATGCTTTGAGCATTGAAGAATGGAAAAAAATAAGTGAGTATGCCAAAGCCCGGCATATAGAAATTAGTCCTTTGGTACAGGGATTGGGCCATGCTTCCTTTATCCTAAAGCATCCGGAATATTTGGAGCTACGGGATAATCCTGAAAGCGATTGGGCCTTTAATCCACTGGATCCCAAAACTTATGACGTACAATTTGACCTCTATTTGGATGCTATGGAAGCTTTTCCATATGGCAAATATTTGCATGTGGGAGGTGACGAAGTCCATACTACGGGAAGAGGCAGTAAGGAATCGCCCTTAAAACTGCAATTGATGTGGCTGGACAAAGTGGCCAAGTTTGCTGAAGAACATGGAAAAACCCCAATTTTCTGGGACGATATGCCACTTAAACAAGCGGATGTTTATGACCCCATGTTCAAAATTGAGATGACCCAAGCCGAGGTGGATCAAGTCTGGTTGGAGAATGAACACAAATTATTGGAATTCCTAGACATTTTCCCTAAGAATTGTATCTATATGCGTTGGAACTATAGTTCCCCACAAGCCCTGGGGAATGTTAAAGCCATGCAATGGTTTACGGACCATGGCCTACAAGTCATGGGTGCTACTGCCGGCCAGACCAGGTGGGTTTTAATGCCTCAGGAAGAAAGTAATATGGAAAACATCAGATCTTTTGCAGTTAGCTCCATAAATAGTGGCTTAAGTGGACTTTTGTTAACCTTGTGGGATGATGATTCACCGCATTTTGAATTGTATATGAGAGGCATTTTGGCCTTTGCCGAATACTCCTGGATCGGCGACAAGCGCAGCAAAGAAGAAATTAAAACTGCCTTTAGACAAAGGGAATACGGATATCCCCTTGCGGATGCGAACAGTACCTTTATAACTGAACTCGAAACACCGGTGGCTTTCTGGAAAAACGCCTTCCTCAAAGGCAATCAACGTAATTATCTACCCTCGATGGAAAATCCTATGGAAAAAGCGGTAATCGACTTTCCTAACAAAGAAAACGTTGGGGCATGGAGTTTGGCCAATGAAGATCTCATAAAAATGGCAACACAAACATTATCACAAACCGATAGTATAGCCAAAAGAATAGAAAATGCCCGTTCTATTGCGCTGCGCAACGACCATAACCTACAAGTTTATGAGCAAGTTAACAAACTGGCCCAATTTAGCCCCAAAATGTTACTAGGGCTACGGGACTACGACAAGGCGGAAAGTAGAGATGATATTATAGCAGCGGCTACCAAACTAAAGGAAATGGAGTCCGAATTCGGTACCTTAAGAAAGGAATTGGAAATGGTCTATGGCCAAACACGCATTTTAACCAAACCGGATAATTACATTTTAGATCAGGACCATCATGTACATTTAGCCAACCAATCCATAAATTTTGATTGGCAATTCTATGCCGAAATGTTGTTCTTTAAAAAATTGAACAATGAACTGGAAAAAGAAATGTATATGGAAAATGCCGATCCTCTAAAAAAATAATTAATTACTAGATTTCATTATTAAAATAATTGAGACAAGAAGTGCCGCTAAAATAACTTGTGTCCTTGTTAACGAAAATAAGAGTTTAATTAAGTATATTTCGCCCAAAAATCCGATTAGAATATCGAGGTTAAGGAGTGTTTATGAAAGAGAAGGAAGCCACCCGAATAAATAAGTTTTTAAGTGAAGTGGGCTATTGTTCGCGACGCGCCGCGGACAAACTTATTGATCAAGGCAGGGTGACCATTAATGGAAAAGTTCCTGAGATGGGAACCAAAATTACTGATGATGATGAAGTTCGCGTAGATGGCAAGCTTATTTCCGAGCCCCAAGAAAAGCCTGTCTATATTGCGTTCAACAAACCTATTGGTATCGTTTGTACCACAGACACCAGGGTGGAAAAAGACAACATTATCGACTTCATAAATTACCCAAGTAGAATATTCCCAATTGGAAGATTGGACAAGCCTAGTGAAGGTCTTATTCTTTTAACTAATGATGGTGATATAGTCAATAAGATTTTACGGGCCCGAAATAAACATCAGAAGGAATATATTGTAACGGTAGATAGGCCTATCACCAAAACTTTCCTCGACAAAATGGCCAATGGGGTACCTATTCTTGATAGGGTAACCCGGAAATGCGAGATAGAGGAAATTAGCAAATTCCAGTTTAGAATTGTTCTAACTCAAGGCCTTAACCGCCAGATCAGAAGAATGTGCGAGTATATGGGTTACAATGTTACTGCCCTTAAACGCATAAGGATCATGAATATCCAATTGGACGTTCCAATAGGTAAATGGCGACACCTGACAGAAGGGGAGTTAAATGAAATAAATGATATGATTTCCGACTCCTCAAAGACGCATCTGAAATAAAAATAGTATAATGATCCCCTAATTTAATTTTAATAGAATGACCATGAAGATGGAAGATATAGAAAATATTGAGTTAATATATTTAAGTGTGGACGACTATCAAGAGCTTAAGACAGCTATGATAGCCTCCTATTCCAATATGCCCAACTCATATTGGAGGGAGAAGCAAATAGAAAATTTAATATCCAGATTTCCAGAGGGACAGGTAGTCATAAAAGTAAACAATCAAATTGCTGGCTGTGCACTTTCCCTAATTTTGGATTACTCCAAATTCGAAGATAAGCATACCTATCAACACATTACTGGCAATTATACTTTTAATACCCATTCTCCAGACGGGGATGTGCTATATGGGATCGATGTTTTCATCAAACCCGAATATAGAGGTATGCGCCTAGGCCGAAGATTATATGATTATAGAAAAGAGCTCTGCGAACGTTTAAACCTAAAAGGGGTTGCCTTTGGAGGTAGAATTCCGAACTACCATAAATACATGGATACCTTGTCGCCAAAAGCATATATAGAGAAGGTAAAGCGCAAGGAAATAAATGATCCCGTACTCAATTTTCAGATTTCCAATGATTTCCACCCTAGTAAAATTCTAAAGAATTATTTGGAAGGGGATTCTGATTCCAATGATTATGCAGTACTATTGGAATGGGATAATATTTATTATGAAAAGAAAAACAAAAAGGCAAGTGTCATAAAGAAAGTAGTGCGCTTAGGCCTTATTCAGTGGCAAATGCGTCCCTATAAAAATTTGGACGACGTACTGCAACAAGCCGAATATTTCATTGATGCCGTTTCAGGCTATAGGTCTGATTTTGCTCTTTTTCCCGAATTTTTCAACGCTCCGTTGATGGCGGAGAACAATCATTTATCCGAGTCCGCAGCCATTAGGGAATTGGCGAAACACACAGCCACAATTGTTCAGCGGTTTTCCGAACTGGCCATTTCCTATAATATAAATATTATTACGGGGAGCATGCCGGAAATAAAGAACGAAAGACTCTACAATGTAGGGTATATCTGCAAAAGGGATGGCACTAAGGAACGATATGAGAAATTACATGTAACTCCTGATGAGGCCAAGATTTGGGGTATGCAAGGAGGCACGGAACTCAAAGCTTTTGATACCGATTGTGGAAAAATAGGTGTATTGATCTGCTATGATTCAGAATTCCCGGAATTAAGTAGATTATTGGCAGACGAAGGCATGGATATTTTATTTGTTCCGTTTCTAACAGATACCCAAAACGGATTTTCCCGCGTAAGGAACTGCTCACAGGCCAGGGCCATTGAAAATGAATGTTATGTGGCCATTGCTGGCAGCGTGGGCAATCTTCCCAAAGTGCACAATATGGACATACAATATGCCCAATCCAT
>Ga0222651_1001462_pt1 | contig 11546 bp, 11 predicted proteins | sample AntAcemetagen369_FD_179855 | JGI IMG/M metagenome (GOLD analysis project Ga0222651, IMG submission 179855) | Saline water microbial communities from Ace Lake, Antarctica - #369 | ecosystem: Environmental > Aquatic > Non-marine Saline and Alkaline > Saline | place: Antarctica: Ace Lake...
ATTTGAGGATGATACTATCAATTAACGAGAAAATTACCCGTTGGCTTCAAAGTACATGGAAGCCCACTTTTTTCCAATTGGGCCTATCCAGAATTTTATTTTGCCTGGGGTTTTTTATTTTTGGCCTTCCCCAATTTATGGAGATATCAAATTTTGATTTAGTGTTTTTTGACCCACCTGTGGGTGTTTCCCTATTGATTGGTCCAATTACATCAGGTGATTTTTGGTGGACTTTTGATTTGATTTTGAGAATAACCTTTGTCTCTTTATTAGTAGGTTTCCGAACGAAGGAATCATCCATTATTTTCGGATTACTTTTACTTTTTGGTTTTACATATATCTACAGTTACGGAAAAATTAATCATAACATTTTCCCAGTGATTTTTCCAATAATTATGGCTTTTACCAATTGGGGAGGGGCGCTATCAGTAGATTCGATAAGGGATAGAAACACGAAAATAGAACCCAAGGGGTGGCCATTGACGTTTCTTTCATTTTTGCTAGGTTGGGGTTATTTTACCGCAGGTTTGCCAAAACTGATTGGAGGATGGTTAGATGTTTCCTATTCAAGCACCGCTGGTTTTATTTTAAGAAGATTTTATTCAAGTGCTGCGTCCATGTACTTAAATGAATTTTTTGTAGAAATAAACAATTTATTTATTTATAAAATATTAGATTACAACACTTTACTATTTGAGTTGGGATTCCTATTTACGATATTCTGGTCAGCCGTATTTTTGAGAGCAATTGGAATCGCAGCTATGTTTCATCTTGGCGTTCTATTGACGGTAAATATTCCCTTTTCACTACACGTATTGGTGTTTTTACCTTATATAATTTATTTTTATTTTGATAATAAACCCCAACTTTCAGGCAAATTCGAACTTTTTTTTAGTCGAAATAAAAAAGTTTTTTTAACGATATTTTCAATTTTAGCTATAGTAATAATTGCCGACTATTATCCTATACCGTTTCAATTTCCACGACATTCTATCTTATTTTTAATTTGTGTTCCCTCGATATTTATGATTTTACCAAGATCCGTGAATCAATTTTTCAATAAAATGGCAAGGCGATTAATTCCTTATAAATAATTTAACCGTATTTGGAAGTAAATGCTTTTATAATAGAAAGTTTTGATCCTGTTTTACGTCTCTCCAAGTGACCGGAAAGGCGGACGGACAGGTATTTTTCTTTCGCCCTGCCTACTTGCTGGTGCACTTTGTGCGATTTTTTCACACCTCCCTTTCTGTGCAATGCGGTATGTATCTTTTGCAACCTACAGCCGAGTATTCTTTTATCCATCGCGTGGTTTTCAATTCGGATACCGAGTATAGTGCACAGCTTACAACCTTTGTGGCGGCGCATGGCCTGCTCCGGGGTAAACCCTTATGAGAGCAGCAGCGGAGTGAGATGCAGTTTCTAATACGCTTTATTTTCCGATCGACTTCCCGGACATTGCTATGCCGTAACGTGTCCATGTTCACCATGCGCAACAGCTTTTCGGGCAGTACCAGTTCGAGCTTTTTTGAGGCGACCATACGTTGAGAGTAGATGTTCATCTTACCCACTGAAATAGGTGAAATAATGGCAACTGCATTTATTTGTGAAATTTTATACTTTAGATCTCCTTCAAATCCTCTTTCCAAAGGCAATACAGTAGGCTATTGCAAATGGCATCATTAAAGATTTTGTTTTATAGTTCATTGATGATTGATAGTAAGGTGTAGTGGGAACTATAGCTAGGTGGGGATTGGAATTTAAAGGTATCAACCAGATGATTAATGATGAAAACGATAAGCGGCTGCAAGGTGCCCAGAAGAATAGTTTGAGGCATCAGATAGCTAGAGATCAATTACCAGAATACACCGAAGTAAAGGCATCTCTTGAGGAGTTACTCTAAGCATATTCTAGTTAGTGCTCGCCAATATGGACATCAGAATGAATTGTGTTTTAAAAGTTATTGAAAGCAAAAAAAATGAATAAATCGAGTTTACAAGCACTTAAAGTCCAGTTTAATTTTGCAAACTAAACTGAGCACAAAATGATAGAAGAATATAAGAGGACTACAAGAACGTTAAAGCTTTAAGGAGCTGAGAGGGGTTATCCGCCTCACAGGTTGTGAGTAGACTTTTCTATAGCCTATTTTTTGGGCTTTCTATTTGAAAGTCTGAATTTTTCATCTACAAAACTTATTTTAGTTCAAAGAATGCCAATTATTATTGACTAACATAAGAAAAATCCGCTGCAATGGGTGGTTTTTATGGAATTAAATTGGTAGTTTGTAATTCGGAGCAAATAAAGCATCACATCATGTTATCTTTTCTATTAAATGCAGCCTTTAAAAATATTCGATATGAAAAAGGAGGCATTCTTTACAGAATACCTCCTCCATTGGACCAAAGGTTTACTTCGCTGGATTCGAACCAGTCCTCCGCCTTAGTTAGCGGTGCACTATCCTATTATGCGACCAAGCCTTAGCCGTCCATATTAGTCAAACCTACTCCATTGCGAAATGGAAGTAATTTTAAAAAAGGGTATTTAAGTTGAATCAATATGCAAGACAGAATTATAACTGACATTGGGAAATTAGAATTCCTAAAAAATAAAGGCTTACAGCCTTATGAGCTTTTCACACAGGAACCCTATCCTAATAAAGTATGTAAAATGCTTTTAATTGAATTCCAACAAAAAGAGGAGAAAATATATTTTAAAGGTATTGATATTCAAAATGTTAATGAGCAAAACTATTCGCTGTATGCTTACAGAAAAGGCTCATCTAGGGGTGGTGATATTACTTTTACAACAAAATCAGGCGGTGACTTTGAAAAGAAGCTCAATACCCTAGTTTCAATCCAGTTTCCAAAACTTATTGAAATATCAGAAAAAGTTAATCCTAATAATGTTGAATTTTTTAAAGAATGGAAACATTCATTTATAGATGATTTTACCAGGATAAAGAATGAATTGCAAAGAGTCTTTGAAAACTTGGAAAAAAAAGAGAAGCTCAATAGCGCATTTACTTTAACTATTGATATCGATGGTAAAAGAAGGTTGCTGTCCCATTTTAAATCAGTACAGCAATTAATTGCCATTAATGGAATAGAGGGAAATTATAAAAAATACGGAGTTGTTTCAAAAGGCAAGAACAAAGAATGTAGTATCTGTCATAAAAAAAAGAAAGAGGTTTATGGCTTTGGTTCTCCTTTTAAATACAGTACAGTAGATAAGACAGGAACGGTAAGTGGTTTTTTTAATCAACAGAACAACTGGAAAAACTACCCTATTTGTGAAAGCTGTGCTATCGAAATGGAATTAGGGAGAAATTACATCACAAAGTACTTGACTAAATATTTTTTTGGTAAAAGTTATTATTTAATTCCCAAAGCTGTATTTCCTAATGATAGGGATTCTTTGGACAATGCATTGAGCCTTATTGGCGAACTAGATTATCAAATTAAGAATAGCAACAATATTTCTTCATCGGAAGATTATTTGATGGAAAAAATTGGAGAAATTGAAAAAAATATGTTTACTCTAAACTTGGTGTTTTTCGAGGAAAATAGCAAAAAAAGTGCTATGAAAATAAAAATGCTGCTGGAAGAGATTCCTCCTTCACGCTTTAGAAAACTGTTTATCGAAGTTCCGAAAATCGTAAATAACAACCCACTTTTTAAGGATATAGATTATCACTTCAAGAAAAAGCAAAAACAAGATTTGCGGTTTAGTTTTAGATTAATCAAGCAATTCTTTGAAGATAATTTCTATGAAATGACCTATAAAATATTTATGGGAAAAAAAATAAATGAAAAAGAACTTCATAAACGCTTTATGAAAGTAATACGAGCAAATTATATAAAAAAAGCAAATAACGAAGGTTTCGTAGAAAAGGGAGATTTATTAATTGCGAAGTGCTATCTACTCCAAAGCTATTTTGAAGAACTTAATCTAATTAATTACGGGAATTAAATATTTAAACTATGATAACTGAAGAAGAAAAAGAAGATATTAATAAAAAAGTTTCCTTTGATTTTTATAAACTGCAAAACTTCATCTCAGAAAACGAGGATTTTGTGAAACAAGATGCATCTATTGGAATTTTTAGCCTTGGTGTACTGGTGCATTTGGTGTTTAGTATGCAACAGGCCAACCTGGGCAGTACACCATTCGAAAAAAAATTAAAAGGCTTGCATATCACACCAAGGGATGTTGAGAGGATATACACAGAAGCGATAGAAAAGGTAAATCAATACTCTTATCAAAACACCTATAAAGATCTCCGTGGCTTTATTGCTGATAAGCTAAGCACTAATAAAAAAGAAATTGAAAAAATGCCTAATCAGGAAATCTCATTCAATTTTGTATGTGGACTAGAATTAGGGAAAAAATTTAAATCTTAATAATCAACAAAAATAACAGTACTAATGGAAGAAATTAAAAACCGTTCAGAAATATTATTCTTATACGAAATCGAGAATGCAAACCCAAATGGTGATCCTTTAAATGAAAATCGCCCTCGATTTGATACTGAAGAAAATAAAGTGCTCGTCTCAGATGTACGCTTAAAAAGAACTATTAGAGATTATTGGTTTGAATACAAGGGTTATAATGGTTCCGGTGACAAGGATATTTTTGTAAGAGAAACAAAATATTCCGATGGTAATGAGGAATTTATTGCTTCTGGTTCACGCAGAGCTGAATTGTTCAAAGAAAGTAGTGACAAAGTATTAGAAACTTGTATTGATGTACGTGTTTTTGGAGGGGTCTTACCTATTAAAAAAGACACCTTCACCTATACTGGTCCTGTTCAGTTTCAAATGGGTAAATCACTGCATCAAACGGAAATTATTACGGAGCAAGGAACAGGTGCTTTTGCTTCTGGAGACAAAAATAAACAAACTACATTTAGAACAGAATATAAAATTCCTTATGCATTAATTGGGTTTAATGGAATTATAAATGAAAAAGCTGCGAAATATACCAAAATGACAGAGGTAGATCGGAAATTATTACTGGAAGGTATTTGGAATGGTACAAAAAACCTTATCTCTCGTTCAAAATTCGGTCAGATTCCTTTATTGCTTTTAACTGTAAACTATAAAGAACCATATTATATCGGCGGGTTGAGACAGCGTTTGAAAATCAACTCAGAGAAAAGTGATCTACAGATAAGAACTACTGAAGATTATAAAATAGATCTTACAGATTTGCTTAAAGAAATTAAGGCTCAATCAGATAAAATTACCACTGTAGAAGTTCAAGTGGATAGTCGCTTAGAATTTATATATAATGACAAATCATATAATTTAGAAAATAAAAAATACCTAGTAAATGAATTCTGAAACAGCACTCATATTCGATATTTCTGGAGAATATGGACACTTTAGAAAATTCAATACCACGACTTCTCCGCTAACTTATAGTATTCCAACACCTTCAGCCATTTATGGACTTTTAGGAGCAGTTTTGGGTATAGAGCGAGAAGATTCTCACAATAAAATTAGAGAAAAAAAAGAGCATTTAAGAGAAGTTTTCAGCTGTAAAAATGCTTCGGTTACTGTTAGACCTCTTTCAGAAATAAAGAAAGTAAATATTGGATTTAATCTTTTAGACACAGGCTCTTACCAATCGTTTTTTAATGTGACCAATAGAACCCAAATTGAATATGAACTTTTAAAAGATCCGAAATTCAGAATTTATTTGAGCTGGGATCATCGCTTAAAAAGCGAATTGACCGAACGTCTAAAAAACAAGAGATTTCATTTTAATCCTTATTTGGGTATTAGTCAAATGACTGCAAATATCGAATTCATAGGGGAAAAGGAGTTAATTGAAATTTCTGAAAATGATTATATTGAGTTTAATACAGCTATCAACCTTTCGGAAGTACAATCGGAAAAAGCTAACGTAGATATTGATTTTATTAAAGAACGAATTTTTCAGGTAGAAACTTTTCCGCTGGATATGCAAATTGATAGGACAATTAAACGCTACGGGGAAATTTTGATAGAGATGAATGGCGATAGCGTGAGAGCAGTACCGAATAAAAATTCATTTACCATCGAAAATGAAGGAAACATACAATTTCTATGAAAAGTATTGAGTCGCATCCAGGAATTCCGTTGGTCAATCATCTAACAGAAGTTGCAAAAAATTGTTTAGAAATTGCTAATGGAAATATCACAAATTTCGGCTTTGATAAAAAAATCAAAGCCGATTTGCTTTATATTTGTGGCTTTTTTCACGATTTAGGGAAGGCCACTTTTTATTTTCAAAATTACCTTCGTAATCCTGATAAACCCTACAATAGTTTAAAAAATCACTCTCTTCCTTCGGCTGTGTTTGTGTTTTACGCTTCCCAAGAATACTTAAAAGAAAAAGAACTTACTAAGAATGAGAGATTTTTACTAAGTGTGATTTGCTTTATTGTAGTAAGAAGACATCACGGTAATCTAGGCAACTTCAAAATTGAATTAGGCATTGATCATTTTAAGGAGGATTTAGGGAAGCAATTTAAATCCATAGACAAAAAAGCTATTCAAGAAATCATCCAAATAGGGAATGAAAAACTTGAAATTTCTTTGAATTGGGATAATTTTGTCAATTGGTTTGAAAATGATAGTTTCAGTAAAGAAACACGTTTTGAGCTCATCGAGTTTTACACATTTAATTTTCAGAAAAAATGGGAGAATTCTGAAAAATCTAAAACCTATTATCTTTTCTTATGGATGTTTGGAGCTTTATTGTTCTCAGATAAATCTGATGTTATCCTCGCTGGAAAATTTCCAGAAATCCCACACCTTGAATTAAAATATTTAACTGAATTCCGTAATGATAAGGGATTCAATATGCCGTCAACCATTATTAATGACCTTAAAAATAAAGCTTATTATTCAGTCATAGCATCTTTAGAAAATAAATTTAAAACTTCTAATCACTTTTATTCTATCACTCTTCCAACAGGATTAGGGAAAACCCTATCGTCCCTTGGATCATCATTAAAATTAAAAGAATTAGCAAAACTAAAGAAAGGAAAAATTATTATAGCCATCCCGTTTACCAGCATTATCGATCAAAATTATGAAGTTTATAGAGAGGTTTTCAATGATCCTGATAACTCACTACTTTTAAAGCATCATCATTTAGCCGAGCCCAAGTATAAAGAATGTGAAGATGCTGTTCGTGATTCGGAAGAAAGTCAATACTTAATAGAAACCTGGCAAAGTTCTGTGGTGGTAACAACATTTGTACAGCTACTAGAATGCCTTATTACCAATAACAAAACAAAATTACTTAAATTTTCCGCTCTATCTAATTCTGTAATTATTTTAGATGAAGTTCAACAAATCCCACACCCACTTTGGGAAGTTATCCGTCAGGCTTTTTTCTCTATAGCTGAACATTTGAATTGCTACATTATTTTAATGTCTGCTACACAGCCACTAATCTTTAAACCAGAAGAAGAGATCACTGAATTGGTAGAAAATCATCAAAACTATTTTTCATTCTTCAACCGAACAAGACTTGTAAATAAAACAAAAGAATCTATTTCATTAGATGAATTTACTGAAGTTATAATTGAATATTGTCTGGATAATCCTAAAAAGGATGTTTTAATCATTTTAAACACAAAAAAGACAACGTTAGAAACCTACCGGAATATTTATAAAAGTATTGATAATGAAGAAAGTGAGATTTTTTATTTAACAACCTTAATCACGCCATTTGAAAGAAAAAAAATTATAGATGAAATAAAATCAGAGAAAATAGGTACACGGCAAATAATAGTAAGCACACAACTAGTTGAAGCAGGCGTTGACATTTCCGTGGATACGGTTTTTAGGGCACTTGCTCCGTTAGATTCTATTATTCAGGCGGCGGGAAGAGCCAATAGATATGATGAAAAGGAAGAAGTAAGTGAAGTTTACCTTTATAAAATTGAAGAATTGGAAAAAGCAACTGGATTCATCTATGGTGCTGATTTGATCAAGAAAACAGAAAACGTTTTAAGAGATTATGATACTATTGAAGAAAAGGAATATTTGCAATTAATACAGAGCTATTTTGAGCAAGTAAAAGATCTTTCTGTCTATTCTGAAAACAATTACCTGAAAAGCTTACTAGCTTTGAACTTTGAAGAAACTGGGAATTTTAAACTGATTGAAGACATGAAATCAGAATCCATTTTTATTGGCCTGAATGAAAATTCAAAACAAGTTTGGAGAAAATTTTTAGCAATTAAAGAGGATGAAAAATTAGATGTTTTTGAAAAGAAAAAAGCTTTTGCTTCAATTAAAGCTGAGTTCTATGATTACGTGTTGAATATCAATATTCCCTATGACTCAGAGGATATTGGACTTCCCTTTGAACCTACATTAGGATTCTATTATGTGGATTTAGAAAATCAAACTAAACCAATATATAATTGTAATTCTGATTTTAGCCCAAACAAAGAAGGATATGTTTTTGAAGGTATAAATGTTCTAACATTTTAATACCTGTTATTCATTAAAGCAAAGTAACTATGACAATAACCTCAACCTTCCAAAAAACACCTATATGCCGCATCCAATTCCCTGAAATCAAACTCCTGACTCGGGATGCACATAAACTACGCGGCTATTTTGGGAATTTGTTTAAAGAACATTCTCCCCTTCTACACAATCATTTTGAAGACGGAAGCTTGAGGTATAGATATCCTGCAGTGCAATACAAGGTTTTGGCAGGTGTACCAACGCTTATTGGTATTGGTGAAGGGGCTTCTTTGTTGCCAAAGCTATTCTTGAAAATCAAGGAGCTGAAACTGGATGGACTCTCATACCCTATTCATAGCAAAAACATACACCATAGCCAAGAACAAATCGGATTCTCGGAAGAATTACAAACGTATCGGTTCGAAACATTATGGATGGCACTAAATCAGGAAAATTATCGAATCTATGTGAAACTAGATACTGGTTTGGAAAAGAAAAAAATGCTCAATAGTATCCTGATTGGACATGTGCTAAGTCTGTTAAAAAATACGGAAATAATACTAGAGACGGATCAGCGCTTAATGGCCATGACAACATTACAGGAGAAATCAACTCAGTTTAAAGGCCAGACAATGGTAGCATTTACTGGCGAATTTGTAATCAATGCCCATATTCCAGATGGACTGGGACTCGGCAAATCAGTATCCAGAGGCTTTGGATCTGTAAAAAAAATATAATCCATGCAGATTTTTATCAATACCTACGGCACATACCTCCATGTCAAAGACGATATGTTTGAGATTAAAGTAAAGGAAGATAAATCCAAGCCCGCCAAGATCAATCATATTGCAGCACATAAAATCACTTCCTTTATTCTCTCAAAAGGGTCTGCGATTACCACTGATGCTATTGCCTTGGCACTTCGCCATAATATAGATATTGTGGTTGTGGAAAGAGATGGTCATCCAATGGGAAGGTTTTGGCATAGCAAGTTGGGAAGTACAACCAAGATCCGTAAGCGTCAACTTCAAGTCTCCATGGATGAAGAAGGCCTGAGGTATATCAAGAGTTGGCTGGTAACGAAACTTGAAAATCAAACAGATTTTATAAATGATCTTAAAAAGAACCGTCCAGCTCTTCAGGAAAAACTAGAACAACGGGTTTCCTCAATCCTAGAACTTCGAACCAAAATAGCTCAAGTAGAAGGCAATTCTGTAAATGCAGTTGCAGATAGTATCAGAGGCTGGGAAGGATCGGCTGGAAGGCATTATTTTGAATCTCTTTCACTTTGTATTCCAGTTGCCTTTTCATTTAAAGGCAGGAGTTTCCGCCCAGCAAAAGATCCATTCAATGCCATGCTCAACTATGCATACGGCATACTCTATAGTCGTGTAGAGCGTGGATTGATGCTAGCAGGGCTGGATCCCTATGTAGGTTTTATGCACAGAGATGATTATAATACTAAAAGCCTCGTATTTGATTATATTGAGCCTTATCGCATCCATGCTGAGCGCTTTGTTTTTCGGTTATTTTCAGGAAAAAAGATTAACAAGGCATTTTTCGATGAATTTAAGGGGGCTGTTTCACTAAATGCTGAAGGTAAAGCGTTTTTTGTCAGTCCATATCTCGAATATTTAGACAGCGAAAAAATAAGATATGCTGGGAGAAATCAGACACGTATGAATGCGCTACAGATGGAAGCGCACAAATTTGCCAATTTGTTAATAGAAAAAAACGATGAAAATTAAGCCGATATGATTGTTTGGGTATTATATGACATAAAAAATGACAAGGCAAGAACTAAGGTTTCTAAAATCTGTAAACATACAGGACTCTATCGAGTGCAGTACTCCTGCTTTTTAGGAACTTTAAATAAAAATGAGAAAGACAGCCTTCAGCTGGAAATTGAATTCTTGCTGGACGATGCTGTTGATAAGGTATACATTTTCAATATGAGCAAGGATGAGTTGAAAAGTTGTGCTATGCTAGGACAGGCATTTGATGAAAAATTGATCAGTGATGAAGTAAAATCCTTGTTTTTCTAATGTATAGCTTCTATCCTTCTCAAATAATAGAGTATTTGTACTGTGCACGATTCACTTATTTTGAATATGTTTTAAGAATCCCCCAGTTTGAAGATAAATTTCATAAAGTTCAGCGGGGCCGAGATGTGCACCAGGAGAAGCTAGAACAGAATAAATCCTATCTCAGAAAAAAAATAGGAGCAGTTGAGAAATGGCCAGACCAGTACTTAAGTATAGAAGGCCTGAGGGGCAAAGTTGATGAAGTATTATTGTTAGAGGATGGAAGTTATGCTCCGCTAGATTATAAGTTTGCAGAATGGAAAGAGCGCCTTTATGACACTTATCGTCAACAGTTAATCTGCTATGCAGTTTTGATAGAAGCTAATTTTGAAGGAAAGGTAACTAAGGGATTTCTTGTATATACCAGATCATCGAATAAGCTTATAGAAGTTGATATAGACGAAAAAGCAAAAGAAGAGATTAAAGAGAGTATGGCGGCAATGGCAGAAATTATTAGTAAAAATTTTTTCCCAAAAGCGACGAAATTCAAGCAGCGATGCTTAAATTGTACCTATAGAAACATCTGTATTCAATAATCTGGTGACGAATTTATTCTAGCAATGCGAAAATCGTTTTATAAAACTTTATTTATCAGGTGTTTATGTCTGCGGAAAATTGGAAAAAACAGTAATTATAATGTTCTTTGACGTCATGAAAAACATAAAATATAGAGATCAAAAAACAACATATACAATTGGTAATAAGAGGTTTGAGACAGAAATCGACTTCCAATACCAAATCCACCTCAAATAGGATTGAAACCGAAATTCTAGCAGATGTTTGGAAAACAGTCCATGCTTCCAATACCAAATCCACCTCAAATAGGATTGAAACTAATGGATCTCACCTTCATCTTCAGCATCATTCCTACTTCCAATACCAAATCCACCTCAAATAGGATTGAAACCGAAATTCTAGCAGATGTTTGGAAAACAGTCCATGCTTCCAATACCAAATCCACCTCAAATAGGATTGAAACAACATTAAT
>Ga0222651_1001463_pt1 | contig 11537 bp, 9 predicted proteins | sample AntAcemetagen369_FD_179855 | JGI IMG/M metagenome (GOLD analysis project Ga0222651, IMG submission 179855) | Saline water microbial communities from Ace Lake, Antarctica - #369 | ecosystem: Environmental > Aquatic > Non-marine Saline and Alkaline > Saline | place: Antarctica: Ace Lake | collected...
ACAAATTGAATTTGGATATATCCACTAAACTCTGAACTCATGAAAAAAATAATCTACTTAACAACTGTTCTCTTTTGCTTTATTGTCTTAAGCAGTTGTACAAATGACGAGGATGACGAAAAAATTGATGTCCTTACACCAGCGGAAAGCACTCAAACAATCCTTGAACCTACGGTTTAAGGAAGAAAAAAAGGTCGATTTGGAGATTATCATACTCTAAATCGACCTTTTTAATATTATTTTCTTTCCTACTAAACTTCTTTTATTTTAAAGGTCGCTGCCCAATCACTTAAAGGTAATGGTAAAAGTAACGCCCTTATTAACTTCACTTTCTACGTCAATAGACCCTCCTAGGCGATTAATATGATTATATACAAGATAGAGTCCAACCCCTTTACTGTCTCCATTGTGATGAAACTTCTGATTGAGTCCAAAAATTTTATCCCCAAACTTCTCCATATCAAACCCTAGACCATTATCGGTATAAACTAACTGCTTCTTGCCTTCTGAAATACGCGAAGTTATAGAAATCACTGGCGAAACAACCGGTCTGGCATATTTTATAGAATTCGTTAGCAGATTTAGGAAAATACTTTCCATATAATTTACATTGTGCTGTACACTAGTCAAGCCTGAAAAATCAACATTAAAGGTTACATTCGCATTGTTCAATAAGGAACTGATGGAAAGCTTAACTTGTTTGAGAGCCTTCTTAAAATCCACTTCCTCCAATTCTAATTCCGAAGCATCTTTCTTGCTCAATAAGTCCACATATGTGTTAAGCGATTTATTGAGACCCTCGGTGGACCTCCTCATATAATCCAAAGTTTCCAAAATTTCAGGATCGTCAATTTTATCGATATCCAAAAATCCAAAAATGGACAATAAATTGTTTACCGGTGACCTTAGATCATGTGAAGTGGTGTAATTGAGTTGTTTTAATTCCAGGTTTTTGTTTACAAGGTTAATCAGATGTTCTATACGCTCTTTTTCCAAACTCTTTTTGTGCGTAATATTTTTGGCAATGGCATATACCAAATTTTCTTCCTCCAAAGGAATTGAAGTCCAATGTAACCAAATTACATCTCCAGATTTAGTAACGTATCTATTCTCATAATTGACCAAAGGGACGTTATTTTTCAAATTATCCCTGTATCTGGCCGTCATGTCTCTATCTTCCTCATGAATGAATTCCCGTATTTGGCTGGATAACAACTCCTCCTCCGTATAGCCCAATAGTTGGATCAAAGCTGGATTTACTCTTTTAAAATACCCGTCAAATCCAGCTATACAAAGTAGATCCATGGATAGGTTAAAAAAGGGTTCGAGGCTTAGATTTTCTGTATTCGGCATAAGACTTGTTAGCATTGTTGAAATATACTATTTTTAATTAAAAACTGAATACAGACACTTTGATCCACCACCAGCAGGGCTCTCTCTCACACCCAATAAGAACCATAAGATTCTTCGTTATTGAGAATTATTTATAAGGACATTAATAAAACAAAAAATGAAAGCCATATGTTTAGCGGTCTTATCGTATTATTTTTGACTTCTATGCCTTTCCCTTGCCAACAAAGTGTTTTTTAACAACATAGCAATGGTCATTGGCCCCACACCACCGGGAACAGGGGTAATAAAAGAGGCCTTCTTGCTCACATTTTCAAAATCGACATCTCCGGTTATATAATATCCCCTTTCTTTAGTTTCATCTGGGACGCGTGTAATACCAACATCGATAATTACCGCATCGTCCTTCACCATTTCAGCTTTTAAAAAGTTTGGCACTCCCAAGGCAGAAATAACAATATCGGCTTGCGAAATTATTTGTGTAATGTTCTTGGTGTGGCTATGTGTTAAGGTAACGGTAGAATTTCCCGGCCAGCCTTTTCTCCCCATAAGGATACTCATTGGCCTTCCCACGATATGGCTTCGCCCAATAACGACAGTATGCTTTCCTTTGGTCTCAACTTTATATCTTTCTAGTAGTTCCAAAATTCCAAAAGGAGTTGCCGGAATAAAAGTACTCATATCCAGGGCCATTTTTCCAAAATTGGTAGGATGAAATCCGTCCACATCCTTATCCGGATCTACTGCCAATAAAACGCGCTGGGTGTTGATCTGCTCCGGCAAAGGCAATTGAACTATAAATCCGTCTATATCGTCGTTCTGATTAAGTTCTTGGATTTTGTTCAACAATTCCTGCTCAGAGGTTGTACTGGGTAATTGTACCAAGGTAGATTCGAAACCCACTTTCTCGCAGGACCTTACCTTACTACCCACATAGGTAAGACTGGCACCATCGTTCCCTACGATTACTGCTGCCAAATGTGGCACCTTTTCTCCACGCTCCCGCATTTTAGCCACCTCAGCAGCTATTTCCTCCTTAATTTGATTCGATACTTTTTTACCGTCTAAAATTTCCATTCATTTAAAGTTTAATGTTGAAGGTTGTTGTTTGTTGAATTTAGAGCCCTTGTATTCTGACCGGGACAAGTAATTTATAAAGGAACTGATTTTTTTACTTTCCAAAAGAACCATTTCGTAAAGAACCTCGAAAGAGGCATTGTCTATATGATTTCTATCCAGCACTCTATAAAGCTGGGAACGTAGTTCACCACAGGAAGCTTTTGCTATACTCAAAAATTGAATAAATTCCCGATTACCATTGCGCTCAAACCCTTCTGAAATGTTATCCATAATTGATCCAGAACTTTTATCCATCCGATTCCGAAGAGCATAATTGTTGCCTAATGAGGTGGTTTCAAAAATTTGATACACTTTATGGCATGTCTCCCGAGCGATCTGCCATATTTCCAAATCTTCAAACCTTTCAATCTTTGCCATTTGGACTTCTCTTTTACACCTTGAACCTTGAACCTTGAACCTTGAACCTTGAACCTTGAACCTTAAACCTTAAACCTTAAATAATATTACTTCATCCCCTTCATTGCACCCATCATTTGCATCATTTTTTTACCGCCGCCGCCTTGCATCATTTTCATCATCTTGCTCATTTGATCAAATTGCTTTAACAATTGATTTATTTCCTGAATACTGGTTCCACTCCCGCTGGCTATTCGCTTTTTGCGACTCGCATTTAATTTCGCAGGTGTAGAACGTTCGTCCGGGGTCATGGAATGTATAATGGCCTCAATATGTTTAAAGGCATCGTCATCTATATCCAATCCTTTTAATGCCTTGCCCGCACCGGGGATCATCCCCATAAGATCTTTAAGACTACCCATCTTTTTTATTTGCTGGATCTGGCTTAAAAAATCATCGAAACCAAATTTGTTCTTGGCTATTTTCTTTTGAATTTTTCTAGCTTCCTCTTCGTCAAACTGCTCTTGGGCCCTTTCCACCAAAGACACCACATCTCCCATTCCGAGGATTCTCTCGGCCATACGGGAAGGATAAAAGACATCTATGGCATCCATCTTTTCTCCGGTACCAATAAATTTTATAGGCTTATTAACAACCGACTTAATGGAAATTGCAGCTCCACCACGGGTATCCCCATCCAATTTTGTAAGTATAACACCATCAAAATTAAGTACATCGTTAAACGATTTTGCTGTATTAACCGCATCCTGACCAGTCATGGAGTCGACCACAAACAAGGTTTCCTGAGGTTGTATGGCCTTATGAATGTTGGCAATTTCATTCATCATTTGCTCATCCACTGCCAAACGACCCGCCGTATCTATAATAACCACATTAAAACCATTGGCCTTTGCATGGGCAATACCTGCTTTGGATATCGCCACTGGATCATTGTTGCCCCTATCGGAGAAAACCTCTACCCCAATCTGCTCACCAACTACTTGAAGTTGCTCTATAGCAGCAGGCCGATAAACATCACAGGCTACCAATAATGGTTTCTTATTCTTTTTTGTTTGAAGGTAATTGGCCAATTTTCCAGAAAAGGTAGTTTTACCAGAACCTTGAAGACCTGACATTAAGATAATGGAAGGTGTTCCTGACAGATTGATGCCGGCTGCGTCACCGCCCATAAGCTCCGTAAGTTCATCCTTTACCAATTTCACCATTAGTTGTCCCGGCTGAAGGGAGGTCAATACATCCTGCCCCAAAGCCTTTTCCTTCACCTTATTGGTAAACTCTTTGGCTATTTTAAAGTTGACATCCGCATCCAAAAGTGCTCTACGCACTTCTTTTAAGGTTTCCGCAACATTAATCTCCGTAATTTGTCCATGCCCTTTTAGAACATGTAACGCCTTATCTAACTTTTCACTTAAATTGTCGAACATAGTCTTACTGTATTTTCAAGAAAGGGCAAATTTAAGAATAACTGCCGTAAGTCTGAAGCCCGAGGTGAAAAATAAAAACGTAAAAAAAAGGGCAGCTTCTTAAAGAAGCCACCCTTTTCCAAAAATTGGGGCAAAATTTTTATTTCTTTTCGAAGACCAAAATTTCCGTGGTGTTATCTCCGCTAATATTTTTAAGCTCAATTCGGGTACTGGTAACCGAAACAATTTTCCAATCGTCCATTAAATCCTGCAAAATCGTTGCCAAGCCAAAATTAAGATAGCATTTCAATTCTCCTTCGCTATCCCTGATTATTCTCCATAGTCCTGGGTAGGTAGGTCCAGATACTCCTGCAGTAACATTAACAGCAAGTTCGGCTTGAAAAGCGAAAGTAAAAGCAGCATAATCCAGAGTTTCCTCGTTATCACCATCCATATACTTTGCAACCAACCATTCGCCACTCATCATTTTATTTCTTATGTCAGGAATATCGCCATCACTATTATTATTATCACAAACCCTTTCCAAGATAAGTTCATAATTGTCATCTTCGATATTGAATTTTAAGCGTTTGTCCCTAAGATCGGACAACAACCATTCAAAACTAACTCCAGGCTCATCACCCATGGTAATGGCCATCACCAAACGTCCTTGAGCATTGGTAGTTATGGCCCATTGGCCTTCAGAAATATTGGACTCGTTACTTAAAGTGACCACTCCTTCCGCATGAAAATTAAATTCATATCCCAAAAGTCTATCAACCTCTTCGTTATTAAGCCCCACCCTTTTAATGACCCAGCTACACTCTTTCAATATCTCCCTTAAAGTATCCGGCGTATTGTCCACGATATCACATGCCTTTTTCATTATTATTCTCTCCCCTTCACCCGCATATAATTTTATTTTACCATTATCCAAGTCATAAACATACCATTCCAAAGTAAAATCTGCCAAGGCTTCAAACTCAAGTTTCAACAACACCCTATGCTCGCCTATCCTTGTGGTCCAAGTACCCATAAGACTATTTCCGACCCTATCTTTCATTACCACCTTACCATCTTCTGTAAAATTCATTACATACTCAAAATACTGATCGGTGTTATCCAAATTAGCTCTAATCACCTCACGTACCAACCATGGGCAGGCCACAAGATATTCTTCCAAACGCTCTTGGGTAAAGTCATTATCATGAAAATCATTATCATCATCCTCATCACATTCACTTTTAGCAGTTTCAATGGCTTGGGCCAATTCAGCATTATTGTTTACACTAATTTTAGTGTCATTATATAATTGCAATGAAATAGGGAAATCAAAACTAAGTAGGTCATCATCTCCACGCTCCGCAAAATAGCGTCTTAACTGCATATCATTTTCCACAGTTACACTACCTGATTGCTGAAGATTAACATCAAAGGAATACACCACAATTGGATATGCAAAATCTATACATTCAATATCATCGTCATCCCCACCTTCTAGACACTCTTTGGCTCTTTCACGAAGTTCCTCCCTGTTATTTATCTTAATTTCCGTATAATCCGATAGGGTTATATTAATAGGAAATGTAATATCCAGGATATCATCATCAATCTCCACTTCATCAAAAAGTTTCTTGATCAACTTTAAATCCTCAACTGCATCTATCTCAACATCTAGACCATTTACATTTACTACATAGGGGAAGTTGATAGCAAAACAACTGGCTCCATCCACAATATTATCATAAGATCCATCTTTGGAAGAGGTTCTTTGTATTAATTGTCCAGTACTGGAACTTGCCAAAATGGCCTCCTGGCTATCTTCACCAGGTAATTCTTCAAATTCTTCTTGACAAGAGGTGAAATTTAATGCCAACAGCAGTAGGCTCCCGTACATTAAATATGACATAAACTTTTTCATAACGATTTGGTTTTTATTTGTTCGTATATATCTAAAACAACCCACTTTTAAAATACCCTACTCCATATTTCGTTTTTTTTAAAATATCTTTGAAAAAATAAAAATAAGAAGGATTGAAAGCTATCAAAGAAGAACATGTATGCGAGGAAGAAGTTTACGCTTCCATCTTTAGTACCCATTCCAAAACGGTTTTTAATTACATATATTATAAGTTTGGTAACGAAGAGAAAGCGTATGACGTTGTACAGGAGGCATTTATAAAATTATGGGAGAACTGCTCCAAGGTTGCTCCGGACAAGGCAAAGGCCTACGTATACACCATTGCCAACAATTTATACCTAAATGTTATAAAGGCGGAAAAAGTTAGATTAAAATATGCCCCTGACACCAATGCCGTGGTGCATGAATCCCCTGATTTTCTTATGGAAGAACAGGAATATAAAGAAAAATTGGAACGGGTGCTCCAGGCCTTGCCCGAAAACCAGCGCACTACCTTTTTACTCAATAGGATCGATGGAAAGAAATATTCAGAAATTGCTGAAATGGAAGGGGTAAGTGTAAAGGCTATTGAAAAAAGGATGCACTTGGCCTTAAAAACGCTGAGAGATCAAATTGAAGGGATATAAGGGTAGAATTGAGTACGGATTATTGTTTAATGAGGGAATGAACTATTGGATTACAATGTGATTTTGATTTAACCCAATTAGCGGTTTGGAAACTCTTGTTTATACAGTTCAAGGTTATGGAGTTTTCATTTTATACCGCAGTACCAATCCTAATACTCAATACTAATTTCTCAATACCAATAATAATTGTTAATTAAAAAGTAGGGTATTTAACATCCTAATTGTTATACTTATATAAAGCTAGAAACCATGCAAGAAAATTATTTGGCAAAATGGCTAAACAACGAACTTTCCGAAGAGGAGCTCGTTAGTTTTAAAGAGTCCAAAGAGTATGCCTCGTATTTAAAATTACGTAAGGCCACCGATAATTTGGTTGGCCCTGATTTTGACATGGCAAAAGCATGGGAAGACCTCAACACTCAAAAGAACTCCAAAGTAACCAAAGTAGTTAAACTAAATCCTTTTAAAAAATATGTAAGCATTGCTGCGGCTATAGCCTTAATTTTTACGGCTACTTATTTATATTATGGCACACTGACCGAAAATATAAGTACCCAATATGCAGAAAGAGCGGAAATAGTGCTTCCCGATGCGTCTGAAGTACAATTGAACGCAGATTCCCAAATTGCTTACAGCAAAAAGGATTGGGATAACAAACGAAATATAACGCTTAACGGGGAAGCTTTTTTTAAAGTTGCCAAAGGCAAGCGTTTTACCGTGACCACAGAGAACGGAACCGTTACCGTATTGGGCACACAGTTCAACGTAGAAAACAGAAAAGGCTATTTTGAAGTGGCTTGTTATGAAGGATTGGTAAGTGTTGTCTACAATAAAAAAGAGGTTAAACTTCCTGCCGGCAATTCATTGGTAGTCATTAATGGTAAGGTACAGGCCTTGGAAATCCCAAATATCAAGGAACCATCTTGGATAGGTAATGAAAGTAATTTCAAGAGCATTCCATTGCAATATGTCCTGGATGAATTCCAAAGACAGTTCAATTTAGAGGTCACCACCCAAAATATTGATACCGATCAATTATTTACTGGGTCCTTTAGCAATACCGACAAAAATTTAGCGTTGCAAAGTATAAGTACTCCTTCTCAAATGAAATATAAATTAGAGGGAAATAAAGTGCTGTTCTATGTTGAAGCACCATAAATACTGCGTATTTCTTTTAGGTCTGTTTGTATTTCTAGTTTCTTACGCCGCTAGAGCGCAGGAAAGTTCTTCCCAAAAAGCAAACCTAATCAGTTATATTGAGGAACTGGAAAGGGAATTTAACATTAAGTTCTCTTATGCGGATGAGGACCTACAACTATTACTGATTACCGTTCCTATTACCAATTCGCTACCTGAAATCATTGAGGAACTCCGCAAGCAGACATACCTTGACATAACCAAATTGGACGACCGCTATTTTGCCATATCCAAACCCAACTTCATAAATATCTGTGCCAATGTAGTGGACAATTTTGAGAACACTACCATTTTTAATGCCACCGTGGAGGTCTTGGGCAGCAACATATCCCAAATTACCGATCTGGAAGGCCGATTCTATATAAAGGATGTTCCCAGAAATGTAAATATTGCGATTAAACACCTTGGATTTAAAACTAAATATTTGTCAGCCGAAGAACTGGCAGGCAACAATCCTTGCAAGACCATCCTAATGTCACCAAATTACCAACAACTGGAAGAAGTGGTTGTTTACCAGTTCCTAACCACTGGTATTACCAAAGAATCCGATGCCAGTATTGAGTTGAATACGGATAAATTCGGAATACTACCTGGCCTAATAGAACCAGATGTTCTACAGACCATTCAGGCATTACCAGGTATTAAGAGTGTGGATGAGACAGTATCCGACATCAACGTTAGGGGAGGAACAAACGACCAAAATTTAGTACTTTGGGATGGAATAAAGATGTACCACTCCGGACATTTTTTTGGCTTAATATCCGCTTTTAATCCTTATTTGATTGAAAAGGTTAATATTATAAAAAACGGGACCAGCGTCCAATATGGCGACGGAGTAAGCAGTGTTATAAACATTAGGACCAGAAATACTATACCCGATGCATTTGTTGGAGGAGCTGGATTTAATTTATTGAGCGGTGATGTGTACGGACAACTTCCCCTTTCCAAAAAAGTTTCCGTTCAATTCTCAGGCAGACGCTCAACCACAGACTTTATTAACACTCCAACCTACAATCGATTTTTTGATAAAGTTTTTCAGGATAGTGAGGTAAAGGACAATGGCAACACCTCCAATGATGCAAACATTTTAAGAAACGAGGATTTTTACTTCTATGATTTTACCGGTAAATTCCTTTATGACATCAATGAGAATCAAAAAGTAAGAATTAGCTTTATCAATACCAACAACCACCTTAGTTACACCGAAAAAACAGAAGATCGCACAGCAACAAGTTTATTAGATCAGGCCAACCTTTCCTTTGGGGGAAGTCTGGAAAGTATTTGGAATTCTAATTGGAGTACTCATTTAAACTTATACTATACCAGTTACAACCTGGATTCCCAGAACATACCTTCTGAAACCCAACAGCTTTTTCAAAGTAATCAGGTTTTGGAAAAGGCCGTAAAGCTGAATACCAAGTACAAATTGGGGAACGGACTTCAATGGCTTAATGGATATCAATTGAACGAAGTGGGCATAACCAACTATACAGAAGTTAGCCAACCTCCTTACAAGAGCAATATTAAAGGGGTAATAATGACCCATTCCCTATTTTCGGAGCTGGATTATGAATCGAAAAATAAAAAATTGATTGCCAGGGGTGGACTTAGATTAAACTACATTAAAAACCTAAAGACGTTTAAAACTTTTGAAGCCATTATTTTGGAGCCTAGATTAAACATCAACTACGCCTTTACGGATGGTATTAAGACGGAATTATTGGGAGAATATAAAAGTCAGACCACCAACCAAATAATCGACTTAGAGCAGAATTTTCTTGGTATTGAAAAAAGACGATGGATACTATCGGACGACGACATTTTGCCCATTACAAAAAGTAAACAAGTATCACTTGGCCTCAACTATGACAAAAACACGCTGTATGTTGGTATAGAAGGGTTCTACAAAAAAGTGGATGGCATTAGCACGGCTACCCAGGGCTTTCAGAATCAGGATCAATTTAGTGGCGAAATAGGAAAGTATGATGTTTCTGGTATCGAATTTTTGATCAACAAAAAAACAGCCACCTACAGCACTTGGTTCAGCTACGCCTACAACACCAACAATTATACTTTTGAGAACATAACCCCTAACAAATTCCCCAATAATCTGGATATAAGGCACACCATTACTTTTGCTGGAACCTATACCTATAAAAATTTCAGAATGGGGCTAGGTGCCAATTATAATACAGGAAAACCATACACCAAACCACAGGAGGGAAACAACTCCATAATATTAAATGTTTTTCCCAACAAAATTAACTACGAGGAACCTAATAGCAGTAGACTGCCCTACTACCTTAGGGCAGATGCTTCAATTGTTTATAATTTTAAGCTAAGTACAGGAATTAAGTCTTCCGTTGGTGCTTCTGTATTGAATATATTGAACAAAAAAAATATTTTGAATACCTATTACCGGATAAATGATCAAAACGAAATTGAAACTGTAGAACGGGTCTCCCTTGGCATTACACCTAACTTTAGTTTCCGAATGAGCTTTTAGCACCCCTCGCGCTATTCCAGCAATAATAATCAAGGGTTGATATTTGGCTAAGGACTTTGTTGCCACCACTTAAATTAATTCACCCGGGATTATTGCCACAAAAAAAAGCCGGAAGCTTTATGATAGACCCTATCCAAAACTCCCGGCCGATATAAATAAAAATCAAATTACTTACTCAAATCCTTAATTCTAATATTCCTAAAGGCTAATTCGGCACCATGACCCAAGAAACCAATATGTCCAGTATTTCTTTCCAAGCCTGGATGATCCTTATGGTCCGCTGTTCCATTCTTGGAAGCTTCTTTCCAATCTCCATCCACTATGACGGTACCATTCAAGGTTATTTTAACATGATTCCCCTTAACGATCACCTCTTGTGAATTCCACTCCCCTACTGGATTAAGAGCACCTCTTTTAGCTGCAATGATTCCATATACGGAACCATGGTACTGATAAGGTTGTAGATTGGCATATATTTCGGCCGTATCGTCCAAAATTTGCAATTCCTTGCCTTCATAAGCGGCATCCCCTTCCAAGGGGGCATGAATACCCAGACCATTATTGGCACCAGGGGTCAATTTAAAATCAAACCTGAAATTGAAATCCGAATATTCCTCGGCCGTAAACAAGTTACCATGTCCACCTCTTTTAGGGCGCACCAATAGCTCGTTGTTTTCCATAATATAATCGGTTTTATTTCCTATCCAATGATCTAGATTCTTTCCGTTCAACAAGGATTTAAAACCTTCCTCCCTTTCAGCTTCCGTCAATTGATCATCACCGGAACCAATCTCCCTAACATAAATATTCCTAAAGCCAAGGTCCTCCCCGTGGGCTTGCAATTCAATGGCCTCTTTGGCAAAGATGGCCTGTTTGCGATCCCAATAGTTTTCCAAAACTACATTGTCCGTAACCAAGACACCATTTAAATGTACGGTAACACGTTCACCTACCATTTTAATCCTGAAGGTATTCCACTCATCAATAGGGTTATCGGCTACCTGTAATGGTTTGCTCTCGTGTTTCTGGTTGTTGTA
>Ga0222651_1001465_pt1 | contig 11527 bp, 9 predicted proteins | sample AntAcemetagen369_FD_179855 | JGI IMG/M metagenome (GOLD analysis project Ga0222651, IMG submission 179855) | Saline water microbial communities from Ace Lake, Antarctica - #369 | ecosystem: Environmental > Aquatic > Non-marine Saline and Alkaline > Saline | place: Antarctica: Ace Lake | collected...
TGTCCAACCTTTGGCCGCTCGTGGTCTTGTTAGCGGTGCCCGTTACCTAGTGATCGGTTCATGGCTATTCTATCCAATCGTATTTATCTTTCCCATGCTTGGATTCGATGGCCCAACAGCTGAAACTTTTGTCCAAGTCGGTTACACAATTGCAGACGTTGTTGCCAAAGCAGTCTTTGGTATATTGATCTTCGCAATTGCGCTGAAAAAGTCTCAAGTTGAAGAACCATTAGTCGCCTAATCCGCGAGCTTTCTATGCATCTCCCAAGCAGTCTTGATCGCTACGGCGATACTGTGTCACCAGTAGCGATCAAGACGCTTATTTGGGAGTCCTTTCGACAGGGCAACGCTCTTGGCCTATCCCCTTTAGAAGATGCGTTTGAGCATCACTTTAAAGTCCTTGGCGGCCAGACTCGTGCACGCTTTGCATTCGAATGTTCAGAGAAGTTGGGTATTAGTTTTGGCGATGCTGAGATCATTGCCGCTTCGGTTGAAGCCTTGCACAATGCATCACTCGTCCTTGACGATGTGCAGGATGGTTCGGACAAACGTCGAGGACATGCTTCCGTGGCCTCACAATATGGCGACAATGTCGCGATTGGATTGGCTCATCGGCTGGTTACGACATCATTTGAATGTCTTACGGAGCTAAGCAGTCTAGAACAACTAGGCCCTATCATTAAACTTATTAATAAATCAATCGCCGACACGATTGAAGGGCAAACTTACGATCTGAGTGCTAACCGTTCGAATGCCACGCTTGAAATGCGTCTAGAATCGGCCAAAAATAAGTCCGGCCCATTATTTGCACTCGCTTTCGAAATACCGCTAATTTTTGCGAATCTCGCAAAATACCTCCCTTTTGCCCACCAAGCTGCTTGCCAGTTTGGACTAGGCTACCAGATCATTGACGATCTAAAAGACCGTGTCGCAGACAAAGCTAGTGGAAAGGGTTCCAACATAGCACTGGCACTCGCCATGGACAAAAAAGATACTCACGAAGCGGTCGCAGAAACAGTCCAAATTGGATTTCTTTGCTTGACTGACGCTTGTGAGCAATCGCGCGCTTTACCATGTGAATCAGGCCAGTCTTTGGCCTGTGCAAGCGAACGACTTCTTGCACAACTTGCAGCATTCCAAGATTAAAGCAGACGTAGAAAAAAGACAGATGTAGAGTATAGATGGGTTAATCTATTCATTAAGCTTGTTCAACCAAGCCGTCCTACATCGCTTCGCTAAGCTCTTTTAAAAAGTTTCGTAACTACTCAGGTCCATTGCAGCCAGGATTAACTGGACGTCCGGGACATAGCCGTGCGCTTTGGAGTGTTGGAGTATTGGAGTGTTGGAGTGTTGGAGTTTAAACATTGGCCACCATTACTCCGCCCTACGATTATCAGGAATCGAACTCCGGAATAAACGGATTGCCATGGAACAAACGGGTCAGGGCATCCATGGCACCAACAGCATTTTTGCGGGCCGTTGAGACGTAGCTTCGGATACGACAGAAGGTTTTTGCGCCGTCCTCAGTTCGGAACGAGCCGGATATTTTCTGTTGCAACTTGATCATGCGCAGATCGCGCTCGGCCAGATTGTTGTCAAAGGGTACGCTAAAGTCATACATGAAGGCAAGCGCTTCGGATCGATGTTGATCCAGCCGTTCCAGCAGGTTGCGCGCTTTGGTCTTTTTGCGCCGTCCGCGTTTCTTCTTGGCTCCGGGGGGCCGGGGCGGCAGCGGATTTGCCGCATAGCCTGCATCCAGGATCTGCTGATAGCGTGTTTCGAAGTGACGCAACTGGCACCGCTCGAGATGACCGACAGTCTGTTTGGCTTGCCGGGCGGCATTTTTGATCTCGAGCAGGCAACCGATCATGTGATCGGCCCAGTCCTGCTGGTGCTGTTCGTGCACAAAGATCAGCTCGCGCAGGTGATGGGCGTTGCACAGACCGTGCAGGCAGTCGTAGCCAAAGTAGGATTTCCAAAAGTCGTGTATGGCTCTGCCACAGAAGTCGGGTAGGATGCCGATGGAGTCGAAAGCTTCGCCGCCGCGTTTTTGATGGACATCGTAGTAGGTGGCCCGGTTGGTCGATGCGGAATGGGTCCACCACAGCTTGCCCTCGACGCGGGAACCGGTTTCGTCGAAGTGGACCACCGGGGCGCGTTCGATGGCTGCCTTGATTTGTTCCACCGGCCCGGCGGCCAACTCATGGGAGCGGGCGATGATGTTGTCCAACGTGCCCTCGCTGATGGGACAACCGAAGAAGTCGCCCAGCAACTCGCTGGTTCGCGCATAGGGCAGATGTTGATAATTTTTGAGATAGACCGCCGCCGCTTGGATTGCCGGACCGTATTGGGCGGGGGCGTTGACGCCTTCGGGAAAAGCGGCTCTGTTGCAGTGGCCACAAGCACAAACCTTGGTCTCGGCCTGATGTTCGGTCACGATCAGCCGCAGGGGCGGAAGGTCGTGGACTTGTCGTTTCTCCAGGCCGTCGGCGAGCTGATCGGCCAGGGAGCGCCCGCAGCACTCGCAATTTTTGACTGGATGCACCTGGGTATGGTCGGGTTCGTCCACCCGCTTGAGTGTGTGGCCGGTATGGCCGGGCTGTCCGCCGGATTTGCGTTCCCCTTTTTTGCGCAGGCTCTTCGGGGCGGGCTTTTTATAACCGTCGCTGGAAGGTGGTTTACTGCTGTTGCTGGAGTTCTTGGCGAGTTGCTCCTGCAACTTCCGCACCTGCTGTTCACTGGCATCCAGACGCGTGCTCAGACTCTGCACCTGATGCTCCAAGGCGTCGATACGCGCGTCCATCATCAACAACACCCGCACGACAGTTTCCTTACCGGCATTGTAAATGGCCTCAGCCTCTGGACGTGTCATCACCTGCCCACCCTCCCTTCGGTTTGGGAGCAGGCCGGTCGGCACAACTCCCGGCGGAAGTGGGGGGTGAGCGGATACAGATAGATGTCTTTGACGCTGGTTTGAATGCTGTGGTTGCGGTCGTTGCGGGTCCGTCCTTGTGTCGAGCCCAGTCGCAGCCAGTTCGCGGCGCGGTAGCAGGTTCCCCGGAATCGGCTGCGGTCTACGAACGTCTCCAGCGCATGCACCGGATGCCCATACTTGGCCTGCCAGTCGCCACGAATCCGCCGCGCGATCAGCCCCAGCACATGACTGGCCAGATGCGGAACCTCCACCCACGGCAACAATAGAAAGCGGGTGTTGTTGGTGAGCCATTGCAGGTTGCCTTCGCGCACGGGGCGGTCCCAGCCGAGGAAAGCGTCGCGGTCCGCGCACTTCCATGCCGCCGAGCCAAACAACAGGCAAGCCACGGGACGCCCCTGCCGCTCACGCACCAGATAACCGAGGTTCTCTCCCACTGTATTGCGGTGACCAAGGTAGTGGTGCTGCGCCAGCAAACTCTTGAATAGTCCTACATCCGGCGATCCCGGCGGGACGATGCTTACGGACAAGGGCCGCAAGTCGGCCAAGCTGCCGCGAATCGGTTCGCTCGCATGCTCCACCAGTAGCACTTGGTGATTGCGAAACCCGTTGGAGGAGGGGCGTTGTCGTGCAGGCAACTTGATCAAACCGCGACGTTCCAACTTCAGCAACAGAGTGCGGGCCGCCATATCCTTGATCCGCCCCTGCGCATTGCGCCAGTCCCACAAAAGGCAGATTTCCTCGCTCAGCCGGGTGCGCCCCCAGTCAGAATGATCCACCATCAGATCGCGGATCAACCCGATCTCGACACCCGTGATGTGACGTCCCTGAATTATCCTACCCTCTACCATGAACAACACCGTTCATGGTCACGCCGTTCGAGTCCAGCAAAAAATGCAGTTTTTTTGTTTTTTCTATTGTGCTCAGGAGGCGGCGGGGCCACTATCCTCAGTTCAGTAGTCCCACAGTGGGGCTACCTGAGTAGTTACAAAGTTTCTTTATTTATCTAGCATTCCGCATGGCGAGCGAAAGCCCCATCCAAACTGCAATCAACCCCAACGCGATACTACCTGCCGCATAGGCACCGGCCAGCGTGCCCTCGCCTTCGCGCACAAGATCCAGCACTTGCCAACTGAAGGCGGAAAACGTCGTGAAGCCACCGCAAAAACCTGTAGTCCAGAAGTGCCATTTATGGGGATGCGGCGTCGCTGCACCACCCGTCGCCCAGAGGCCTGCCAAATAGCCAATTAGCAGCGAGCCGCTTAGATTGATAACGAGCGTCGACACCGGGAAGAACGTGAGCCCAACATTCAACGCTAGCACTTCCAGCAGATAGCGCAGGCCTCCACCTATGCCGCTACCAAGGCCGATCCAAAAAAGTAGCTTCATACCCCGAACCCTTCTCCTAGGGCGTAGCCGCTCACGACACAAAAAACACAAAGTGCCACACTGCCCACGACATTACCCAGCGCCTTCCCCCATGATTGCTCCGAGACCAAGGTCAGCGTCTGTAAACTAAAGGTCGAAAAAGTTGTCAATCCCCCGCAAAAGCCAATCGCCGCAAAGGCGTAGGCCTCGTCAAAAGACAGCCAGTGCGTATTCTCTGCGATCCCCACGCCCAGCACAAAGCCCAGCAGAAAGCTACCCACCGCATTCACCGACAATGTTCCCCATGGGAAACGCTCACCCACAAATCGCGCGATTAAAGTCATCCCCAGATAACGAAAAACCCCACCCAATGCACAACCTGCGACTGTTAGTAAAATAAGCACGACACTTGCTTGGCTAGTAAATAAGCACCTGTAAAGCTTCCCATTTTTTACTCCCAAAGCACATGTCCGAAACACCCACTCCCGAACTCGACTTCGATTCCCTCGTCGATGCGCTCCACCTCGCCATCGAGCGTGCCGATGTGCTTTCAGCGCTCGCAGCCCTCAAAGAGGCCGACGATGATACCGCCCGCTTAATCGACCGCCTCACGGCCGAGGATCGGCAAGCACTCTTCGGCCTACTTACCCCCGCGCAGGGCGCAGAACTACTCGAACAGGTTTACTACTTTCAAGGAGCCGACATCATCGAAGAGCTCCCGGCCAGTGTCGCCGCCCCTTTCGTCGCCGAAATGGACAGCGACGACCGCGCCGATCTCATGAACGAGCTCAATGAGAGAGACTCCAAGGCCATCCTCGAAGAACTCGACGACGACATCGCCCACGAGACGCGCCGCTTCATGGCCTACCCCGAAGGCACCGCTGGAGCGCTCATGTACAGCGAATATGTCTCCTTCAGAGCCGACATGACGGTCGAAGAGATCCTCAACGACATCCAATCGAAGCGCGAAAAATACATCGAGTATGGCGTGCAATACGCCTACATCCTCAGCGCGGATAAGGAACTACTCGGCGTCCTCCCCGTGCGTAACCTCCTCTTCGCCCGGCGCGAGCAAAAGGCGACCGAAATCATGATCCCCAACCCCATGAAAGTGCGCCCCTACGATACCGTAGCCGATCTGGAGCACATTTTCGAAGAAAACAACTACCTGGGCCTACCCGTCGTAAATAAACATGGGCAACTCATTGGTATCATCGACCGCGAGTCCACCACCGAAGCCCTGCAAGAAGCCGCCACCGAAGACCTCCTCAAGTTCCAAGGCCTGATGGGTAAAGAAGAGCTCCGCTCCATGCCGCTCAAAGTGCGCAGCAGGCGCCGCCTTTCCTGGCTGAGCATCAATATCGTGCTCAACCTCATCTCCGCCAGCATCATCGCCATGCACCAAGACACCCTGCAAGCCGTCATCGCGCTCGCCGTCTTCCTGCCCATCATCTCCGATATGTCCGGTTGCTCCGGCAATCAAGCCGTGGCCGTCTCCATGCGCGAACTCTCGCTCGACCTCGTCAGCCCCAAAGAGTTTGCCCGTGTTTTCATCAAAGAATCCAGCGTCGGTCTGATCAACGGCGCCTGCCTCGGCCTCCTCGTCGGCAGCCTCGCATGCCTCTGGCAGAGCAACGTCGTCCTTGGCCTCGTAGTCGGCTTCGCCCTCGCGCTCAACACCGTCATCGCCGTCTGCGTCGGCGGCCTCGTGCCGCTCCTGCTCAAAGCCTGCCGCCAAGACCCCGCCCTCGCCTCCGGCCCCATCCTCACTACCGTCACCGACATGTGTGGCTTCATGCTCATCCTCGGCCTCGCCTCCCTCTGCCTACCACTCCTAGTGTAGCGTAGGCATCCCTCTGAAAAAATATCCTGATTAGTCCTTGATCTTTACTAAATGCCAGCATTTATTCCTCCGCTTTCACTTTTAACAAGAAGTCTTATTATGTCACAACACAACAGTTTCAAGACCGCCGGTGGCGGAGGTAAAAAGAATCGCACAGTCCTCAAGCGCTTCGAGCGTGTCGACTTGCTCCGCAAACGCGGAGAATGGTCAGACGGTAACCGTGTGATCGGTCTCAAAAAGACCAAACCAGAAGAATAGGCCAAAAAAATAAGCCGCGGCTTAGAAAATCTTTCAAACAAAGCCCTTTTGTTATATTACGTATATTGAAAGGGCTTTTTAAGTGATTGAAAAGCATCCACGCTTCAAGCTTGCATTTTCAGAATAAGCAGCGAGTTTATCGATGTTCTTTGAAAGAACCTCCGCAACAGCGGACACAGTTCTTTCCGTAAATTTCCCACGGATTCGTAATTCTAAATTGCTAATTCGTAATTCTTTAAGGGGGTGTCACGGATTCGACCTTGTGTCGTAGTGCGAGGCTGCATGTCGGAGATAATGGAGGCTCCGTATCAATCCATTAAAAATAATAATTGGCGAAGAACAATTCGCTCTTGCAGCCTAGTGCTGCAACGTTTCTACCCTGACACCTGCTAGGGAATAGAAGCGTCGACTAGCAGGCATAGCTGATAACTTGACTCCCGTTTATCAGTTGTAATTAGGGAGTCTGGAAACTGTTTAGTCCGCTTAGAGACGATTCAGGGACGACAATAAATTCAAAGCTAAGCATGTAGATGCCACGTATGAAAGCACGAGGGACGCGGGTTCGACTCCCGCCACCTCCACCATTTGACCACCCTCAACAGGGTGCGACAGAGGAGGACTAGATACCTCACAATCAACAACTTCCAGAACCCCACTGGAAGTTTTTTTGTGGACTGAGTTCGACACGTTTTAACACGTTTCCAAAAACTTCGTGACATCGGTCAAAATGGCACCCGGGGCTGTGCTTTGCCTAAAATCAGTGCCCTGCGTAACGGGGCTACCGAAGCACATCTATGAAGTGCAATTCGCTTCATAGATATAGAACGACCCTACCTACCCGGCAATCAGCTAAAAGGTTTGAATGGGTGGCGCGGTGTAGCCTCCAAGCATGATCCTGCCTGTGGTGAGCTGCGCCTGCCTGCGGTGAGCTTCGCCTGCCCTGAGCCTCGCCTGCCCTGAGCCTGTCGAAGTGGTCGAAGTGTCGAATGCACACAGCATACGTCCTGCTGGGCCGCCATTTATGAACGTGCTGAGTGAGCCACTCAGCGCTACCATTGTAACTGCTTTAAATATCATGACCACCTCCCCTAGTGTATAATTAGCGCCGAAAAGATGGTATTTTTTACATTTTCCCATAGACGCCACCCGCTTAGTTTCCTAACTCTATTGATTCAATGTTCATTTCAACCTTCATACTCACATCTTCACTATGAAAGACATCATTTGCCCACACTGTAACAAAGCTTTCAAGGTCGACGAAGCGGGCTATGCAGATATCCTCAAACAAGTCCATGACCGTGAGTTCGAGCAACAGTTGCATGAGCGCCTTGAACTCGCCGAAAAGGAAAAGCTCAACGCGGTCGAACTTGCCAAAGAAAAAGCGGCCAACGAATCGCAGAAGACTGCCGCAGTCAAAGACGCTGAAATCCAGGAATTGAAAGCCCAACTGGATAAGGGCGAAGGCGCCCGCAAGCTTGCCGTTGCGGAGGCCCTGACCGCTGTCGAAAAGCAGCGCGACCAGCTGGCCTCCGAACTAGAACAAGCCAAGCTGGCGACCCAAAACGCTGCCGAACTTGCTGAGATGAAACGCACCAGAGATCTCCAGGAAGCCTCGGCCAAGAAGGATGCCGAGATCCAAGCACTCAATGCCAAGCTGCAATCGAACGAGGTCAATCAGAAGCTCGCGATCAATGAAGCAGTCGGCAGTGTTGAAAAGCAACGCGACGAATTCCAAAATAGTCTCAAGCAGTCCGAGCTTGAGAAGCAATTGGCTGAAACATCACTCAAGGATAAATACGAGACCCAGCTCAAGGATCGCGACGACGCGATCGAGCGCCTTCGCGATATGAAAGCGAAGCTCTCCACAAAAATGGTGGGCGAAACACTGGAGCAACACTGCGAAACCGAGTTCAACCGCCTCCGAGCCACCGCATTCACCAAGGCCTACTTCGAAAAAGACAACGACGCCAAAACTGGCAGTAAAGGAGATTACATCTTCCGTGATGCCGACAATGAAGGTAACGAAGTCGTTTCGATCATGTTTGAGATGAAAAACGAGAGCGACACCACCGCGACCAAGAAGAAGAACGAGGACTTCCTCAAAGAACTCGATAAAGATCGCAACGAAAAAGGCTGCGAATACGCAGTCCTCGTCTCACTGCTAGAGCCCGAGAGCGAACTCTATAACACAGGGATCGTCGATGTCTCCCACCGCTTTCCGAAGATGTATATCATTCGCCCGCAGTTTTTCATCCCCATGATCACACTCCTGCGCAACGCCGCCATGAACTCCATGGCATACAAGGCCGAGCTGGCACTGGTCAAATCACAGAGCGTCGACGTCACCGACTTTGAAGAGAAATTGGAAACCTTCAAGACCGGCTTCGCCCGCAACTACGATCTCGCGGGTAAAAAGTTCCAGACCGCGATCGACGAAATCGACAAGTCGATCGACCACCTCCAAAAGACCAAAGACGCCCTCCTCGGAACCGACCGCAACCTTCGCCTCGCCAACGACAAGGCTCAGGACGTCACCATCAAAAAGTTGACCCGAGGTAACCCCACCATGAAAGCCAAGTTCGACGAGTTGGACGACACAGCTTAAGCGGCCTAGACACTGCCCTTGCCCACGCCGACAAGAACCACATCGCTTTACTAGACTAAGTAGACTAGACAGTAAGAAATCTAACCGTTTACATCATAACAGCTATCGACTTGAATCCACTCCTTATCTTCGATTGAGTCCACTCATATATGGCCATTAAGAAATCCGAACTCTACTCCTCACTCTGGGCCAGCTGCGATGAACTCCGGGGCGGCATGGATGCCTCTCAGTATAAGGACTACGTGCTCGTCTTCCTCTTCCTTAAATACATCAGCGATAAATACGCGGGGCAGCCTTTCGCCCCCATCACCATCCCCACAGGTGCAAGCTTTGCCGACATGGCCGCGCTCAAGGGCACCAAGGACATCGGTGACCAGATCAACAAGGCCATCATCGCCCCACTGGTAGAGGCCAATCAACAGCTCTCCCTCTCCGACTTCCCCGATTTCAACGACCCTAACAAGCTTGGCTCGGGTAAGGAGATGGTCGACCGCCTGACCAACCTCATCGGCATCTTTGAAGAGCCCGCGCTCGACTTCTCCAATAACCGCGCCGAAGGCGACGACATCCTGGGCGACGCCTACGAGTTCCTGATGCGCCACTTCGCCACGGAGAGCGGCAAGAGCAAGGGCCAGTTTTACACCCCTTCCGAGGTCTCCCGCATTATGGCCAAGGTGCTCGGCATCGGTGCCGCGCAGACCAGTGCCTCCACCACCGTCTGCGACCCCACCTGCGGCTCTGGCTCGCTCCTCCTTAAGGTCGCAGACGAGGCAAACACCGAGCTCACCCTCTACGGACAGGAGAAGGACGCCACCACCTCCGGTCTCGCGCGGATGAATATGATCCTGCACGACAACCCCACCGCAGAGATCGCCCAAGGCAACACCCTCGCCGACCCGAAATTCCTGGAAGGCGGCAGCCTCAAGACCTTCGACTATGTCGTCGCAAATCCACCCTTCAGCGATAAGCGCTGGAGCACCGGCGTCGACACCACCGACGACCCCTACGAGCGCTTCAAGCACTTCGGCACCCCACCCGACAAGCAGGGCGACTACGCCTACCTGCTCCACATCCTCCGCTCCCTCAAAAGCACTGGCAAAGGAGCCTGTATTCTCCCGCATGGTGTCCTCTTTCGTGGCAATGCCGAGGGCGAGATCCGCAAGAAGCTCATCCGCAAAGGTTTCCTTAAAGCCATCATCGGTCTACCTGCCAATCTCTTTTACGGCACCGGCATCCCCGCCTGCATCCTCGTGCTCGACAAGTCCGAAGCCCACGCCCGCAAAGGCATTTTTATGGTGGACGCCTCCAACGGCTTCATCAAAGACGGCCCCAAGAACCGCCTCCGCTCTCGCGACATCCACCAGATCGTCGATGCCTACCGCAAAGGCGTGGAAGTCAAAGGCTACGCCCGATCTGCCAGCTTCGAGGAGATCGAGAAAAACGATTTCAATCTCAACCTCCCGCGCTACATCGACAACCGCGCCGCCGAAGACCTGCAAGACATCGAAGCCCACCTACAAGGCGGCATCCCGCAGCGCGACGTCGATGCGCTTGAGAAATATTGGGTGGTTTGCCCAAATTTACGCGCCAGCCTGTTCCGCCCACTTCGTCAGAACTACGTCCAATTAATTGATAATGGAGAATTGATAATGGATAATGGAAAATGTCCAGACACAGAATCTAATGCTCAGCTACCAGACACAGAATCTAATGCTCAGCTACCAGACACGAAACCCAATTATCAATTATCAACTCTCAATTATCAATTGCAGGCGCACCCCGATCTCACGAATTTCACCAAAAGCCTGGAAAATCACTTCGCTGCTTGGTCAACACGACAAAGCGCCGAATTAAAGCGCCTGTGTCAGGGCTTCAATCCCAAGACCTTCATCCACGGCTTCTCCGAAGACCTGTTAGCTCACTACACCCCAACCAGCAGCAGCAGCAGCTCTAAAAATTATCAATTCTCAACTATCCATTCTCAATTATTAGACGCCTATGCCGTCTATCAGCACTTAATGGACTACTGGAGCGAAGTCCTACAGGACGACACCTATCTGATCGCCATTGATGGTTGGAAGGCAGATACCTACCGGATCACCGAGACCAACCAGAAGACAGGCAAAACCCGGGACAAAGGCTGGGCCTGCGATCTCGTGCCCAAAGAGCTAATCGTCGCCCGCTACTTCGCCGCCGAGCAATCCGCCATCGAGAGCCAACAAGCCGAACTCGAAGCCCTGGAAGCGCAACGCACCGAACTCGAAGAAGAACACAGCGGTGAAGACGGGGCCTTCGCCGAGCTGGACAAGATCAACCGTGCTTCAATCGCGACGCGCTTGAAAGAGCTCAAAGCGGAGCGCCCCGGGAACGCAAATCTCCACATTTGCACCACATCAGGTAAGGCCGATGCAGAGATCAGCGATTCCGAGCTGAAAGTCGCCGAACAACAAGCCCCCTACAACCAACAACTCAACGAACCCGAAGCCCTCAACGCCTGGCTTCAATTCAACAAAGCCGAGAC
>Ga0222651_1001469_pt1 | contig 11512 bp, 10 predicted proteins | sample AntAcemetagen369_FD_179855 | JGI IMG/M metagenome (GOLD analysis project Ga0222651, IMG submission 179855) | Saline water microbial communities from Ace Lake, Antarctica - #369 | ecosystem: Environmental > Aquatic > Non-marine Saline and Alkaline > Saline | place: Antarctica: Ace Lake...
GCGCTTAGGATGATGCCGCACCCGCGGGAAAGTGGAGCTGTCGTTGTCTGGTGCAGCACCTGACCAAACCGGGCTGCAACCCCCTTTCTCCCCCCGCAGCTCCGGTCCAAGGGCGGCTCCAAGGCCCTCCCGCCAAAAGCAAATTCCTAGCAGTCAGTAACGACCAGCTGCCGTGGCCGACCGACGCCGATGGCGCGGGCTTCTCGCTCGTCCTGGCCAATCCGGGTTCCGCTCCCGACCACGGTCTCGACACCAGCTGGATCGCGCACGCCGTGGTTGGCGGCTCACCCGGTGAGGCGGATTGAAACACCGCCGCAACGATTCATCCTGACTCCTCCGGCGGGATGGTCTACAATGCCCCACGTGCGATTCCCCACCCCAATTTTTTTCACGCTGTTGCTGTTGCTGGTGGTCGGCCCGGGCGAGTCGCGTGCGGATGGCGGCTTTGCTAAGTTCATCAGTGGTGAAGTTCGCCGGACGGATGCGCGCCTCGCCGAGATCGAGATTGAACTTGCCTCGTTGCCGGAGCTCAACCGGATCAGCCAGGGTGCTCGCTACGGGTTCCGCAGCGAGGCGATCGAATCGCAGGACGAACCGCACTGGGTCCAGATTGATCTCGGTAACAGCGAGGAGATCGATGGCTTTGTGGCGATGCCGGTATACCTGCCGTCGGTCACAGAGGAACCGCGCAACGGCTACGGTTTTCCATCACGGTTCAAGATTGAGGTCGCGGGAAATGCGGAGATGGACGGCGCGACGGTGGTGATTGATCGGACGCGGGCGGACGTCGAGAACCCGGGTCGCTACCCGCTCGTCCTGCGCAGCAAACCCGTGACGGGGCGCTACGTCCGCTTCACCTCGACGCGCCACGTCGCGGACGAGGATGGATATTTCTGGGCGCTGGAGGAACTGATGGTGCTCGCTGGGAACCGCAACCTTGCGGTTGGCCGGCCGGGGACGGCATCGCTGGAGGAACTGATGGTGCTCGCTGGGAACCGCAACCTTGCGGTTGGCCGGCCGGGGACGGCATCGACTTCGTTGGAACTGTTCCCGAACTGGGCGAGGCACCGCGTGAACGACGGCCTTAGCCGGCTGGGGACACCGGTCGGGCAGGCACCGAGTCCGAGTGCCGGTTTTCTCAGCTCGCCCACCGCGATTCCGCGCCGGAAAAAATGGCTGGTAGTCGACCTGCTCGAAGAGTTGACGATACAGGAGGTGCGCCTGGTGCCGGCTGGTAGAGATACGCCGCAGGTGGTTGGAGGTCGCGGCTACCCGCGCCATTCAGAGGTTCAGCTTGCGAACGATCAGGGGTTCGGGGAGTTGGAGTTCAGGAATACCAAGGGGAGAGTTCCGCTCGGATTCCCGTTTGGGTCGGTGGCTACCCACCAGTGTGGAGGCACGGCCGCCCGCTACGTGCGTATCTTGACAAAGGAACTGTTTGCGCACGGCGACGGGCACAGCTTTGCACTGGCCGAAGTCCAGGTGTACGCCGACGGTGAGAACGTGGCGCGGGGAAAGCCGGTGCGGGTGAGCGACCAGTTCGCCGGTGAGTCCAAATCCGGATGGGCGCCGGAGTTAGCGGTCGATGGGTTCTCCAGCACGCACAAGCTTGTCGAGTGGCCCGCCTTCCTGACGAAGATCGTTCGGCGCGGTGAACTAGAGCAGGAGTCAGCCTTGCTGCGCGACCGGCGCGGGCAAAGGATCAGATCGATCAATGCGACCGTCGCCGTCACCGGCGGCCTGCTGGGAGGGCTCGGGCTATTCGGCTGGGTGTGGACGCTCGTCGGGCAGAAGGCGCTGCGGCGTCGCGATGCGGTGCGCCTGCGCGAGCAGATCTCGCGCGATCTGCACGACGACATCGGCAGCAACCTCGGTGGGATCGTCCTCCTTAGCGAGCTCGGCGCGAGCCAGGAAGGGGTGACGGCCGAGGTGATCGACGAGTTTCGGGAAATCAAGGAGACGGCGGAGCGCACGTCTGAATCGATGGCCGACATCGTCTGGCTGATTGGCATCGACGGCGGTGATTTGCGGGAGCTGGTGGTGCGGATGCGCGGGACCGCCGCCCGTTTGCTCGGCGATCCCCCGGTCTTCGTGGTGGAGCCGCAGGGCTTCCGCAATCGCGAGCTCTCGCTGCAGTTCCGGCGCCATGTGCTGCTGGCATTTAAGGAGACGCTCAACAATGTGCGCAAGCACGCCGATGCGAGCGAGATTGGAATTCGCGTGCAGGTTGGCGGCGGGGCTTTCTCCTTCGAGGTGACCGACGACGGTTGCGGGTTTGATCCGACCGGGGACGACCCCAGGGGACACGGATTGCGGAACATTCGCCAGCGCGCATCCCGCTTGAAGGGTGATGTTTCGATTGATAGTGTGCCCCGCAAGGGGACACGAGTTGAATTTGTCGCCCCGCTGGACTCCAAACGATGAATAACGCCGCCGCCACCGAGGAGATCACCGTTTGGTTGATCGAAGACAGCGAGGTCTTCCGCAAGGGCGTCCGCAAGGTGATCGACCGGCTCGGCGGGATGCATTGCGGTCGCGACTTCGCCAGCGCCGAGGATGGGATCAAGGCGCTCGCTTCCGAGCCACCGCCGGGCGTTATCCTTCTCGATGTGCAATTGCCGGGGGTGGACGGGATCAGCGCCTTGGGTGAAATTAAGAGACTCGCCCCAGACGCGCGTGTGATGATCCTCACCGTGTTTGACGACGCCGACAAAATTTTCCGCGCTGTCTGTGCCGGCGCGACGGGATACATTCTCAAGACCTCCGGGATGGAGGAGATCGGCGAAGCCATCCGGCAAGTGGCTCGTGGCGGCGCGGTGATGACCCCGACCGTTGCCAAGAAAGTGCTCGACGCCTTCTCCAGCATGGAGACTGGCCGCGGACGTTGTGCCGACTACGGGCTGACTGCGCGCGAGCAGGAAATCTTGCGCCTGCTGGCAGACGGGCTGCTGAAAAAGGAGATCGCCGACCAGCTCGGGATCAGCGTTCACACCGCCTCGACCCACCTGCGCAAGGTATACGAAAAACTCCACGTGAACACCAACACGGGCGCTGTTGCCAAGGCCCTGCGCGAGGGCATCATCTAGCTGACGCCTCCGTAAGGTTTTCGGTAAATGGGTTCAGCAAACTGCGTTGGCTGAGAAACAGCGCGCGGTTCAGGAGGGTCTCGCACGATGGTGCGATTGCGTGCCATTTCAGTTATCGGCAACATGAAAAAGTATCCTAATACCAAACAACCCATGAAAAAGCAAATCAGTCTAATCACCATTGGCAGCCTCGCCTCCGGCCTCCCCTCGCAAGCGGCTCTGCTGTTCTACGAATCCTTTGACTACACCGCAGGCACGACGATCGGTGGTCAGACTCCCGCTCTTGGTGCCGGGGGAGCTTGGGCCGATACCAGCGGTGGCGGCGGACCGATGACTGTCCGGGCGAACGGTAGCAGCGTAGCGCAGACCTGGGCCGGAATTCCGGGGACATCGGCTTTTCCGAATGCGGGCGGTTTCCTCGAAGGCGAGCGGCGCAACGAGAACGAGGGCAGTATTTTGTTGGCCACCTCTGTCACCAACCAGTTCACAAATGGATCGACGATTTGGCTGAGCTACGTCGCCGCCGCAACCACCCTCGATGGCTCGCCTGATAACCACAGCAAGCCCAGCGTCGCCATTGGCGCAGGCGCGTTACTCGACGACCGTGCGCAGGCCGCTGCCGGCCAGGCGATCGGAGCGGGTGCCGTATTTAACAATAGCAGCGGGCCGATCTCGGCTACCATCTGGGAGGATAATAACGGATCGCCAGCCACCTTCGAGCACAACCGCGGCACACCGAGCATCAACCGCATCACGCCGCAACAGCTGGTGATCGCTAGGATCGATTTCGGTGCGGTCACTGATACCGTTACTTCGACCGTGTTCGACCTGGACCCGTTTACGTCTCTCACTGAGGCCGACTTCAACAGCGCGACCTTAAGTACGATTACGTCGACCGCGAACCTCGACCAGTCCACCTTCAACACCCTGTCATTCCACGGCAGCCGGACAAACCTCGACGAAATCCGCATCGCAACGTCCTTCGGTGAAGCCGTTGGAATCCCGGAACCATCAGCAGGTCTGTTGACATTGCTGGGGCTAGCGGGGGTGTCTCTGCGCCGCCGCCGCTAATTGTTGGAACCAAGACTGCCTAGAAATCTTTTAACTCACATTGCTACTATGAAAACCAAGCTCCCTCTCATCGCTCTCTTCGCCAGTATCAACATAAGCGCCCGGGCAGAGCTGCTCGTCTACGAAGGTTTCGATTACCCGGCTGGGACGAAACTCGAAGGTGCCGGCACCGATGGAAACGGAATGGTCGGGGCTTGGTCGGACCACGGTTCGGGCGGGACACTCGACGATGCCGCTTCCGGTGGCGGGCATTCGATCGAGGCCGATGATAGTTCCCTCGGCAATATCTGGACCGGGATCCCCAGCGGCGGGCTCGCCAACACCGGGCTCTTCTGCATGGGCGAGCGCCGCAATGACAACTCGGGCAGTCGTGCGATCGATCCGGCTGTCACCGCCACTTTCCTTGACGGGACGGTGACATGGATGAGCGTTGTCAGCGGCCATACCAACAACGGTGCAGAACCCGACAACCACCACAAACCGAACCTCGCGATTGGCCAAGGCGCGCTGCTCGACGACCGCGCCCAGGGGGCCGATGGGCAGGCAATCGGTGGCGGCAACCGGTTTGACAGCCAGACCCCGATGGCGGCTTACTGGGATGACCAGGACATGAGCGGCAACTTTGAGGAATACCGATCAGCGAGCATTCCGCGTATTGCGCCGCAGCAGCTGATGGTGATCAAAATTGAGTGGGGCACAGATGGCGGTACGACGGATACCAGCAGCGTCAGCGTGTTCGACATCAGCACGGACACCGGATTCGTCGCTCCGACCGAGGCTGACTTCGACGCGACGGCGATGTCAATCACGTCGGTCGGCAACCTGGACCAAGCGACCTTCGACACGATCTCGTTTCACGGTAGCCGCAGCAGTTTCGACGAGATCCGTCTTGGCACCGAGTTCGAGGATGTGGTCAGTGGCACCGAGGTCGCAAGCGGAGGAGCATCGCAGTTCGCGATCACCCGCCTGGAGCGTGACCCGGCCACCGGGGAAGTCACTGTCACCTGGAGATCGAGCCCCGAGGTGTTCTACCGGGTCGAAGGAAGCTTTGATCTCATCGGCCCATGGACCGAGCTCGGTGATGAAGTCGAGGGCGTCGCGGACAGTGATGAGACTTCGTTCATCGAGGAAATCAACGAAACAAGCGAGTTGAAGTTTGATACCCAGCGGCGGTTCTACCGTGTGAGGATACCGTGATCTGCTGGGATCAAATCGCGGATCCTCTCGCGCCTCTTTCGCATGCGCACGAACGTCTGAGAAGATAGAAGGCATTCCGCTTACCCTCCAGTAAGTCATCCAGTTTTGATCGCTACGAACTGCCCGGTCAGTGCCCCTTGAACCGCCGGGGCAAACTGGCCGAAGTTGGTTTGGCGAGCTTCCCCAATCTCACCAATTTATCCCAAAGCCATGAGAAGAATCGCGATTGCGTTTGCTATCGTACATGCATGCCCCAACATGATGCAAGCCCGGAGCTGCCCCCGCTCAAACGAAGAATACCAGCGGCGCCTAGCCATCGCCCATGACGGCAACCCCCTTTCTCCCCCCGCAGCTCCGGTCCAAGGGCGGCTCCAAGGCCCTCCCGCCAAAAGCAAATTCCTAGCAGTAGCAGCCCTCGCCGGCACCCTTGCGGAAAAGCACCCCCTCTTCGGCGACCGTTCCTGCGAGCTCACCCTCATCGGGCACGAGCGCGATCTGGAGGTCTTTGGAAATGAAATGCTGCAATGTTTCTGCACCGGGCAGGAAATCGAACACTGGCAGTCCGGCGGCGATTTTCCAGATCCCTGGCCCGCGAATCTGAAGCAGATGGGTTAAGAAATGAGTGAAGTGGCGCTTGCCTCTAGGGTTCATTAAATAAAAAAAGATATTGCCTTAACGCAAATTGGTTGCGTTACTGCGCCCGTGAACATTTTCTCTGTAAACGATGGCAAGGCACAAGCAACCCGGGCGGTGAAGCGCTGGGCTGCGGAGTGCCGGCCTGAACTGGATGCGATCGTACATGTCGCGGAATTGCGTTGCCATGAGGAAGGCTGCCCGGATTTTGAAACTGTCGTAACCTGGATGTCTTCTCCGCCTTTTGTCGTGAAAATTTTCAAACCCATCAACCAGATCACCCGCGTGGACGTGGATACCGCGTGTTCCGGGACTACCCCAACGACCTACGAACCATGACTGAAAGAACACCTGTAACTGTCCTCACCGGCTTCCTCGGAGCCGGCAAAACCACCCTGTTGAACCGTGTGCTCACCGAGCAGCACGGGCAACGAATCGCCGTCATCGAAAACGAATTCGGCGAGGTTGGTATCGACCACGAGCTGGTCATCAATGCTGAAGAGGAAATTTTCGAAATGAATAATGGCTGCATCTGCTGCACCGTGCGTGGCGATTTGATCCGCATCCTCGGCAGCCTAATGAAGCGCCGCGACCAGTTTGACCGCATCCTCATCGAGACCACCGGCATGGCCGATCCCGGCCCGGTGGTGCAGACGTTTTTCGTGGATGAAGATATGAAGGAGCGCCTGTTCGTCGATGCGGTGGTGACGCTAGTCGATGCGAAGCATGTCTGGCAGCACCTTGATGACTCGGATGAGGTAAAGGAGCAGATCGCCTTCGCGGATGTGATCCTTTTGAACAAATGTGACCTCGTCCCGGCTGGCGAACTCGACAAGCTCGAAGCCCGCATCAAGGGCATGAACGGCATGGCGAAAGTCCATCGCACGATCAACGCTAAGGTGCCGCTGGAGGCCGTGCTGGAAGTCGGCGGCTTCAATCTCGATCATGCGATGGAGGTCGATCCGAAATTCCTCGAGCCGGAGTATCCTTTCGAGTGGGGTGGGATCTTTGAAATCCCGGCAGGCGGCGCAAGCTTCACCGCCACCGAAGATCCCGATCCCTCGATGAAATTGGTGCTGATTCCAGTAGAAAAAGCGGACGCTGAGAACCTGGCGGACGCCCGGGAGAAAGCCCTGCGTATTTTTTCCCACGAAGCAGTCGAGACCCAACCGGACGGCATCCTGACAGCCGACGGCGAGCTTTATGAACTGATCCTTCCCGGCGGAGACATTGCATGGAAGGTGAGCGTGGAAGCGGGGACTTACGCTGTTTTCACCGAGCATTATCCCGAAGAGCTGAACCTTGAGCTCATCGGAAACACTGGCGTTATCACTGCCTCCATCGCCGCCGCCTACAAGCCGGATCACGAGCACGACGAGGAGGTCAGCAGTGTGGGTATCGAGCAAGCGGGTGATTGCGATGGGGAAAAACTCAACCGCTGGCTATCAAAGCTCCTCCAGGAAAAGGGTAATGACATCTTCCGCATGAAAGGTGTATTCGCCATAAAAGGGGATACCAACCGCACGATTTTCCAAGGAGTCCACATGTTGATGGATTCACAGGATGGTGGCGAATGGGACGGGCGTCCGCGAAAAAATAGCCTCGTTTTCATCGGTCGCGGTCTTGATCGCGAGGCGCTCAACGCAAGTTTCCGCAAATGTCTTGCCTAAGTTCGCATCATGTTAGGATTTAAAAAAGCAACTGCAACAGAAGAGGATCTCGGCATGAAATCCGCCACCGCGCTGATGCCGCAGCAATGGACGGCGCGGCTCGACGATCATTGCCTCGATCTCCGATGGTCGCCGGATGGAGCGATGCTCGCCGCTATGCCCAGCCTCGGCGAGATCGTGATTTTTTCGCCGACTGGCGAGGCGCTTACCAAGCTCCCCGGTCACGCGCAGGGCAATGGCAGCATCGCCTGGCACCCGAAAGACAACCGACTTCTCACCTACGGCCAGGATGCTGAAATCCGTGTTTACGAAGCACCTTTCACCGCCGCTCCGAAGGTGAAAGTCTTGGCAAAAGCGTGGGCGGAGCGTGCGGAGTGGAGCAGTGATGGAGCACACATCGCCGCAGCTCTTGGAAAGACCGTGGCGGTGCTTGATGCGAAAACCCTGAACAAGGTGCGGGGTATCCCGGAGCAACGCAGCACCATTTGCGATATTTCATGGAATCCCCGCGAGCCAAACGAATTCGCCACCGTCTGCGACGGGGGCGTGCGCCTCTGGAAGCTTGGCCGCGACGAGCCGACAGGCCATTTCGACTGGGGCGGTGCGAGCCTGATTTCCACATGGAGTCCGGACGGTCGCTGGGTGGTGACCGGGGATCAGACCCCGAGCGTGCATTTGTACGATGTCCGTAGTAAAGACCCGCTCCACATCCAGGGTTACGAATCGAAGGTGAAAGCCCTCGCATGGCAGGATAAAAGCGAGTGGCTTGCAACCGGCGGCGGACGCATGATTACAATTTGGCCCTGCAATGGAAAACGCGGTCCACGCGGCTGCATTCCCATCCAGCTTAAAGGCCACATGGGCGATGTCGTGTCCGTGGACTTCGGCCCCAGCGGCGAACTTCTCGCCAGCGGTGGGCGCGATGGCCTGGTCCTGCTGTGGATGCCGCACAAGTCTGAAAAACCTGCCCTGATCTCTCTCCAACAGCGCGAAATCACCCGCGTCCGCTGGGCACCCGCCGAGGGTCACCTCGCCGTCGGCACCGAGGGTGGCGACGTCTTCCTGTTTTCACTACAATCATGAAACACCTACTATTATCCCTAACTTCCCTCCTGTTTTTTTCCGCCTGTGAAAAAAACCCGCCGCCTTCGGATCCCGGCGAAAAATTGCGCGTGGTCACCAGTTTCCTGCCATTGCAGTCCCACGCCCTCGCCATCTCCGGCGGGCAGGCGGAAGTGCTCCAGTTGCTCGATAAGGAAACCGGACCGCATGACTTCCAGTTTTCCCCTGCGGATGTCGCGAAGCTCTCCCAGGCCCGCTTGCTTCTAATCAATGGCATCGGCCTCGAATCGTGGCTCGGCGATCTGATAAAAGCCGCCGGAGCCAAACAGCTCGAAGTCGTCGATACCTCACACGGCATGAAACTGACAGAAAGCCCCACACCGCTCGACGGAGCCCCGGAAGAGGGCGCAAACCCGCATGTCTGGCTCGATCCACAACTCGCCCTCGCCCAGGCGAAAAACGTGCTCGCCGCCATGGTCGCAGCCGATCCCAAGAACGCGGCGGAGTATGAAAAAAACGCTGCAGAGTATTTTGAAAAACTCGAAGCACTGGACGAGGAATTCGCCACCACCCTCGCCCCGCTCAAATCCAAGAACCTCGTCACCTTCCACGATGCCTTCCCTTATCTAGCAGAAAGATACGGCATCACTTACCTCGGGAGTTTCAATGCCTTTCCCGGCAAAGAGCCGACCCCGCAGGAGCTTGCCGGACTGATGGCAAAAATCCGGGAAAAGCGCGTCGAAGTCCTCTTTTCCGAGACCGGATACGCCCCGGATCTGCTCGTGGAAATCGCCAGCCAGACCGGCGCGAAAGTCGCGGAGCTCGATACCTTGGAAGTCGGCACCGGCACGGCGGATGCCTATCTCAAACGGATGCGGACGAACCTGAAATCGCTGGCGGAAGCTTTCGAATGAAACGTGATTTCCACATCCTCGAGCCACTGCTCCGGCTCGATTCCGTGGGCGTGCGCTACGGCCCGCAGGTCGCCCTGCGCGGCGTCAGCATGGATGTTTGGCCGGGCGACATCCTCGCCTTCATAGGCCCGAACGGTGCGGGAAAATCCACACTTCTCAAAGCCATCCTCGGTCTTGTCCCGGTGGATGAAGGCCGCTTGGAACGCTCGCCGGAAGCAAGCCGGGATCGTATCGGCTACGTGCCGCAGTCGCTCGCCATGGACAAGGCGTTTCCGCTGACAGTTGGCGAGTTCATGGCGCTGCACGGCACCGCACGCGGTTTCTGGGCAGGAGGAATCCCGCACGGGGAGCGGGCCGATGTGGAATCCTCCCTTGAAAAACTCCAGGCCCACACCCTGCGGAACCGCAAGCTCGGTGAGCTTTCCGGGGGCCAGCTTCAGCGCGTCCTGCTCGCCGCCGCGATGCTGCGCGGGCCGAAGCTTCTGCTGTTAGATGAGCCTGCCTCCGGGATCGACCGGCGCGGCGCGGAGGACTTGCTCGAACTGCTCGGCGGCATCCACGCCACCACCGGCATGACCATCCTTTTTGTTTCCCACGACCTGCATTTCGTCCATCGCCTTGCCACCCGCGTGGGCTGCCTGAATCAGAGCTTCTGCGGCCTCGGCACGCCGCAAGAGGTGCTGCACGAGCATTTCCTGGAAGAGGCTTTCGGCCAATCCTTCGGCTGTGGGTCGTTCCGTCCGGCTGTGGCATGAGCGGATTCTGGCAATACGATTTCATGCGCCACGCGCTGATTTCCGCGCTCATCCTTGGCCCGGTCTGCGCACTGTTAGGGGTTTTCGTGACCCTGCGCGGCATGGCGTTTTTCAGCGATGCGCTCGCGCACTCCGCCCTCACCGGCGTCGCCCTCGGGCTGATGCTGCGGGAGGTCTGGGGCGTGCCAATCGATCCGCTTCTCAGTGTGCTCGTATTCAGCCTCGGCCTCGCCGCGCTGATGTCATGGCTCATGCGGCGCGGAAACCTCAGCGCGGATACCGTCATCGCCTTCTCCTTCACCGGCAGCGTCGCCCTCGGCGTGGTTGTCATTTCCGCCCTCGGAAAATACCGTCTGTTAGATGGATTTCTTTTCGGAAGCATCTACTCGAACAGCACCGCCGATCTCTGGCGGCAGGCAATCCTCGCGCTGGGCGTCGGCGGCTTCCTGCTCTGGAACGGGCGCTCCTACGCGCTCGCCACCCTGAATCCAGACCTCGCCAAAGTCCGCGGCATCCCCACCGCCCGCCTTGATCTGATCTTCGCCCTGCTCATCGCACTGACCGTCACCGTCTGTCTGAAAATGCTCGGTGCCCTGCTGCTGAGCGCCCTCATCGTCGTCCCTCCCGCCGCCGCGAAACTCGTCGCTGGCGGCTTCCGCCAGATGCTGATCTTTTCCGTCGCAGGCGGCACCCTCTGCGCCGCCGCCGGAGTCATCGCCTCCTGGTTCCTCAACGTCCCCACCGGCCCCTGCATCGTTCTGACCAATGTGGCTTTCCTGATCGGATGTTTCATATTCCGGACGGTGAAAGGGTGAAGAGACCTTTTGGCCTGAGACAGGATTGATTCCGTCGGCAATTTGCCCTGTCCGTTTCCTAATCAAAATCAAGGTCGGAGGAAATCCGGCGATTCGCCTTTTGGAAGGTGACCAACCCCCTTTCTCCCCCCGCAGCTCCGGTCCAAGGGCGGCTCCAAGGCCCTCCCGCCAAAAGCAAATTCCTAGCAGTATGGCGGCACTTACTCCGAGCTCATCAAAGGGCTCAACAAGACCACGCAGAATCTCACCACATTCGGCACCTTCAACTTCCGCCGCCTCTCGGAAATTGGCGACATCGCAATCGATTAA
>Ga0222651_1001470_pt1 | contig 11510 bp, 11 predicted proteins | sample AntAcemetagen369_FD_179855 | JGI IMG/M metagenome (GOLD analysis project Ga0222651, IMG submission 179855) | Saline water microbial communities from Ace Lake, Antarctica - #369 | ecosystem: Environmental > Aquatic > Non-marine Saline and Alkaline > Saline | place: Antarctica: Ace Lake...
ATGTTTGGTGGAGCATGGCCAACGAGTGGGATTTCATGAGAGCAAAAACACTAAGTGACTGGGATTATTATATCGAACAATTTGCAAAAAAAGATAAATTTCACCACCTCATAAGTATTCATAACGGAGGAAAATTTTATGATCATACAAACCCTTTGATTACTCATGTGAGCATTCAAAGTGAAGATACCTATAAAGCGAAAGAATACAGGGGAAAATATAAAAAACCCATTGTTTTTGATGAATGCAGATATGAAGGAAATATACCCTGGTCATGGGGTAATTTAACTGCGGAATCAATGACTGAGAAATTCTGGAGAGGATTTGTAAACGGAGGGTATGTCGGACATGGTGAAACTTATGTAACTGAAACTCCTGTTACTTTTCCAAATAAATCATCTGATATCTTATGGTGGTCAAAAGGTGGTAATTTGAAAGGGGAAAGCCCTGAAAGAATTAAATTTCTACGTGGAATAATTGAAACGGCTCCAGCCTATTTGAAGCCGATTCCTTTAATTGCATCGTGGATGCCTTTTGCTGCAATAGGAATAGAGAATGAATTCTATCTGGCCTATTTTAATGATGATCAACCTGGAAGTGCCATAATTGACCTTCCTGAAAACTCGATTTTTAGTATTGAAATAATTGATACCTGGGAAATGACAATAACCCCAATAGAAAAGAAATTTTCAGGACATAGTTTAATCGAATTACCAGCAAAACCATATATAGCATTAAGAATCGTGAAACAAAAATAGAATGATAAATCTACTACTGCCAACACGACGCTATAAAATAATTGCCGTTTCATTGGTTACTTCAAGGGTTGTGGCACGCCTAGGCTGCGCAGCAGCCCGAAAGCGCAGTACCCCGCAAACGGCAACAATTTATAGCGCCAACCGTTATGCCTTATTTAGAAAAAACGACAATACCATAAATCAATGGAAATAACACTTCCCATTTCTAGCTTAATAATAATTGCCATAGGCAGTGTGGGAATAGTAGTATCAATTTTTACGGGTATTTTGTTGCTATCTCAAAAAGAAAAGAAGCACATATCCATTAGCTTATTGGCTTGTTTGCTCATTCTATCAGGATTGACGCTACTGAATGATGTCTTAGTTACATCAGGCATCAGCAACCGAATTAAGCAATTGTACTTTATTCCAATCTACTACTCATTAAGTGTAGCACCTCTTTTTTACCTTTTCGTCAAGTCAAAATTCAGCTATCGCTTAAATAAATCTGATTTACTTCATTTGGTCATTCCGACTATACAGGCTATAGTTTATTTTTCCATTGGATTCCGTTCTGTTGCTTTCAAATCAATGCTCTATGACGAAAATGCCTTTCGGTTGTATCTTCAAATAGAGTCATTTCTTTTCCCAATTTCTTTGGTTGGATATATCGCTCTTGCTTTGTCTTTTTTGAAAACAAAAGACCATGAAGCATTCTTTTGGGCAGATGACATTAAAAAATGGCTCACGAAATTTTCAGCAGGAATGTTATTTATTGCTGTGATGCAGTTTTGTTTTTCTGTAGTGGAGTACAACACGTCTCTTACCTTCTTGCCTAATTTCCCATTTTATTTGGTTCATACATTTATCCTTTCAGCTTTTGTGTTTTGGATATCAATAAATGGATTCAAACAGTATTATCCCCTTCAAATTTTCACTTCAATACCCGACCAAGAAGTTGCAGTAATTGATGAAATGGAATTATCTGGACTGCTGGAAAAACTCGAATTGCTAATGACTAAGAACAAGACTTTTCTTAATCCTGACCTAAATCTTGAATTGCTATCGAATTATCTTGGGATTTCCGAAAAATATTGCTCTTACATGCTGAACAAAGGACTGAATATGAACTTCAACCAATACCTAAACAACTTCCGAATCGAAGCTTTTAAAGAGAGAATTCAAGAAGGACAAAACAAGATATTTACCCTGACCAGCATTGCGTATGAATGTGGCTTTAATTCCAAATCCACCTTTAACAGAGTGTTCAAGTCCAATTGTGGAGTAACACCTTCCGAATTCGTCAAGAAGCTTCAAAGCACATCAGAATCAAATTAAAATAGCACTTTAAACTTGTCCCAAATCTTGATTTGAAGCGTTTAGGTGACTTTAAGCCCTCATATTTGCTACTCATCAAATAAATTGTAGCGATTATGAACAACAAAATCAAAGCCTTTCTTTTGGGTGGCAATCAAAAAAATTCCTTTGGTCAAAACATTGGTTTCTTACTTCTTCGTTTCTTTGTAGGCCTTGCACTTTGTACAGTCTTTGAAAAGTTCTTTCCCAAAAACGGTATTTGGGGTCCACAAGAGTGGTTTATTCAAGATACTGCCAATATGGGGTTTCCATTTCCTGCCTTTTTTGCTTGGGTTGCGGTTCTGTCTGAGTTCTTTGGTGGTATTCTATTGATGCTAGGTTTGTTTACCCGACCTGCCGCTTTGCTGAATGTTTTGGTAACTTTTACAGCATCATTTATCTATCATAAAGGAGATATTGGAAACGCAGGATTACTCTCTTTTTTTTTCATGATTATGTGTCTGTGCATCCTGCTTTTTGGACCTGGGAAATTTAGCCTTGACTATTTTATTAATAAAAGGCTTGCTAACAGAGTGGCAACCATCTCAACGTGGAAAGGACGGACATAGTATACCACCCCCGCCGGAATAACGTGAGCATAGCAATATTTACTGCAAACCCTTTTATAACATAACCTTAAACGATTTTTTAAGCGGTTCAAAAAAATCCGTTTTCAGTGGTTCACTTTGACCGTTTTTTGCACTTGACAAGGTAGAAACAGAAATAGGACTCATTGCCATGGCACATAACCTTAAAAAAGTGAGTTTGGCGATGTAAAGGTCGCTTTGCCTAATTTAAATCAGCCAATTATTGGCTGTTTAAACGAACAACATCAGAATAAAACCAAAAAGACCAAAAATTAAAAGGTCGCCTAAATAGTTTTTAGACGACCTCTTTTCTTATATGTTTTTTTCTGTTTTTATAAATCCTAGCATTTAAAAAGACCCACTATTAGTGCAACTCTTCCTCAGCTTCTATTAAGCGTGATCTGTTCAAGTTTAGAAAAACCGTACCGTCCTCTTCCGACGGGGAAACTGTTTCTGTAAAATTATTCTGCTGGTTGCCAGTTGCTACAATAGGATTACCATACCACATATTCCCGTTGTTTACAAAAATGTTATTCGTAATGGTTGTTTTGGAATCATGTTTGAAACCTCCACCTGTATTAAGAATAGTCCCGTTATTCCTCTGAAAAAGATTCCCGTCAAAAAGGGTATTATTAGCACCTAAGGTATCCTCGCCCCAAGATGGGGTATCACCAATCTTACTTGAAAAGGTAAATAGCAGACGACCTGTATTGTTTACAAAGGTAGAGTTTAAAACCTGGTATCGGTTTACTCCCCTAAAACTGGCAATTTGACCATAATTCCGAGTAAAATTACATTTATCTATTTTCACATAACGCTCCGTTGAAAAAATTAAGTCCCGATTTTGGCTAAATGTAGATTCCGTTACCGTAATTCTATTGGTATAGTCACTGTCATTTTCCGATGTAAAATTTGGAGTAGATCCCCAATAGCTTCTAAAAAGGGTAGCTGAATTATTTTTAAAAATGGAATTGGAGATATTAATGGTTGAATTATCCCCTTTTGACCAAATTGCTGTTTGGTTAGAAATTCCGGTAACCACTATTTCAGAAGCAATTACAGATGATCCGGAAACATCAAAAATAGTCCCATTATTATAATTGTTGGCAGAATCGGTAAAAGTAAAACCAGAAATATTCAATGTAAACCCAGATTCAATAACAAACATTCGGTATTCCCCGTCACCAGAAATAGTAATGTTATCCACCCCGGCCCCTTTAATATTCATATTACTGGTCACATTTGGCAGATCGGAGGTAAGGATTATGATACCCTTTAACCCCGGATCAAAAATAATTTCATTGATTTTAGTATCGGTATTGGCGGTATTTATTGCCCATCGCAAAGTTCCTATGCTATTATCATCAACAAGGGTAGTTACTCTTAATTCCCCCTGCCCAAAAGACCCTGAAGAACAGAAGATTGCAATAAGAAAATATATTATTTGATTACTTTTCATTCTCGATGAAATTTATGCTATTGATGTTGATTATAAAATGCTGTTCAATGTTATAAATGCACCTATACATTGTTCATTCATAACGTATTGAAATCAAAATTAGTATTTCATCCATAGTAAAGGATTTATTCGTGCATTAAAGATGTGTAACTGTTAAAAAATGTTGTGTAATGCCTTATTGGTATAGTCTTATTATTTTTAATAGCGACTATTTTCAAAAAGTAAACAAGTTTCGACGCTTAAACTTATAATTAGTCTCATTACTTTCTGGATTGGTATTTATCAGAATACTTTTGATATAGATTCTCCTTTTCCAAATAAAGCAATAGGAAGGGATACTCCTATTTCATATCTACATAAAGAAAAAAAGGACTAATGCAAATGCAATAGCCCTTTTACAGTAGTTAATATCTTGCTTAAAACAAAAACCTCAACAAAAATTCATTGGTATTCTTGGCACTGGCCAATTCGCTTCGGGTACTTACCTCATAGGCATATCCCAAAAGCAACCTTTTTTTGATGCTGAAACTTACCAATCCGGCAAAGGCACCATCTGTCCTATAACTGCCCCCAAACTCAAAGCTGTCGTCGAAAGATAGAATAGTGTTAAAATCTACGGAGACCGGTGCACCGCTTACATAGCGCCCCATGGCCGATGGTCTCAGCATTAGGTTGGAAGTAGGGTTTAACAGAACCTCATACCCTACATTGGCGTATACGTGCGGCTTGGCCAATGCTGCCGTTGCCACACCATTGTCGTTATCCACCCTTTCGGTGGACAATAACCTTGGTGCTGCCAGCGAAGCATACCACTTACCGTTTTTCAACAAGGCCCCTACCCCAACATTGGGATTAAAACGGGAGATCGAGGAGATACTAGGGTCACTATTTATATTATAGGTCTCCAGCCCCGAAGTGTTGACACTATAGGAGTTGCCGCCTGCCTTTATCCCTAGGTAAAGATCCGTCCCTTGGGACAATTGCAATCTATAGGAGAAATCGATGGCCGTAAATGTTTGACTTTCCACAAAGGTATTACTGTTGTAAATGGATATCCCAATCCCTAAATTCTTGCCCAAGGTGGTTCCGAAGGATACCGCCTCTGCACTGGGAGCATCACTAACACCTGTCCATTGTTGCCTAAAGGTGGCGGTTACCATGGTTTCCCCATCCACCCCAACATAGGCCGGGTTATAGGAATTCATATGGTACTTATAATTGGTGATCACCCCTTCCTGTTGGGCAAATATGGTACCGCCTAGTAATAATAGTGCGCCCAAAATAATTTTATTGTATATCTGCATGCTATGTATGTCTTTTATCTTAGTTAATGGGGTTGTTAATTTGAATTGATATAAAGCCAACCGTCCTGGTCTACCTTACCATCACCTTCAAAATCGATCTGGAAATAATACGAGCCTGAATCAGGGAGTTTGGCTCCATGATCTTTGAAACGCCCGTCCCAAGTATTCCGGTAGTTTCTGGCCGAGAATACCTCTTTTCCCCAAGAGTTGAACACCCTTACCAGAGAATTGGGATAGTTCTCAATATTGGAGATTACCCAGGTATCGTTGATTCCGTCCCCGTTGGGGGTAAAGGCTTGGGAAGCGTTCAGCTCCACAGTGTCACATACATCCCCTTGTCCATCGCCATCACGATCTTCCTGATTAGGGTTGGAAATCATTGGACAGTTATCCAGGGAATCCTGAACTCCATCACCATCGGTATCTTTCTGTGAGTTGGAACAACCATTGGCATCCGCCACCTCATCTGTAGGGGTATCGGGACATTCATCCAGATTATTGCTTACGCCATCGTTATCATCGTCTTTTTGACTATCGCTGCATCCTTGGGCATCCACGGTCTCATCTTCGGGGGATTCAGGACATTGATCTTCTGCATCGTTCACACCGTCAAAATCACTGTCCTTCTGGGAATCAGAACAAACATTGGTATCCGCTACTTCCCCTGATGGGGTATTGGGGCAATCGTCCAAATCGTTGTTTACACCATCGGCATCCTTTTGGGAGGCAGAACAACCATTGGCATCCGCGATTTCTCCACTTGGAGTATTGCCACAGCTATCAACATCGTCCATGACACCGTCATTTTAACTATCCTTTTGGGAATCTGAACAACCATTTGCATCTACGGTTTCTCCGCTCGGAGTATCATTACAGATATCTATAGCATCAGAAACACCGTCGTTATCGGCATCTTTTTGACTGTCTGAACAACCGTTGGCATCCACTGTTTCTCCCTCAGGAGTTCCCAAACAATTATCCAAACTATCTTTTAATCTATCACCATCTTCATCAGGACTGGCCGTACTTCTTTCATAGCTAAAACCACCACCACTACCACCACTTTCCCATGATAGAATTTTAACATCAATATAGACATCATCAGTAATAAGGTGAAGAACAAAATCGGTATTGGTATAGCAGGGAGGACACCATCCGATGGTATTTATCCAACTCGAAAAATAAAGGGATCCAAAATCCGAAGTGGTACCCCATGCCCATTCAGGATCTGCTGGGGAATTGTAATCAATCTCATCGTAAACAGTTTCCACTGCAATATTAAACAAGCCTTTATTATTGGCTCGAGTAATTATCACGTTATCCGTTAAAAAATCCTGATTCTCCTCTTAGGTCCAATCTGTACCGGATATTTTTTCTACAATAATTATTGGACCGTCCCATATAAATGGTAGCTGTGGTTAATTATTAATTATTGCACTGGAAACACTTTCGTTACCTGCCAAATCATAAGCTTTCAGGCTGTAATAATAGGTAGTATTGGTAGTTAAACCCGTATGATTATATTCATTATAGCTAATATGGGACAGATCTGAAATCAATGTCATGGAATTTTCATCGGTCCCTCCATATAAGTGATATCCTACCGTATCTTCTGTATTAGAATCCCATTCCAAATGAATTTTGTATGCACCAGCAGTACTTGTGAATCCAATGGGAGCAAGTGGCTCCATAATATCTGTAAATCCATCTGCTTCCACAATCTCTCCAGAGGGAGTATTTGGGCAAAGATCCTGGTAATTGGCCACGCCATCCGTGTCATCATCCAAAAAATTTAAATTGATCGTACTATTGTTTTGTACAATACTTGCTCTATTCAAACCTGCATCATAAATAGAAGTCTCATCTACCGGTGAAATAGTAAGCTCCTCAGTTCCGTGAATGGTGCCATTATTATTTATCCCTAGTATATAAGTATTTCCACTAATACTGAAACTGGTTGGCACAATAGAACCTAAGGTAGCATTCCCGCCAGAAAGTGAAAATTGAAAATCATTGGCCTCCAATGCTCCGGACTCTGAATCTGAATTAAAAACAGGTCTATTCATGGTTACCGATACCGTAGCATCATTTGCCGAATGGGTTATAGATGCAATAAAATTTGGCAATAAATTGCCTGATACCACAATTGGATCACGCGTCCAATTGTTTCCATTATTTTCAAAGGTATTGTTGGTAATGGTCGTCTTGCTATAATACTTGGAACTCCAGCCCGGATTAATAATGGTCCCAGTATTCCCAGTGAAAATATTTCCATCAAAAAGTGTATTATTGGATCCTAAGGTAGCTTCACCCCATGACGGAGTATCCCCTATCCAACTAGAAAAAGAAAATAATTGATAGCCGGTATTGTTGGTAAACGTTGAATTTAATACTTGGTACCTGTTGACTCCTCTAAAAATTCCTATTTGATTGGTATTATCTTCAAATATACAATCGTCAATTTTTACATATCGCTCTGTATAAAATATTTGCCCTGTATTGGAACTAAAGGTAGAACCCGTAACAGTTATCCTGTTGTCATAGTCAGCTTCATTATCAGATGTTGTGGCAGGAGTTGAACCCCAATCGCTCCTGAACAAGGTGGCTGAATTATTATTAAAGGTAGAGTTGGTTATATTAATAACAGAATTGTTACTCTTGGACCAAAACGGTGTACTATAGGTAATCTCTGAAACTACTATATTGGAAGCATTTACGGTTAATCCGGATACTGCAAATATAGTACCGTTGTTATAATCATTTGCACTATTGGCAAAGGTAAACCCGGACAGATCCAAAGTAAAACCAGAATTAATAACAAACATTTTAAACTGATCGTCTCCCGAAATAGTAATATCGGTAGCCCCTGGATCCGAAATGACCAGATTACTGGACACATTTGGAAAGTTGGAGGTCAAGGTAATTGTACCTGTGAGTCCAGCATCAAAAATAATTTCATTAATATTTATGTCGGCATTGGCCGTCTCCATTGCCCAACTTAAGGTGCCAGAAGTACCATCATCGGTAAGCGAAGTTACCGTGACGGTAGTTTGCGCCCAAGATGCTGAAAAACATAAAAGGGCAATTAAATAAGTTAAAACAGTTTTTTTTCATTCTCAATGTAAATTACAATATTGATTAGTTGGTTTTATTTGTAGTCTATTTCTTAAATATGAAAACACTATACTCCACGGCCAAGATCAATTACAATGGAGCCAAAAGTAGTAATACACCCATATAATTGGTAGTTTATCCATATCAATGATGTATAAGCATAGAATTATGTTGTGAAATATCCTATTAGTGTAGTTGGATTATTATGTAGGAAAATTAATCGCTCGTAATCCCCAAAGATGTAGGCTATATTACACATAATCAATACCTGAAATGTGGAATTATATTTACAATTCTGAAAATTAGTTGGATAGAATCAATTGGTATATTTAGGAAACAAAAATGAATCCTGTAAGAGGGATGAAATAAAACTTAGTCAATTCAAAAACTATTTGCAGGAATCTTGCCTATCACACCCTTGAAGAAAGCTTTATAAGTGGCAAAATCATTCTCCTTGTTCTCCGTTGGATAATGTGGTTTGGAAATTTCAATTTGTTTTTTTCCAAAGTCGAACGCCACCATTACTATAGGAACTTGGGCCGATTTGGCAATAAAATAGAAACCAGTTCTCCATTCCGCAACTTTTTTTCTAGTGCCTTCCGGGGAAAGCGCCAATCTAAATGTTTTGTTTTGATCAAATATTTTGGTAATGGCACTAACGGTATCCATATTTTTACTTCTATCGATAGGTGCTCCGCCCATCCAGCGAAAATACCAGCCAAATAGTGGTTTAAACAGTGCCTTTTTTCCAATAAAATGAATATCCTCGTTCAATACCCTCCGAATCAAAAGTCCCAGTAAAAAATCGACCCAACTGGTATGAGGCACCACAATAACAACGCATTTGTCCAATTGCGGAAAAGAACCAATTAGTTTCCATCCCAAAATTTTAAAATATATAAATTTTGCAAGTGCATTCATAAACCATCAATTATTTAAAATATTAAGCTCACAGATAGTTTTTAATTGCAAAAAACCATTTAACGTATTATTCCTAATCCCTAAGGTAATCAAGTTCAGTATTAACCTGTATAAGCATATTCAATGTAATCGGAAATATTATATTTTTTGATAAATAGACTTCAATTTTTCCGGAGTTATAATATTTTGCCATTCACTTCCCAATGCATTTTCCCATAAAGGCACAAGGCTTAATGCTACATTTATCATAGTATTAAAATCGTCATTGGTAAGCTCTCTGCAGATGCCTTTTGGAAGTTGAATATGGTGTTTTTTCTTCATTTCATTAAAAAGTGCTACACCTTCTGGATAAAACTCTTCCAAATGTTGAAAAACCAAGCAATTCCCAATTCCATGTCTTACTCCCAACAAATAAGACAAACCATAGCTCATAGCATGGGCCACGCCCACCTGCGAATAGGCTATACTCATACCTCCATGCCAGGAAGCCATCATTAATTTATTTCTGGCATCATCTTCCTTCAAATCTCCCAAATACACTTCTTTGCACAATTCCAGTGACTTTTCCCCATAGCTTTGGCTAAAGGCATTTAAAAACGTGCCGTTTAGTGATTCTATGCAATGTATAAAACAATCCATACCTGTATAAAACCATTGTTCTTTAGGAACACCTTGCGTTAAATCGGGATCCATGAGTACTTGGTCAAAAGTGGTGTAATCGGAATTAATCCCAAGTTTTTTCTCCGGACCCAATAATACTGTTGTCCTGGAAACCTCTGCTCCAGTACCGCTGATTGTGGGAATACCCACATGATATATAGAGGGCTTATTAACCAAATCCCACCCCTGATATTGATAAGCATTGCCCTTATTGGTCAGCATGATCGCCACAGCTTTTGCCATATCCAACAAGGTACCACCACCGATACCTATAATTCCAGAGGGCAGATCGGCAAAATCCTTTTTTATCTTTGCAACCAAGGCGTCTATTTGATCTGTTTTCGGTTCCTCATCTGCCGAAATAAAAATTATCCGATCGTTAAATATCAAAGGTATTCTAGAAACCAATTCAGTCCCTTCGAACACATCATCTACCAAAAATATAAATGGTGCTTCGGAATGAATACGTTTGGGCATCAAAATATCACCCAATTGGCCAAAACAACCTTGGCCAAAAATGACCCTGGGTACCATAGGAAAGTTCTTATAACTCGTCATTAATCCGGGGTGCGTGATTGTACTATTGCTTATTCTCTTTATATTCATAAACTTATTTAAGATACTCTAATATATCGGAGATGGTATTCAGGGTAAGATGATCATTATTGTGCTCCTCCAACTTCACCTCTTCATGTTGCCATGTGGTATGAAATGGAATATGAACCGCCTTTGCCCCAATATTCAAAATTGGCAATACATCAGATTTCAACGAATTTCCGATCATCAAGAATTCCTCTACTGGAATTTCCAAATGATTCAGTAGATTCATATAATTATCTTCCTTTTTATCGCTTAGAACTTCTACGTGGTGAAAATATTTGGATAAACCGGACTTTTCCAATTTTCTTTCCTGATCCAACAAATCCCCTTTGGTCAATACTATTAAGCGATATTTATCCTTTAATTTTTCCAGCACTTCCTCCACACCATCCAATAATTCAACCGGGTGCAACAACATTTCCTTACCTAGATTCAAAATATCCACAATCCTCGCCTGAGAAATCCTATTATTGGATAAATCCAGGGCAGATTCTATCATGGACAACATAATTCCCTTTATACCATAACCATATAACTGCAAATTCTTAATCTCTGTTTTAAACAGTTCTTGATCAATTTGATTTTTGGTTTCATAATTATCCAAAAGGCCAGCAAATTTTTCTTCGGCATTCCGAAAATAGGTTTCGTTTACCCAGAGGGTATCATCGGCATCAAACCCAACTACTTTTATATTCTTATAGTCTATTTCCATACTTTCTTGGCCTTTTCAAGGTCTTCAGGAGTGTCTATTTCAATACCGATTATATCGGTT
>Ga0222651_1001471_pt1 | contig 11501 bp, 12 predicted proteins | sample AntAcemetagen369_FD_179855 | JGI IMG/M metagenome (GOLD analysis project Ga0222651, IMG submission 179855) | Saline water microbial communities from Ace Lake, Antarctica - #369 | ecosystem: Environmental > Aquatic > Non-marine Saline and Alkaline > Saline | place: Antarctica: Ace Lake...
TCCTCTTCCTGGTTGACGACCTGAACCCGATCGAGGCGGGGGTCCTGCCTGACGGCTCGCCGGACCTTTATTTCCGGGGGTTTTACTGCTGGAATTCCGAGGTCGGGGCCAAGACCCTGGGTATCGCCAGCTTTTACCTGCGTGCGGTCTGCCAGAACCGCAATCTGTGGGGCGTCGAGGATTTCCAGGAAATCAAAATCCGCCACTCGAAGTACGCCGCGTCCCGCTTTGCGCATGAGGCCGCCCCGGCCCTCACTCGCTTTGCCAACTCCTCGCCTGCCCCCTTCATCGACGGCATCCGGGCCTCACGCGAGAAGATCGTCGCGCGGACGGACGAGGACCGGCAGGAATTCTTGCGCAAGCGCGGGTTCTCGAAGGCGGAGACCGGTCGGATCGTCGAGACGGTGTTGGCCGAGGAAGGCCGCCCGCCCGAGAGCGTGTTCGACTTCGTGCAGGGGATCACCGCTGTTGCCCGCTCGAAGCCGCAGCAGGATGCGCGGCTGGTGATGGAGGGCAAGGCGAAGGTGTTGTTGGAGAAGGCGTTCTAGCCGCGAACTCCCGTTGCGAGATTTTCCGGCCCATCGCTCCTTAGAGGGAGAGGTGGGCCGGGTTTTCCGTGACGGGTTTGGAGGTCGGGAGAGTGGCTCCCGGCTGGCCCGTCGCGGAGTAATCCCGATGACCAAGCAACAGAAAATCACCCTCAGCGCCTCTCGCGACATCCCCTTCAACAAGCTGATGCTCAGCCAGTCGAACGTGCGCCACGTCAAGGCGGGCGTGTCGATCGAGGAACTGGCCGAAGACATCGCGCGTCGGACATTGCTGGCTTCTATCACCGTGCGGCCGGTGTTGGACGACAATGGTGCCGAGACCGGCATGTTCACGATCCCTGCCGGTGGGCGACGGTTCCGGGCGCTGGAGCTTCTTGTGAAGCAGAAGCGCCTGAACAAGACCGCCCTCGTGCCCTGCGTCGTGCGCATGGACGGCCTCGCGGAAGAAGACAGCCTGGCCGAGAATATCCAGCGCGCGCCCCTGCATCCACTGGACCAGTTCCGCGCGTTTCAGGCGATGCGCGAGAAAGGTCGCACCGAGGAGGAGATCGCAGCCGCGTTCTTTGTCTCGGCCAGCGTGGTCAAACAGCGGCTGAAGCTCGCTGCCGTCGCACCCGCTTTGCATGACGTCTACGCAGAGGAGGAAATGACGCTCGACCAGCTGATGGCCTTCACGGTCAATCCCGACCATGCGCGGCAAGAACAGGTTTGGGAGGCGCTGCAGCGGCACTATTCCAAGCAGCCCTACGAGATCCGCCGCATGCTGACGGAAGGTGCGGTGCGGGCCTCGGACAAGCGTGCGCAATTCGTCGGGCTCGACAACTACGTCGAGGCCGGGGGCGACATCCTGCGCGATTTGTTCCAGCAAGACGATGGCGGCTGGTTGCAGGACTCCAGCTTGCTAGAAGTCATGGTGACCGAAAAACTGGCCGAGGAAGCCGAAGTGATCCGGGCCGAGGGCTGGAAGTGGGTCGAGGTCGACACCGACTTTCCCTATGGGCACACCTTTGGCATGCGGCGCATCCATGGCGAGGCAGAGCCGATGAGCGACGCTGAGGCCGCCGACTATCAGGCGCTGAAGGCCGAATACGATGCGCTCGAGGCGGAACATGCCGAAGCGGATGAGTTGCCCGAGGAGGTCGACGCACGGCTTGGGGAGATCGAAACGGCGATGGAGCCATTGCAGGATCGCCCGATCCGGTTCGAGGCGGAAGACCTGGCCTTGGCTGGGGCCTTTGTCAGCATCGACAGTTCAGGGCGGCTGCGCGTCGAGCGTGGCCATGTGCGTCCAGAGGACGAACCGGTTAATGGACCGGAAGAGACCGGTGACGCCGATGCTGAAACTCAGATCGTCGAGGATGCGGACGACACCGTCGCGCCCACCATTGAAGACGAGGAGGAAGAAGACGGCCTCAAGCCCCTCTCCGACCGTCTCGTCATGGAATTGACGGCGCATCGCACGTTGGCGCTGCGCAATGCGCTGGCGCAGGACCCGCAGGTTGCTTACCTCGCGGCGCTCCATGCGATCACGCTTCGGCTGTTCTACCGCTACGGCCTCGACAGCTGCGTCGAGATCGAACCGCGCAACGCGGCGTTTGGGCCGCAAGTGCCGGGCCTTGGCGACACGGCCTATGCGCAGGCTATCGACCAACGGCACGAGACTTGGGCGCGCAACCTTCCCAAGGCCTCGGAGGACCTCTGGGAGGCGCTGACCGAGTTCGACAGTTGCAGCCGCGAGGCGCTGTTCGCACACTGCGTTGCGATGAGCGTGAATGCCGTTCACGATCCCTACCAGCGCCGCCCCCGCGCGATCGCGCATGCGGATGTTCTGGCCGGGACCGTTGGCCTCGACATGGCCAAGACGGGCTGGGCCGTCACTGGCAGCTATCTCGGTCGCGTGACCAAGGCCCGCATTCTCGAAGCCGTTCGAGAAGCGAAAGGCGAGGACGCCGCCGACCGCATCGCAGGTCTCAAGAAGCCGGAGATGGTCACTGCCGCAGAGGATCTGCTTGCGGGGACTGGCTGGCTGCCGGAACCGCTGCGGACACCTCCGCTGCCGGAGGACGATGTTCCGGCGTTCGAACTGGTCGACAACGCCGATGAACCGACTTCGGACGATGAAACGGACGCAGGTGAAGTGCAAACGGTGGAAGACGGCGGCGAACCGGCTATCGGGGAATCCGATGTGTCGGACGAAGATGATCCCGTCACTACGGACGCCTTCGCCAAGACTGCTGCCGAGTGACCTTCGAGCAGGTCGAGACCCCTCCAAGAGGTCCGGCCACAGGGGTCCGCCAGCAATGGCGGGCCCCTTCTTTTGTCTATGGCTGACGGAGGTCCATATGCACAGCCCCGCCGCAGAACTGTCCCGTCGCCTTGCCGAGAACACCGAGGCCGTGTGCCGCCACTACCTTTCAAACGGCCGGAGGCAGGGGCACTACTGGATTGTCGGTGATGTTCAGAATGCCCCCGGGCGGTCCATGTATGTCCGTCTTTCCGGACCTGCGAACGGCAGCGGAGCGGCAGGCAAGTGGACCGATGCGCAATCCGGCCTGCACGGGGATCTGCTGGACATGATCCGCGAAAGCTGCGGCTTGTACGACTTCAAGGATGTCGCTGAAGAAGCGCGACGGTTCTTGAGCCTGCCACTACCGGAGCCGTGCTTGCCGCCTGCGGCGCGATCGCAGGCACCGGTGCCCGCCGGATCAACGGAAGCTGCACGACGCTTGTTCGCGATGGGCAGTCCGATCTGCGGCACTCCAGCCGAGTCCTATCTGCGTAGCCGCAGGATCAGTCTGTTCGATCCGGTGCCGAACTTGCGCTTCCATCCAACGTGCTACTATCGGTGCGAGAACGGTGGGCCAGCGCTCCGGCTTCCGGCAATGCTCGCTGCGATCACCGATCTGGACGGCCATCAGACCGCGACACATCGCACATGGCTGCGACCGGATGGGACCGACAAGGCGGATGTCGAGACACCGAGGCGGGCTATGGGCGCGCTACTCGGCCACGGGGTGCGGTTCGGCTCGGTTGATGATGTCCTCGTCGCGGGTGAGGGCATCGAAACCGTTCTGTCCGTTCACTCGGCCCTGCCTGCAATGGCCACACTCGCGGGGCTGTCGGCGGCGCACCTCGCTGCAATCCAGTTCCCCGAAGGCCTCAGGCGGCTCTATGTTCTGCGAGATCGCGATCCGGCCGGTGCGGCTGCGAGGGACACGCTATGCTCTCGCGCAAAAGACGCCGGGATCAAAGCGCTTACCCTCACCCCGCGGCTGGGTGACTTCAACGATGATCTGCGACGCTACGGCTTGGTCGCCCTGCAAGAGCGTTTACGGCTTCATCTGCATCCCGAGGACGCTGCACGTTTTCTGGCGGTCAGAGGAGGAACGGGTCGGTAATCGCTGTACCGCTCATCGCATGGCCTTTCGTGCTGGTTCCCTGCGGCCCCTTCCTCGTGGACTGGCCGGCGCGCACGGCCTTCTCAGAGGGCAGGGGACCCACAATCGAGATGGCCCGGCAATGGCCGCGCTCCGGTTATTTTCCGCCGCGCCCCGATGGGGCGCTTTGCATCGCGAAACAAAATAGCCGGGCTTGGCCATCAAGGCCCTCGCAAAGGCTCGGGCTGCCCGCCCCTCCCGCCCGTGGGCGCGTTCCTGCCACGAAGGCCGCGTGTGTCGCGCGGCGCACCCGAGAAAGGAGCCCCGAGATGACCTTAGAGCACGAAAGCGCAGCCGTTGAGCCGCATCACAGTTCTTCACCAACCGACCACGTCCTCACCGAACTCCAGCTTTATGGCTGGCGTCCATATGAGGATGAACCCGATCCCCGCCCGCTGCCTGAGGGCAACCAGGTCGCCGCCGCCGTCACAGATATCGTCGATGCATTGGTCGCCACGCTGGGCGATACCCGACTTGAACCCGAACTCGACGAACTTCTTTGGGGCACGGTCAATCTGTTCCATCGCGCGCTGGCCCGTACCGAGCGGCAACTCGACGACAACGAACAGGCGCAGCGCCGCCTGCAGCGGGAACAGGACGGCTCCGAGGTGAAGTCCCTCGAACTCGAGCGCCTTTTGGCCGAAGGGCAAAGCATGCTCGAACGCCGGGCAGCACTGGAGCTTTTCCGCGACCTCGCCGCTGAAGGGTTCGAGCATCACCTCGCCAAGCCTTGGCATCCCCGGAGCGGCTCGCGCGTCAGCCATCGCAACCTGTCTGCGGCGATGATCGATAGCCGGGATTTCCTTGCCGCGCGCCGCCGGGCCGAGGCGCAGCTGCTTTTGCCCGAGGGGCCTAAGGTGGCCGTCACAGGCGGTGCTGACTTCAACGACCACCACCTAATCTGGGCACGCCTCGACCGGGTCCATGCCAAGCACCCGGACATGGTGCTGTTGCATGGCGGCTCGCCCAAGGGCACGGAACTTATTGCCTCACGTTGGGCTGATCATCGCAAGGTGCCGCAGGTCGCCTTCCGCCCCGACTGGGCGAAACATGGCCGGTCAGCCCCGTTCAAGCGCAATGACGTGATGCTGGATGTTCTCCCGATTGGCGTCCTGGTCTTCCCCGGCACTGGCATTCAGGAGAACTTGGCTGACAAAGCCCGCAAGCTGGGCATCCCTGTCCTGAAACACGAGGGCGGCGCGTAAGCGCCGCCTGTACCACTGCATACGTCTCAACTGAAAAACTGCCGCAACGACCGAAAGCGTCGTTATGATGGGGCTTCACCGACGCAGCCCAAGCTGTCCAAGTTACAGCTATGTGCCGTCCTTCGGCAATTCCGCATGCGTTACAAGGCCTTGGATATTGACCTCCACGACGCGGTTGACCATCCAGTCCTGCGGTGTCTCTGGCGGTGCTTCTTCACTGATCAGCGCCAATGCGGCCTCGATGGACAGGATCTGACGCGCCTTTGAGACTGATGGAATGATGATCAGGCCCGGATGCATTTGATCCGGCTTCCCACAGAGTTTCCGAAAATCCTTGCCGTTTACAGTGATCAGTATGTGATCGAACGCGATGCAATAGGCCAACACATCCGCGTCCGTCGCCCCCGACATGTTGATATCGCGCGTGTGACAGGTTGCATGAGCGGTCGTATCGCGAAAATGAACCGCTGCACCTGCCGAGACGCATTCGTCAAAGAAAAGGTTCATGCGAGACTACGCGGCCGCCTCCCAGGGACGGCCAGCCGCCACGGGGCGTCCGCGTTCCGGATGGGTGCGCGCGTAGATGTCGGCCGCGACGAAGGCTTCTCGCGGGATTTCGGGGTAGTCCTCCAGCAGATCATCGATCGTATCGCCGTCAGCCAGCCGCCCGCTTACCGCATAGACTGGAATTCTCGTGCCCTTGATGATCGGAACGCCGCCGAATATCTCCGGATCGCTGGTGATGTGACGCTTCTTGTTGACCATGTAGGCGCGCGCGGCTTCGAGTTTTGTCCCCGCGATCATCGGCAGATCGAGGTGGAGGCCGGGTTCGAGATCGAGCGGCGCAAGGTTTGTACCGGCCATCCCCCGGATTGCCTTCATCAGGATCTTTTTGCGGCTCACCGGAATTTCCTTGAGAAACCTCATATGTCCGACGGTCGCGAAGTAGCAGACGGCATCCACATTGAGGAACCGGGCGCGAGTCTTGGTGAACATCCCACGGCGCTTTACCGGCGTCATGATACCGGTCTCGATTGCCTTCTCCACACTGCGTGGCGGGACATCGGCGATATGCGCGACTTCGTTGATCGTCAGCTCGGCAGCCATGGCTAAATCCTTTCCTCGTTGGGGAAGATATATACTGCACACGCCCGGAATTCAAGTCAGCACCCACGATCACTCTTCTGTTGCTTTGTCCGCGATGGGGGCGAACGAAGCGCAATGCGCGAAGGTTCGCCGCATCGTCACATTTTTCTTAGGGGAAAAGCGGGTTTGGGCCATAATCGGAACAGCAGAACCGGCGTAGCAGCACAGTCGCAGGCGGAGCGCAAATTTGGGCAGCCTGACGTGATCACGATCATCACTGACTTATGGAGGCTCCCATGTCACTCGTTCTTCTTGCCATCTCTCTATCCTTCGCGCTTGGCGTTCTGGCCTTCCGTTTCGCGGTCTTCGCGCTTCCGGTCATGGCCGGTATTGCCGCTTTCATGCAGGTTCAGAGCGGCGGTTCCGGTTTCGGGTTGGCCCTCCTTGCGGGGGTGGTCGGGGCAGTCGTTTCCATCGGGCTGGTCATCGCCATTCTGGGATTTGCGCGAAACCCTTTCCTTCGCCTTGCAGCGCTCGGCCTGTTCGCTGTGCCTGCAGCGGTGGCGGGATATGCGCTGGCTCATGGTATCGCAAAACACACACTCGATCCGGGCGTTATGCTGACGCTTCTGAGTGGGACCTCTGGTGCCGTGGTCGCGATAGCGGCAATCATCAACCTGAACGCGTTTGGCGACGGCGTCCTCGAGCGGTGACGCAATCGGCATTGTTTGAGTTCGGCTTCGTTTGAACACATTCCGGTCGACTTGGGCCGCAAGGCCACGGGTGTGCCTCATTGAGGAACGTCGTCGCGGCCTTAGAAGATCTCGACTACGTCGCCCGCGATTCCCTCACAGCAGTCTGACAAAGGCGGATTGTCTCAAGTGCAAACGACTCCACGCGCTGTTCGCGGCCTGCCTGTTGCGCGTCAGGCCGCGTGAATGCAGCTTCCGTTTCCCGCCGCTGAACAAACGTCCCGCCGAGGCTATGGCAGTCGATATGATGTTGGCTGCCTTGAGCGGTTTGCCGTTCGTGCGGATTCTGTCCCGCTTCGGATTAATGGCGGCGATGCTGCACGAGGTGGCGAGGATGATAAGCGGTGCCAGGGCGTTATTGGGTCTTGGGGATGTCTGACGTTAAACCTGCGTTCGGAAGCTGGTTCTGCGCCACGTCTCCGTTGGTGCTTCTTCAGAAAGACCTGTCCCTCCTCCTGATTGATTCCCTAAGCCCGTCCGTCCGAGGCCAGCAACCCCGCGCGGCGGGACCCGTGTTGGCGCGTTCCGCGCCTGCCCGCACCACGTCCCGCTTTTGGGGGTCAAGCGGACACCGATGGCGTCAGTGCAGGCCTCGTCCAGCGGTCTTTGACGGGCCTCATCGGAGGGACGGTCCCTTCGGATGAAGCAACGGAGACCAAATCATGCAAAACATCGTCATCCTCGCTGGCAACATCGGCCAGACCCCCGAGACCCGCACCACCAAGGGCGGCACCTCGATCACCAACTTCACCCTTGCCACCTCCCGCCCGCGCTATGCCGAAGGTCGGGTCCTCCGCGACGAGAACGGCTTTCGCGTTCAGGACACCGAATGGCACCGCATCACCTGCTTCAACGGCCTCGGCAAGACGGTTCAGCAGTATTGCGAGAAAGGGATGAAGCTTCTCGTGCGCGGCCGCATCCACTACACCAAGTGGACCGATGCCGCCGGGGTCGACCGCTACGGCTGCGAGATCATCGCCGAAACTGTCGACTTCCTGAACCGGGCAAAGACGACCGACGACGAAGACGAGACCTTCATCGACGACGAGGACGTCCAGTCCTGAGCAAGCAACACCACGGACCCGGCGGCGCAAGTCGCCGGGTTTCGCGTGTTTGGCCATTCTGCCCCGATCACATTTGGTATCATTCGGCGAAAACCTGCCGCGCGCGCAATCCATAGCCGATGCGATTCGGACCTGGCAGGCCATAGTGGCGGATCATCGCAATACCGCGCCGCGACATAGGTGATCTCTGGCAAGCCAAGGGAACTACGACTAAAATAGGCGTAGTTCTGGCATGAGTGACTGGCTGGGTGGGAGGTGATCATCATGATCACCGCCCGACAATCACGGGCCGCGCGCGCTTTGCTGGGATGGACGCAGCAAACGCTTGCCGATAAGGCCCTGGTATCACTGACCGCTCTCAAAAGGCTCGAGTCTCAAAAAGGACTTCGGGTCTACGAGACGACAGACGATCAGGTGCGTCGGACGTTTGAGGCCGCCGGCATTGTTTTGTTGCGAACGGACGACGGTGAGGGCGTATTGCTGACGTCGCAGCAGGTGAAAAAGGCCAAGTCGTCGTAAAGAGTTGAGAAGGCCCCCAGCTTGGGGTCTGTACAAAACGACAACTATGGGAGGGGGGTCGTTTCTGCGATCCTGCACGTACATGGCACAGACCGACACAGCATTTCTCGACGCGCCACCGGCAAGCGAGACACTTACCGAATACGACCACGCGCATATGGTCCTCTACCTCCGCCTCTTCGACGCCGCAGAGGAAGGCGCTGACTGGCGCGAGGTGGTCGAGATCCTGTTTGGCCTTGATCCGGTGAAGGCACCCGAGCGCAGCCGAAGCGTCTATGATAGTCACCTTGCGCGGGCACGCTGGATGACCGAACACGGGTATCGTGAGCTCCTCCAGGGAGGCGGCGACGGCCCAAGCGGCTGACTCACGCCGAAACCTGCCGAAGTGAACGGAGCCAGACTCCCGAAAATCAATCAATGCGTGTAAAATCCTGAAGCTTGAGAGATGTTTTCGAACAGGATTTGTCATGCCATCGGACCGGTCCGGCTGGCGTTCCACGGCAGAGTACGACTACGTCGAAGACCTGAGTGCGTCCGATCTGGCCTGGGAATGGTTGCGCCGAAACAAGCGCTATTCAAAGGACTACGCGACCTTGTCAAAGGCCGCTACGGATTCTGCGGCCTTGAAAGCGGCGCTTCTCGACAAATGGAGGTTGCGATTTCGCGGTTGATCCCACCCTGCCGGCCCCAAAGGCGCGCGTTTTTTGGGATCCTGGGATCGATCCGGCGGTGGTAATGCTGCAGAAATTGCCAGAGACGCTGGGGGACGCGACTACGACGACGCCGCTGCCCAAGGGAACCAGCATTTCTGCCGCAGACGGCCTCCATCAGCTCCTTGATGCCGGGCGCAAGCAGCGCATGCAGATCTTGCAGTCAGACCCCAACGACGCCGTGCTGGCCGCAATCGTACCGCTGAATCGGGACGGTTTCGCCCGGCTGGAGGCTGTCTATCAGTTGCTTGCCCGCCTGCATGGCCGAGCAGTGCCTGCCGACAAACGCCTGACGCGCCAGAAGCGCCTGCGCGCAAAGCGCATGCTGCAGGCCCATGATGGGCGGCTTGCCGGGGCATCTCAGCGCGAGATTGCAGAGGTGATCTTCAAGATGTCGGCGATCAGCCGGGACGAGTGGCAAAGCGCCTCGCAGCGCTTCGCCGTCATGGCGCTTTTGCGCGACGCTCGGAGGATGATTGATGGTGACTACATGAAGCTGCTCAGTCCTAACGGGCTGAGCTAGCCCTTGCTTGGAGTTCCTCAGAGCCAATAGTGACTACAGCGCCGTTCCCTCAAATTTCGTATACGCTTCGCCCCAGTCGGCTCAAAATGGACCTTGATTTGCTTATAGTTTGCGGTCGGCAGCTTCGCCAAAACAGATATCCAAGACAAGTTGGATCACCATATTGAGATGTACTGTCGGAAGCGGTTGCGGCAAGCGACCAGAAGCATCTCAGAACATCGTAAAACCTTAATGCTTTCCATGGTAAAAAGTTGCACTTGCACGAGGCGCGTCAAAGAATTTTTCTAAGCGTTCCGAGTTTTCCTCAACCAACCGCTTTGCTTGCGCGGGCAGTTCATTATGCGCTCGTTCAAAGTCGTCAAGGGCAATGGGTGTCAAAGAAGGAGGCGACGACAGTCTAAATAATCGGTCGCGGCCGATCAGGAGACCGGCTTGCCCCAGGGCGTTTTGGCTCTGAAGATGCATGGCGGTTTCCATGATGGTTTTCCAATGAAACAACCCGCCACGATTAATCTGACCATCTGTCATGCGCATGTCGTAGTCTCCGCAACCGAGTGAAAGAATGTCGACTGCGTGGCGGTCCACATCAAAACAGGACAGCGTGTCAACAAGTGCGACCATGACCGGATTGTTAGCCCAGACACCGCCGTCGGCAAAATGCCGGGTCCCATTTCGATAGGTTGAGAAGAAAGTAGGGGCTGCAGATGTTGCAAGGGCAACGGTTACAAGTTCTTCCTGCCAGTCAAGCCGAAAGTCAGGATGATGCGGTGTCTTGAGGACGTTGACTTCGTTAAACCCATCAAACGTAGGGATATTTAACCGTACCCTCACGCTGCCGAGACGCGCCTTTCCAAAACGATCTTTAAGTACACGCTCCAGAGGTTCTCGATTGTAGCGATAGACGGCAACATCGCGTGCAAATTGATAGAGAGACCAAGCCTTTCCGCCCACCTTGGTTGGTGGAGCCCATGGTTTTGGAAATATCTCGCCCCCATGCTGGATATAGATTTGAAGAACTTCATCGGCGCGCATGCCTGCGCCGAGACCAAGAGCGATGATCCCACCAGTTGATGTGCCTGCAATCATATCGAAATAATCAGCTGAAGAGCCATTTTTGAGAAACCGTCTCTCGCATTCGGCCAAGATCGCTGCAGGCAAAATGCCTTTGATGCCCCCACCGTCAATGGAGAGGATCCGAAACCCCTCATCAGCCCATGGCAACTGTTTGCGACGTTGAAAAAGCGTACCCTGAGAGCGCCGTGCGTGAGGTTGATCCATTGTAATGCTCCAGTATTACTGCACGTGCGCTACGACCGCTTGTGTCCGTCTGTATGTGTTTTCCGGTGCCAAACCATTTGCCCGTCAGCAACCAGCTTTCGTAGCAGCTAAGCCAATTTGATGCCCACGGGACCGTGGTGTTGCTAATCAGGTCGTCGGGTGTCCACTGTGCTGCCTTATCGTCGAACAGGCAGAGAAATGGCCCGCTGCGATCCGTTCTGGGGTGGGCGAAATAAACATGTGGTAGAGACCCTGAACCGCCCCGGGATTGCCGGAGGCTCCAACTTTTGAGAAGAAGGAGCCATTATGAGCAAGACCACGAACAAGTTTTCACCTGAAGTGCGCGCTCGGGCCGTGCGGATGGTGGTGGATCACGAGC
>Ga0222651_1001473_pt1 | contig 11486 bp, 10 predicted proteins | sample AntAcemetagen369_FD_179855 | JGI IMG/M metagenome (GOLD analysis project Ga0222651, IMG submission 179855) | Saline water microbial communities from Ace Lake, Antarctica - #369 | ecosystem: Environmental > Aquatic > Non-marine Saline and Alkaline > Saline | place: Antarctica: Ace Lake...
CAAGTTCTGACCCGTACGAATGTCTTTTTCGAGCAAGGCCAAAAATGAAGTAATGGCCGGATCCTCGTGAGATGCTTCATCGGCGCGGGTGACAATGACGCGTGAGCCTCGCAGGTCGAATGCAACCTTGCCACCGTAGTCCACGCCTAGCGCCTGACGGATAGACTTGGGCAAAGTGATCTGACCTTTCGAAGTGATGGTGGCAACCTCGCGAATGGCAGGCATAGCTGATCTCCTTAATCTCATGGTAAGGATAATTCCTTACCATGTCAAGCGCCAGCCCACTTCAATATGACATGCGTCTGAACGGTGTCTCCCCCTGTCTCGTGTTTCTAACATGAGATGCGTCTGAAACGCTTTGCCGTTTGTCGTCGATCATTACCAAATGGTGATCGACATGAAAGAAGAAAGACTCGGTAGCATCAAGCAATTTGCTCAGTTTCTGGAACTGACAGCGGTGAGCTCCCCGTGTAGATTTATACGGCAATTGTGTATAGCAGTCCAGAACCAGTCATGAAGGCCACAAGCAGAGCCCTAGGTCGGGCTGAAAGCGCCCCCTCCCCCTTTGCCGCATCCTGAATTTGCAGGGTCTCTAGAGCGGCATTTTGTTTGTACGACGACTCGCGACCGTTTACCTTCATGGTGCGACCAGTGGCGCAAGACCGGGTGGACGATGGTGTTCAATCTCATCATTACAAGCCCCTTTGGCATGCGCATGCACCATCGCAACCCTAGAACCCGGCTTCTTTTTGGTGTCGCACAGCGAGGATGATGACGACCTCCTGAACAACGCGGTAGCGGGTCACATAGCCAGTGTCACCGAAGTCGATGATCCAGTCTCAGAACTCATCGTCCATGTCTTGTACCGGGCGGCCCATGCCCGGCTGTTGCTCCAGCACCCTAACCCCAAGACGATTGACCTTTACCGCACGCTTTGCAGCATCAAGGTTTTTAGGCGCCGGAAAGCGAGAGACACGCTGCACATCCCGCAGAGCCTGGGGTGACCAGATCAGCGTGACATTCAGGCGGCTCGATGTCATGGCCTTGTTCGAGCTTAGACAGCCAGGCATCCGCCTCGTCGGCGTTCACATGTTGTCCGGTCGACCGAAAGGCTTCCCAAGCCTTGAGCGTGTCCTGCCGGAACGCCTTTCGCTTTTCTTCGCGCTCAACGTACTGCGTGATGGCTTCGCGCATCAGCCAGTGCGCCGTACGCTGGCGTGCGCCGGCCAAGTGCTTGATACGTTCCTTGATGTCTTCGTCGATCTTGATCGACACCGGGCGAACAACAGCACTTTCAGTCATGGCTATCTCACAAGAGTATTGCAAAGTAATACTTTACCGTACACGGAGGCAAAAGGCGCCCTACCAACAGCCGGTGCAGCAATTCTCACGCAAGATGGGGAGCACGCATAGAGATAATCCGTTTCTTCCTCCTGTTGTTCATGCGGCTCTGCTGCTGACCAAACGAGGGGGTTGGACCAGTTTGCCTTGGACTCGGTGTCCAGTTTGCTCTGGGATACGCAGCCAACGTTACTTCGATATCGCGAAGACTCTCGCGCCACGTCAGCTGTGCAAATGCCATGACGCGTAACTGCTCCGCGCAAGTCATGCGCCGAACGCCAGCGTTGCCGCCATACCGATCGACGATTCGGCCAAAGCTGGTCCATGGCACAAATTCCATGAGCTGTGCAAACACCGTCTTGCCGACATACATGAGAAATCTCCCAGAGGCTTACCCCTAGGAACTTACCCAATAATGAAGAATTTGCATTCAAGTCGGCACCTAATAAAATCGGCCTCTAGGCCACGCCAGTATTAGTTCTTACTGAAAAATAACCCGGTTAGACCGGACAGTTGTGGTTCAATATTTAAATTCTTGGTTTGACATAGAATCACATTGTTGGCCTGCCCGGCATTGGCAGGGCTTACGCACGACCAACCCGATTGAGTCGACGTTTGCCACCATTCGTCACCGTACCAAGCGGGCTAAGGGTTGCCTAACCGACAAGGGGATGCTGCATATGATGTTTCCGCCCGCTGAGTGCGCCCGGAGGAGCTGGCATCGATTGCGAGGATTCGGTTTCCTGGCCAAGGTGATTACCGAGGCCAGATTTGTAGACGGCGTGCAAGTTACTGACGAACCAAAACGGAAAGCCGCTTGATAGCCCTGCCAAACAGTAGATTTGACAATAGCTCTTTCTTACCGTACGGTAATTATTACCTATACTCGACTTAATCGATGGCTTTTTATTACCGTTCGGTAATTTTTAATTGCATTATTAAGTGAATAGGCGTATTGTTACCGTACGGTAACAATACGGAGTTCAATCATGATCGATAACCTCAATGACCTGAATCAACCCGTCAAAATAAAAACAACAAAAGATTTGGGCGTTCTAGTGCGCGAATATCGTGACTTTCAAAAAATGACACAGGCTGATATTTTAGGTCTAGCAAATACGGGGAATCGCTTTATTGTTGATTTGGAAAATGGCAAGCCTACAGTGCAACTCCAAAAAGTACTTGATGTTTTAGATACACTTGGTTTGGAAGTGCTCATTCAGAAAAAAGGTAGCCTTTAATGAGCGTCCCCAAAAGGCTGGATGTATACAAAGGTGCTGACTTAGTTGGCTTTTTGTATAACGATCATCCCATTAGATTTGTATATGACGAAACTTGGCGTACTCAGCATACAGAGTCTGTATCACCTCATATCGACATATCTCATCCAGAACATTCAGGACAAAAAGTAGAAGCGTATTTTGAAAATCTGTTGCCAGAGGCTGGCATTCGTGATCTATTAAAAATGAAACATCAGGTCACTACAACGTTTGGTCTACTAGGTGCCATAGGGGGAGATACCGCGAGCGATTTAACGATATTGCCAGAAGGAGCTCAACCAAAACCAGCAGAATATCAGTCAATTACTTGGCAAGATGTAGCAGACGAGTTTCAACAACAGCAAGGCGTCATTCAAACAGCCCATGCAAAAGATGGAATGAGAATATCGCTTGCTGGGGCGCAAAGAAAACTCAGTATATGTATAGACTTGTATGGCAACCCCACATTACCTCTAGGTCATTCGCCTTCTACTCATATTGTAAAGCCTGACATTAAAGGGTTGGAGGGTGTATGGGCTTCTGCAATCAATGAAACGTTTGTGATGGTGCTGGGTAGTAAGCTCGGCATGGGTGTAGCAGAAGCTTTTTATCAGCCTATTGCTAAAGCATGCGTCATCAAACGCTACGATAGGGTATTAGATAAAAGCGGACAAATAACAAGATTGCATCAATTAGACGTATGCCAAATTGATGGGAAAGCATCTACGATTAAGTATGAGGCTGATGGTGGCCCCACTTTACTTAGATGCAAAGAAATTTTAAATGAAATGGGTGTGGTTGCAGCAGATAAAAAACGATTTATTCAATGGATATTTTTCAACTTATTTGTGGGCAATAACGATAGTCACGCAAAAAACTTATCTATTTATTTCCCGCCTAAGCAAGGCGTAAAACTTACCCCATTTTACGACTTACTTTCAACATCTCTGTATCCTGGCTTATCAAGAAAATTTGCCCTCACCATTGGCGACGAAAATATAGCCTCAAAAATAACAAAGTTAGAAATAGTCAATATGTCAGAGATGTTAGGTTTCAAACCAAAGTATGTTTTAAAGGTTGCTGAGAAAGTAGCAAACAATTTGCTATTCATGATCGATGACGTTGCAAATGAGATCAATCAGGTCGCAGCAGTGGGTACTGAAAAGACAATGGTTGAAAGGCTACACCAACACATTTCTAGTCAGACCAAAAGTTTCCAAAAGCGTCTCTTTGTTGATTAGTGGTCTTGGCTTGATTCAGATAAGCGATTTGCTTAGATTCACCCAAGCAGGTTGGTAGTGTTAACTCACTCATCACCTGCCCCACCGGGGCTACCCCTGCTTTACGATCGCATCAACACGTTAGACATTGATTCTGCTCATAGCGATGATGAGCGTTTCTTACACAACCCGGCTGAAATAGAAATTTGATCTAAAGACTATTTTAGACGTACGCATCCGACCCGTACCACCGTGAAGTAAATGATTTTTCAGCGTAATGTGCGTAATGTGCGTAATGAGCCGCCTGATGCCGTTCGAGCGTTTAAAGCTTAACGTTCCAGGGTAGCAGGCGGCTGAATACTCTAAACGACTCAGCGGCCCGATTCTATTATGGCTGCGTAGAGGGCGCTTTCCATCAACAAAAAACGACACAAAAAAACGACTACAAAAAAGCAACGACGTACAGGCGCTGGGTTGGGCCACTGTTTTTGGTCACGCTGCCAGACTTGCTAGCCATGGTGCTGCCTCGACAATATCGATGCCCTCTCTTGTCTGGGGCTGACGCAGGTCGCCGACGATTTGAACCGCTTTGGCGTGTGGCCACTGCCGAGCAAACCGTCTTAAGGCCGAATGCAAGTTGCCATCAGCCGCCTTGCATTCAATCAAACCCGTGAGCTCCCTGCCATCGCTCACCGCAAAATCCACTTCAGCACCATCTTTGGTTCTGACGTAGTGCAACTCGGTCTCGCGACCCCGGCTGTCTTTCAGAAAATGCACATGCTTGAGCAACATCGTGGCAGTGGCATTTTCTAGTTTCAGGCCATGGTCGCCACGAACCAAACCGGTGTCATAAAAATACACCTTCGGCATCTGTGTCAGCCCGCGAGCCACGTTGTCATGCCAAGGGCGGACCGTAAACACTATAAAAAGCGCCTGCAAAATATCAAGGTAATTGGAGACGGTTTTAGGCGCCACGCTCAAATCTCGGGCAAGCGCGGCTATCGAGAGCGGAGAACCAACTCGATCACGCAACAGTTCAATCAAGACCCGCATACTGCTGACTTCACGTATGCGCGAGAAATCCAAGATGTCATCGCGCACCATCCGGTCTAAATACAGGCCACGCCAACGCTGCGCATCAACCTCATCGTCAGCCAGGCAGGCTTCAGGGAAACCACCGCGTTCAATCAAGTGAGCAAGCGCTGCCTTGGGTTCAGCACCCGTGGTGTCGCACCATTCTTTGACTGAGAATGGATGCAACCGATAAGCAAAAAATCGGCCTGCCATGGAGTCTCCCGAGTATCGGAATGTATCTATGCTGGCGCTGCCTGTCACGAGAATGGCCTGATCCTCGCGGCGACCATCAAACACGCCTTTCAGCCAGTTTTTCCAGAGCGGCATCTTGTGAATCTCATCAAAGACCAATAACCCTGCATCCGATCGCCACGATTGGCGCGAAAGCACAACACGATCCTCGGCCACATCCCAGTTCAGGTACTGAGCGCCCTTGAAATGAGGCAACAATTGCTTGGAGAGCGTGGTTTTACCGACCTGGCGCGGGCCAGTGACGATCACCATCTTGCGACGCAAGTCTTTGAGAATAAGTTCATCCAGATATCGTTTCATTCGACTATTTTAACCCACAATACGATAAAGTCGCGACTTTATTGCATCAGACATCATAAAAGTCGAAATACGAACCAATTCATTGATTTAAATAGATTTTTAGAGCGACCGCGTGTTCAATAGAGGAGGTGCACCGGATCGTTTGAGTCGCAGACGTTTGGGCAATGCACTTGAAGACTTTCATCAAACCGCTTTGTAAACCTCAATAAGCGCACTACATCGCTGATATCAAGCTGGTGATGCTCGATCACCTGGCTGACGAACCTGCATGGGTTAGTTTCAGTGCCAGGCTCAAGAGCGTGAGCAAGCACCTGCCAGCTTTCCGGGATGAACTTAACAAAGTAATGCCAGATGCCATTGCAGGGATCGGTCGATACGGCTGCAGGCATGACTGGCAACCTTTGTAGGCTCCAGTCACAGACCATTTTGTCAGCCACAAATGAACTCAATCAAGCATGCGTCAGCGCCTACTCCTTGGCCGTCGGCAGAGCACGCGGTAGCGTTTTTGACCCAGGCAAAGTTGCTTCCCAGCCTAGACAGGCAAGCCAGATCGCGCGCGGAATGGACTTATGTGCGGTACGGTAGTAACTGACCATGCGACGACTGATCCCTAGGGCATCAGCAGCGGTGGTAAGCGACAGACCGTTGCGATGCATCCAGGTGCCAAACATTTGGTGACTGACCTCTCCAGCCTGTTCCTTGGCCCAGGCATAGACGTTGTCTGCTCCTAGCTCAGAATCCAGCCACTCGATACCATGACCCCATTGGTCAAGGTGTGCCTTCCTAAAGATCTTCGGACTAAGCAGATTGGCCAACGCGGGGATACTGAGCAACACCGGCTCAAGATCGATCACCAGCTCTTCACCGGTGCTCCAGACCGTATGCAATTCGTACGGCTCCAGAGCCTGAACGGCTTGCAACTTGGGGTAGAAAAAATCACTCATGGGTTTAACCTCCGCCATTGTTCGTGCAGCCAAACACGGTTGGATTCAATCCTCGATAGCTCTTCGCGAATGTCGCGAAGAGCTATCCGTCCCACCATGGCTAAGCTTTCAAGCTCAACCGTGCACTCCCGTCCGTCACCTCACTGAACGTGCACGTGGGCAAGTAAATGCTCACCGGCGTACATCACAACGCGCGATGCTGAAAATCTTTTCATAACCGGCATTAACAAAGAATAGAGCAACCATTGCACTATTTTAATACGTTCTTACTTTTACTTTCTTAATCTGAAGACCCCAGAGTACTGGGAATGCGCAAAACAGAGATTGAGGAAGTGATGCGGAATCAACCAGCAGTCATGCCTGACCTCTGCCCCGGTTGGCCACCCAAATTCCCCCACCCTTGGCCACTTCAAAATCCCCCACCTGAGTAGCGCGCTAGCTGTCAGTTACCGGCAGGACGTTACTGTTATCCCCTCGAAGAGAGGAAACTGGAGTGAACGTCTTGAAACCGCACTTACAAACGACTTTGTTAACACTACTGGCAAGCAACACCAGTCAGCATGAGATTGCGCGCGTCACCAAGATAGATCGTAAGACAATCCGAGCGTATGCCAAGCGCTGGCGCGAGCAACAGGCAAATTCCCCCGGGGTGGCCACCGGGTCTGCTGATCAAATTGCCCCACCCCGGCCACCCGCAGCGATTCACCCAACACGAAAATGTCTCTCACCACAGCAAACTCAAATTACCCGATCAAACTGGACACCGGCTCCAAATGCAAAACGCGTCACGCGCCTGACCATAACGTTAGTCATCATCCTCAATTGATATCGCATCTTTGGCTCCACCCTGTTCAAGGCGCTTGCGGGCCTTTACGAATTGCCTAGCTATCACCTTGGCTGTTCATCAGCAATACCCTGAGCTAACAGTTGGCGGATTCGCGAGGCCATTTCCTAGACATCGCCGTATTGCTAAACATCCTTTGGATCTACGTGCCCAAAAACGTTTGCACCTAAATCCGAGCTTGCTTGGCTTCCTGTCTGAAACCAATAGCTCGAGCGCGGTCGAGTAGACATGACGACAAACTGCTTCATGAGTTTTGTTGCACCAATGTGGCTTTCTTGCGTATGAGGGGCGAGCTCGCCACCAAGTGGTGTGATGGTTAAAGAGGGCTTCGCGGACATGGGGAAATAGGGAGAATAGCGATCACGTCCCTCCCCGACCGGTGTCGACGTGCCGTCGGCACCGGAACCCAGCAGTAGTGCGGCTTATGCCTTGCGCTTCATCAGTGCAATCACTTGGCAAAGTGCTTTCGCCACTGATGCTGTCAATGATGTTGCGGCGTTGGCGAAACCTTAACGACCCTAAGGACCATAAGGACCCTAGCAACCCTAACGACCCTTGGACACTGGGCCAGCGATAAGTACGGCGCAGCCTATAGACCCATCACCCCAGCAAGTTACGGAACCACCTAACCGTGCGCAACGACTTATCAGGCTTAGACAATGCACGACGATGATTGCCTTTTACGGGGCCAAATAAGCGCCAGGGCGGTGGCTTGCATTGAACCCGAATGAGCCAAAGTTAGCGTGCTGGTTCATCAAAGCGCGTATTTGTCTTGCAGTTGGTATCCCCGGCGACGTTCGAATGCCTGATACTCCTTTGCAATCTCAGGATCGCTATACCCTGCGCAGACATCTGATTGCATGTCGATGCCGTCAAGACCAGGTAAGTGTGAAACGCACTGCATCCAGGTCTCGCGAGGGATCTTAGGCTCAATAAAAGGTTTCAGATATGCGTCCAAATAACCATCGTTTGGGGCTTGCATCTCGTTGGTGAGTGCCTCCAGATAGGACTTCTTGGTCGTGCGCATCCAATTCACTGAGAGGTTGGCGCGAAAACAAAACTCGGCATGGACGAGTAACATTGTTCGACCATTGCCATCAAGGAATGGATGACCGTATGCAAACATGCCCATGACGAATCCTGGGCGTTTGCTCATCTGCTTTTTGTCTTGGGCCAGAGACAATCCCTCTAAGACCGCTCGCCGACAGTCGCGCGGGTGACAAAAATAAATATCCCCCTTTTTGATGGCGCTATCCGGCAATATTTCAGCGCGGTCCTTCCCAGCCCAAGGGTAAAGCCCCTCGAACAAGATACGATGCACCTCAAGGAAGTCGGCGTACCCAATCCTCTTTTTGGTGGCAAGAAACGTTAATGCAGCTGGTAGCTGTGCGCGAAACAATTCGTGTTCAGCGATCTTGACGATCTCCAGATCTTTCTCTTTGTCGAAGTTGCGCAAGTACCCTTCGGTCGCAAAATCACCAAATGGATCAAACACGGGCCAGATTCCGATGATGTGCGATGACAAGCCGGGTCATGTCGCGGGCAGAAAGTTTGCCTGCACGCGTCAATGCAACCAATAAGTCATCTATTTTGTCACTCTTGACATCATCGCCCGCTAAGTTTGTGACAGCTTTGGCCCATAGGTCCGCATAAGTTGGGATAAACGTAATACCCTCGCGCTTCGCCAGCTGACGCACATATGTGGCAGTGGGGTCGCTGGGCAATCGCAGGGCTCGCTTGTGGTCGCGCCAGCGGTTTTGAGTTCGCAGGTTTTCCATTTTGAGCATTGCCTGTTCAAGCAAGGCCTCTTTACCAACCTGATCTACCCTACCGGGCTTGGCATAGACACCGCGATCTAGTCGGACAATGAGACCCTCTTCGACCAAAGTTTTTATCGCTGCAGAAACCTGACTTGGGCCTCCAAAGCCTTGAACGTCCGAGCGCAACAGCAGACCATCTCGTCGAGGGCGAAGGGATTGCATAATGCGTCGTTTGATATCCATGTGGTTCATTGTAATCCGAACAGAATTTTTAATCAATTCATATGGTTACATAAAATCTCATGCCGACATAGCCAAGCATCAGTTTCTGGCATCTGTTACTTTGAACGGCAGAGCTCGCTACCTCTTGATGCCTCACGACACCTAGCCTCAAGATTCATCCGGTACTGCGCAGGCATGTCCACAGCACGCTCTAGCTTTATTGCTGTCTCCGGAGTAATGACCGGCTTCACATTCAAAATGGCGCCGATGTGCGTGGGGTCAGTCCAGTACTCTTTGCCAAATCGTGTTGCGTCATGTCAAGCATGACCAGCTCACACTCTAGGGCGTCGCCGGGTGAAACCACGCCATTGTCTCAACCGGCTAGTACCGGTTAGCCAGTTGGCACTCGCTAACCAGTTGATCATCCAGGGGTGTCCTGAACGTTTAAGATTTTTTATGAAAGCGACCAAATTCCAGTCTACGCAAGCCCTTTATTCCTGATAGAAAGCGGGCCATATTTGCACCCATCTGCAGTGCCCAACGCGTCGTAGAAGGAGTGAATTACCGGGAAAACATAGGGCTCAAACTGCCATTTTGGCATCTTGAACCACTCCTGGCTATGACGCCACCGCAACCACCGCAACGACCGCAACGACCGCAACGACAACCCTTGTGATGCCACAAGCGGCTGGGCACCCCGTTGCGCCATTGACCGCTTAGTGCCGGAACCAATTGCTCGTGTAATTAAGATGTGGAATTAAGACTGAGCAAGCGTAGTTTATAGACTACATTTCTAAAATGACGGTTCTTCTTAAGTAAACAGAAACTTATCAGAAGTGGAAAACTCGGTTACGGGATAAGAGAGCAAGAACCATCATCGCATAGCGCTTGGTGCGTCTAGCGGAGGGATTGCCGGGCGATGTTGAGCCAGTGGGTGAAGGCGTAAGTGAATTAAGAATTCATTACGGGCCGGGCTATCGCGTCTACTGCCAGCGTCGCGGCAATCTCCTGGTTGTATTGCTTTGCGGCGGCGATAAACGCACCCAAGCCCGCGATATTACCGCTGCGAAGAAACTAGCCAAAGAATGGAGTGAAGAAAATGACTGAGAAACTGACAACCTACGATCCAGCCGCAGCATTGGCGGACGATGAAGAGATCGCGTTTTTTATGGCTGAGGCCTTTGAAACCGGTGATTCAGCCTACATTGCCAAGGCGCTTGGTGTGGTTGCGCGTGCAAAGGGGATGACAGAGATCGCTGACAAAACCGGGCTTTCCCGTGAACAGCTTTATCGGTCATTTAGCGAACGCGGCAATCCAACTTTGAAGACCACGCTGGCAGTTATGCGAGCTCTTGGTATCGACATGACGGCCAAGCCGCATGTCGCGAGTTGATTGCAAGCTGATGGTTTGGTTCCAGTACAGTGCATCGATTTGCCCGCTCGCCCTATCCAACACAGCTTTGGGGAAATGGCGATCATACAAGCCTTGATCATGGGGCTCTCGCGGATCAACTTTACGCAATGCACTCTTGCAGTCACCAATCGGAAACGTCGTACTGATTCAAAGAACGCATACCCAAAGGCGAATCAAGCGAGTATGTGGCAGTTATTCTCAACTGCTTTAGTCTTGTGGTGTCACGAACTAAAGGGTGCCAATGGGTTGGGTTGCCTCTCTCTCTTATCTTTTGCCCAAACCACTTTGATGCACGTAAAGAAACTTAAGTACAAAAAAACAATAAAACATTAACAATAAGCCTGCCCAAAGTCTATCTAGACCCACCACAACTAGGTGGGTATTGTGGCTCACGGGAAATCAGGCATTAGTGTCATAGTGCCCAAGTGCCCTAGCGCCCTAGCGCCCTCGTGTGATCATACGATGAACTCACACGGCAACACCACAAAGTCGCCCCTCCCGATCCTGCGCGAATTGAGCCGAAATCAGGATAACGGTTTTTGAGCTGGTCGAGCGCTTTTTAGTACCTTGCTTTCTAGTACGTTTTTAGTATGCTTTTAGACTGTTATCAGCTCACTGATTTCAATCAAGTTTTGATCAGGATCGCGTACATATACGGATCTGATTTTTGAGGTGGCGCCGGTCCGGTTAATGGGGCCTTCCTCGATTGGCCATTGGCAAGTGTTCAAGTGCTCAATGACTTGATCCAGAGGGCGGTCTGCGATGAAGCAAAGGTCTAAGGATCCTGGGGTGGGTCGCTGGGCTTTGGGTTCAAACTCTTGCCCAAAAATATGCAAATTGATTTTCTGCTGGCCAA
>Ga0222651_1001485_pt1 | contig 11439 bp, 12 predicted proteins | sample AntAcemetagen369_FD_179855 | JGI IMG/M metagenome (GOLD analysis project Ga0222651, IMG submission 179855) | Saline water microbial communities from Ace Lake, Antarctica - #369 | ecosystem: Environmental > Aquatic > Non-marine Saline and Alkaline > Saline | place: Antarctica: Ace Lake...
CGGTCATTTTAACAAACCGCCAAGATATTGGCCAAATCAAATCAAAAAATCAAAGAACGCTTTTAATTCCCCGTGCATAAAGGGATTGAACAAAATTTTAAAAAGTTAACGCATCACTAGTAATTCTAGATTTAAAAATCCCAAAGGGTAAATTTTTACTTTTTTCCATTTTAAAAATCAGAGATAAAAATATTCCTAGGTTTTGCCCTTGAGGCTCGACTCGCTTTATGCACGGGTTTTCTTCCAAATGGTCTAAAACTCCGATTTTGACGTACTTATTGGTAACAAAAACTATTTAACTCTAAAACTAAAAACATGAAAAAAGTAATTTTAAGTTCAATTTTGATGGTTGCCTTGAGTATTTCATTCACTTCCTGCAGGGAAGCCAAGGATAAAGCCAAAGATGCTGTGGAAGAAACAAACGATGCACTAAAAGAAGTCGGGGAGGATATGAAAAAAGTTGGTGAAGATGCTAAGGATGCCGCTAAAGAAATGGGCGATGATATGAAAGAAGCTGGTTCCGAAGCCTTGGAAAAGGCAGGTGACGCCGCCAAGAAAGTCGGTGAAGATGTAAAAGATGCCGCTAATAAGGTAGCTGACAAAACTAAGGCAGTCGCCAAGGAAGTAAAAGAAGAAATCGAGGAATAAATATTCCCATTTTCCATAATAGCAAACGCCCGGTATTAAAATACCGGGCGTTTATTTGTTTAAAAGGTATATACAGCCCCCAAAACCAAATTAATTCCTGGGGCAACGATACCCGAAGAATAGGAACGATACCTCTGGTCCGTAATATTCTCAAGATTTACGCTAACCTTTAATGCGTGCGAAAATTGATATTGGGAACGAAGGTTTAAAGTGTACCAAGAAGGCGAATAGGGATTGCCATCCGCGTCAACGGCATATATATAGTCTTTGGTCTTTTCAGACATGGCCAAATCATCATAGCTAATTTCCCCATTAAAGTTAACAAAAAGATCCGTTTTCAATTTCTGCTTCATCCATATCAAATGAAAATCCCCAAAAGTGGGTGCCACATGCCTTCCAGGAGTATCCGTACCATCATTTTCTTCCTCTATGCCATTGGTTAAGGTGAAATTGGAATTTACTGAAAGGTTTTCGGTTAAAAAGGCATCCAATCCAAACTCAAAACCGTAAACATAGGCTTTAGCCGCGTTCTGAATCGCCTGTACATTATTTAACTCCCCATTATAAACTATTTCATTACTCCCATTAAATTGAAAGTCCCGTCGTACCAAGGCATCTACCAAATAAGTATAAAACGTGGCTCCCTTTAGCATTAGTTTATCATTAAAATTTTTCTGGATCCCTACTTCCAAATTGTAGGCATACTCTGGTTCCAAATTTGGATTTGGAACTACCACAGAGCCTGGTTCGGAATCAAAAATCTTACCAACATCATCTATGTTAGGCGCCCTAAATCCAGTTGATCCGTTGAAAGTTAACTGTAAGTCCGCTTTAGGAAACCAACTAAAGCCCAAACTTCCAGTTAAGGCCCCTGTACTAAGATCTGCGTCATTAAAAGGAAATGAATAAAAAGTTTGATCAAAAATGGCATCTATCCAAACATGACTGTAGCGCAATCCGGATGAGAAAGTAAAGTTTGGCCTGGCCCTTAACTCACCGCTTACATATCCTGCCAGAGTCTGCCAAGTAGAGTTGTCCGGATACCTTGATGCCGAAGGTGACAAGGCAAGGTTTTCTAAATTGAACTCATTTCCACTGGAGCCAATTTTATTAAATACGTATTCCCCTCCGTAATAAAGTCTGAGATTTCCAATTCGTTTGTTCTCAAAATCGACGTTGGTGGAAATAGCATCTACATGCTCCTTGGTATTATACCTTATGGGATCTTGAAAACCCCTATCGGTTCTAGTTTCCTCAAAATTTTGATAAGCGGTAGATATTTTTAACCCATCATAAAATTTCCCCTTACCATTTTTATAAAATTGAAGGTTCCCCATAAACCATTTCTGAGGACCGTAGGACCATTCCGCAGAACGCAGTCCAAGTCCGTCCTTGGATGGTCTAATAAGTCTGTCATATCTAGAGTAATCTGAGGTTTCGGAATAATAGGTGCTTAAATTAACATTCCAATTATTGTTGGGTTTAAAGACCACTTTTTGCATTAAATTAATCTGATCATAACCTGTGGGCACCTGCTTGCGGGGATTTTGATTTTTCTGGAACCCATCCTGCCCATTTTCCGTAACCACATAACTATTTCTTAAGTAGGATGCTGGACCATGGGACCCCATTTTAAGGTCGCCAAAATCGTTATATGTTACACTGCTCAAAAAAGCCCATTCCTTTTTGCCCAAATTGAAGTCCACATGAAAAGTATTCTCGTTATTGGCAGAAGAATACCTATAATTTCCTTTTCCAAAAAAACTTACACTATCCGTCTTGGAAAATTGTGGATTATTGGTATAAAAATTCATAACGCCACCTATGGCATCGGAACCATAGATTACAGAACCAGGTCCAAAAATAACTTCTGTGCTTTTAATTGAAAATGGATCAATGGAAATTATATTTTGTATGTTACCCCCCCTAAATATAGCGTTGTTCATACGAACCCCGTCAACAGAAAGCAATAATCTGTTTGTAGCAAAACCCCGTATCATTGGACTTCCTCCTCCAAGTTGACTTTTCTGAACAAATACTTTTCCACTGTTTTCAAGTAAATCCGCCGAGGTTTGGGGGGCAGTAAAATCAATTGTTTTGGCGTTTATTAGGGCTATTTTCTGAGGAATATCCTTCTTCTGTTGTTCCCATTTCGAAATGGACATCACTACCTCATCCAATTGCTCGGCATTCATAACCAAATAGAGCTTTCCTTTTCTTAGTGCATGGGCCTTTGTACTCCTAAAATTTTGGTAACCCATATGAGAAAAAGTTATTCGTTCTCCCTGATCAAATTTAGACAGGTCACATTTGCCGTCGAAGTCGGAAAGGGTTGTTTTGGATTTATCCCAATTATATACAATTACATTGGAAATTGGCTGATAATCCCCCTCGTCCAAAATAACAATTTCCTGACCCCTGACCCCCTGATATAAAAAGAGAATTATTATGAAAACTATTTTATCCATATTAGCTAAAAACTTCATTTAATACGGCCAATGACTTAGGTTTTCTAAATCCCTGCAAATGTAATTCAAAATACAGCACAAGGGTTTTTAGAAGCTCCTGACGGTTCTTTTTGTTAAGTTTAATAGTATGTATTGTATCAAAATTTATGCCCAAAAGCTCCTTAAAGTATTTTAAATTCTCACCACTAAGGATTGGGTTTAAGGATGGTGATTTTATAAACTCCCCCTCCAAAAGGTCAAAGTATAAAAAATCCTTATTATTGGTATCTGGATAAAAACCAAAATATTTGGTCAAGGACAGTAAAAAGTAAAGGTGAAAATTGGCAAATTCATCATGGGAATCCAACCACTGCAAGGAAGCTTCAATGAAGTTGAACAGCCCTTCATTGCGCTCTTCCTCATGTATACTATTACCCAATATTTCTGCCAAAAAAAACGTTATGGCATTTTTGGAAATATCCGTGTGGAGCGTCTGGTAGTGATAACTTACCCTAGCTTCAATAATGCTTTCCAAGGTTCCCTTGTTCTTATGGGAGGCCACTAGATCCAATTGTATTAAAGGCTGAAAATAGGCCGTTTTTAGCTTTCCCTTTTTGGATGCAAGAATACCCCTCAATAGATAAGATTTTATTCCGTCCGATAGGGTAAATATCCTAACTATTAAACTGGTATCCCCATATTTAATTGACGTTAAAACAATGGCTTTAGTGGTAACCTGCATTATACTCTTAATCTTTAAACAAAGATAGTACAAAGAGACCCGTAAGGTTTTATAAAACCTTACGGGTCTCAGAAATTACTTAATATCTGTTATTTATCCTAATATGAAGCCAGGACATTATATCTAATTATAAACTGCTAAATAACCCCCTGTGCCAACATAGCGTCGGCAACTTTTACGAAACCGGCAATATTTGCTCCTTTTACATAGTTGCAATAACCATCTTCGTCCATGCCATATTCTATACAGGAATCATGAATGTCCTTCATTATTTTTTGCAATCGCTCATCTACCTCTTCCCTGGTCCAACTAATACGCAAAGAATTTTGGGACATTTCCAAACCGGAAGTGGCCACCCCACCTGCATTGGAAGCCTTTCCTGGGGCAAATAGTATTTTTGCTTCGTGAAAAGCATGTATTGCTTCAGGCGTAGAAGGCATATTGGCTCCTTCCGCAACACAGATACATCCATTTTTCAGCAACATCTTGGCATCCTTACCGTCCAACTCATTTTGCGTGGCACATGGCAAGGCCATTTCACATGGTACCCCCCAAGGTGTCTTACCTTCGTGGAATTCTGCGGATTTATACTTTTTAATATAATCGGATATTCTTCCCCGTTTATTGTTTTTAATGTCCATTACGTAGGCCAGTCTTTCCTCGTCAATACCTTCCTTATCGTAAATATAGCCACTGGAATCAGAAAGCGTAACTACTTTTCCTCCCAATTGGATTACTTTTTCAGCAGCATATTGCGCCACGTTACCAGATCCTGAAATTACCACGTTTTTACCTTTAACATCCTTCTTTTTGGATTGCAACATGCTTTGGGCAAAATATACGGTGCCATAGCCGGTAGCTTCCGGACGTATTTTAGACCCGCCCCATGAAAGCCCTTTTCCGGTTAACACCCCGGTAAACTCATTTCTGATTTTTTTATACATCCCGAATAGGAACCCTATTTCCCTAGCGCCAACACCTATATCCCCGGCAGGAACGTCCGTATTGGGTCCAATATGCCTACAAAGTTCGGTCATAAAGGCATGGCAAAATCGCATTACCTCATCATTCGACTTTCCTTTTGGGTCAAAATCCGACCCTCCTTTTCCACCTCCCATTGGCAGAGTGGTTAAGCTATTCTTAAAAACCTGCTCAAAAGCCAGGAATTTTAAAACACTTGCGTTAACGGTAGGATGAAACCTAAGGCCTCCCTTATATGGGCCAATCGCCGAATTCATCTGAATTCTATAACCCCTATTTACATGTATTTCACCATCATCATCCACCCAAGAAACCCGGAAGGAAATTAACCTTTCCGGTTCCACCATCCTTAACAGAATATTCTTTCCGTTGTAAATCTCATTATTACTGATGTAGGGTATAACTGTTTCTGCTACTTCTTGTACAGCTTGAATAAATTCGGGCTCGTGACCATTACGACCCTTTACCTCGTCCATAAAGGCATTTATCTTGTCTTCCATAAAATCTGATTAATTCCTAATTGTTGATAAATATTGAGTTTGAGGGCAAAATTATAGTATTTATATAATTTATACCCTATTTTTTTAAAAATTTGACAAAATACTTATTCTATTGCCTGTAGCAAATCGTCTATTAAATCATCCTTATCCTCAATACCTACACTTAGCCTTATTAAAGCATCTACTACACCGCTTTTTTCCCTTTCTTCCTTTGGAATACTGGCATGGGTCATACTGGCCGGATGGCCCGCCAAACTCTCGACCCCTCCTAAGGATTCCGCAAGGGTAAAAATTTGTAGTTTTTCAACAATTTTTATGGCATCCTGGTAATTGCCACCTTTTGGAACAAAGGAAATCATTCCCCCAAAATCTTTCATTTGGCTTTTTGCCACTTCATGATTTGGGTGACCAGGAAATCCAGGCCAGTAAACTTTTTCAATTTTGGGATGATCTGCCAAGAATTCGGCTACTGCTTTACCATTTTCGCAGTGTCGCTGCATCCTTACATGTAAGGTTTTTATCCCTCTTAGTACCAAAAAGCTATCCATAGGTCCACAAATGGCTCCGCTGGCATTTTGAATAAAATAAAGTTCGTCCGCAAGTGCCTTGTCTTTTACCACCAAGGCCCCTAAGACTACATCGCTATGGCCGCCGAGGTATTTAGTGGCGGAATGCATTACAATGTCGGCTCCCAAATCCAAAGGAAGCTGTAAGTATGGAGTTGCAAAGGTATTATCTACCGCAAGAAGTATTTTGTGTTTTTTTGCCAGTTGGGAAACACTTCTAATATCAATAATATTCATCATTGGGTTAGTAGGGGTCTCTACCCAAATTAGTCTGGTCTTTCGATTAATGAGTCTGCTTATTTCATCAGTATCCTGCATTCCTACAAAATGGAAAACGATACCGTATTTTTCAAAGATATTTTTAAATATACGGTAACTGCCTCCATAAAGATCACTAGTTGAAATAAGCTCATCCCCAGGATTCAATAGTTTAATTACGGCATCAATCGCCGCCAATCCGCTGCCAAAGGCCAAACCATATTTTCCGTTTTCAATACTGGCCAAGGAATTCTCCAATGCCGTCCTTGTTGGATTGGCACTTCTGGAATACTCATATCCCTTATGACCTCCCGGTGTGCTTTGTGCATACGTGGAAGTTTGATAGATAGGAGGCATTACCGCCCCATATGCCTTGTCCGGAAACTGCCCTCCATGAATGGTTTTGCTATTGAACTTTAATTCTTTTTTACCCATAATCAAAATATCGCTACACAAATGTACCTTTATCTTTCTGAGATTACAATGATCTTGTAGCTTTACACCTATCTAACACCAATGCTTATATGAAGATTAAATTGGCCCTTATGATTATCGTTTTATTCTTGTGGAATTGTAAAAAAGACGAACGGATCACCTTTGAACCCATCAAATTTACTTCAGAGAATTGCAACAATTGTCCCAAGGTAACTATCAATATTCCTAATGCCTTGGAAGAGAGTGCCATAAGCACCACCATAAACAACGCATTAAAAGAAGAGGTAATATCCATGCTAATTTATGATGATGAAATTGATGCTTCCAATATTGCAGAGGCAATCCAATCTTTTAAGAACGGATATTTGGAATTAAAAAAGATATATCCCGATGAACCGGTGGGTTGGGAAGCGGATATTGATGGAAAAGTGACCTATGAAGATAAAAATATATTGACGATTAAAGTCAATTCCTACGCCTTCACAGGTGGGGCACACGGCTTTTCCTCGACCCGATTCTTAAATTTTGACAAAGCAAAGGCGTTGGAATTGGAAACTATGGAAATGTTTAAGGATTCCTTGGAATTTCAAAATTTTGTCGAGGCTAAATTTAGGGCACAAGAAAACATTCCTGCAACAGGATCGATCAATGCTACTGGGTTTATGTTTGAGAACGATGAATTTTATCTTCCCCAAAATATTGGTTTTACCCTGGAAGGCGTACAATTGCTCTACGAGCAATATGAAGTGGCCTCTTATGCGAACGGCCCAATAATCTTGACCATACCCTACAAGGAAATAGAGCCTTATCTAAAACTAAAGATGGGATTTTAGAAACTACTCCTAGGCTACAGCTTTCAGTAAGGATAAAATAGCACCAAGATGAAGTCCTTCATGATAAACATTGAATATAATGGCATCTTCCACTGTTTTTAATGAAACATTGGCACTGGTAGTATATTCATTGTAGCCGTTAAATATTCCATTCCCATAGTCTTCCTGCATCCATGCAACGGTAGGCAATAATAATTCTTCCACTAGTTGTAATTCTTTATCCGTTGCGGTACCATCCGGAACTGTGCCTTTTTTAAACTTCTCTACTAGGGCATCTTCCATGCGCATGGCTTGTCCGCTTAGCTTGTATACCAAAAGCTGTTGTGTAACCACCACATGTGCAATGTTCCACCAAATGTTGTTACGGTGTCCATCCGGTATTTGTAGAAGTAGCTCCTGTGGTGTCTCCTTTAAAAATCTGTAAAGTCTTTTTCTGTTCTGAAGTGTAATATCGAATGCGTTTTGCAAAGCTGAAAGGTTTTCTGTTATTATTTTTTTTACAATTGCCGCTAAAAATAGTACAATTCATTGTAATTGGGTTTCTTTGCAGGCTAAATTATATCTGGAGGAACAGATTTACATAAATGAAACCGCCATGATTAAATGAATCTTTTCCCAATGCGTTTAAGACTAATCTTAATCATCAAAGCTTATATGTGAACTCCAAGAGCAATAAAAAATACACATGAAAAAGATATTTTACCTAAGCACTTGTGATACCTGCCAAAGAATATTGAAAGAATTAAAACCGCCAAGCGATTTTATACTTCAAGACATAAAGACCGAAGCCATTACGCCGGAACAACTGGTAAATATGGCTAATTTGTCCGGGAACTATGAGAGTTTATTTAGTAAGCGGGCTCGACTCTATAAAGAGCGAAATCTGAAGGAACAAAATCTTACGGAAGCCGATTATAAATCCCTAATTCTTGAGCACTATACCTTTTTGAAACGACCGGTTATTGTAATTGAAAACGATATTTTTATAGGAAATAATAAAGCTGTTGTGGCCGCAGCCCAAGCAAAAATAAATTTGTGAGTAGACGAACCCTTGCCATCTTGGCCGCCTTGGGGGCAACCGCCATTTATGGCATAAACCATACCATTGCCAAGGGAGTGATGCCTACCTATGTTAAACCTTTTGGATTTATCTTCCTTAGGCTTTTTGGGGCAACCTTGTTGTTTTGGTTAATTTCCTTTTTTGGCCCTAAAGAAAAATTGGAGCGTCGGGATTGGGGCAGATTATTTGTGTGTGCCTTCTTCGGGATGGGCATAAATATGTTATCGTTCTTTAAAGGTTTGGACCTTTCCACCCCCATCAATAGTGCAGTACTAATCACTATTACTCCCATTCTTGTGGTCATCCTATCAGCACTCTTTATCAAGGAAAAAATTACCATTCGGAGGGGCATTGGTGTTTTCTTCGGCCTAATAGGGGCATTGGCTTTAATTTTATTCGGGGCTGAAATAAGACAGGATGCCACCAATATACCTTTGGGAAACATGTTATTTATTGTTAATGCCACTTCCTACGGCTTGTACCTTATTCTAGTAAAGAAATTATTGGAAAAATACCATCCCTTTACCCTTATGAAGTGGATGTTCGGAATTGGGCTCATCATTACACTGCCAATAACATATTCCGAATTTACTGAAATACAGTGGGTCCAGCTCCCAATGGAAGCCATTGGTGCCATCGCATTTGTAATTATTGGGACAACCTTTTTAACCTATTTGTTCAATGTCTTTGCCTTAACCCAATTAAAGGCTTCAACAGTAGGTGTTTTTATGTACCTACAACCATTGATAGGTATCCTATTTGCCATTGCTGTTGGAAAAGACAACCTTACTTTAATTAAGCTTCTTGCAATAGTTTTGGTGTTGATGGGGGTGTACTTGGTAAGTAAACAAGTTAGGCCAAGTCCTTAGGGCGCACTGAAAACTTTCGGGTATCCTCTTTGGTAAGTACTATAAATACGTCACCCTTCGGAACTTTGTTAAAAGCTTCTAGCAATTCTGTTTCCAACCCGGTCAATTTTCTTGTCCTAAGATTTATCCATGCTCCCATAATCTGACAATGGGCAAAATTCATTGCATTTCCGTCGTAAAAATTATGATGGAACTCAAAGAACATTCCATCAGCACTTAAACCCACCAACTCCAAGGAAACCTTTACAGGCTTCCCTAAAATAATAGACATGTTCATGGAAAACCACTGGGCCAATATTATTTTGTGACATCGTCTTTTGGTTAAATCCCAGTTGCAACAAGAAGGACATCCTAGTATGTCCCATAAAATTTAAATAGGCCGAATTGGCCATATGGCGATTGGCATCCACGTCGCTCCAACGAATTTCGAATTCTTTTATATACATAATTAAATTTTTGTACTTTTGAAATTATTATGCATGCATAATAATTTCAAAAGTACTATTTTTTGTAAAAAATAGAAGTCTTTATTTACATATTAAGAATATTGAATCATTTTTAATTCTTTAAATCCCTCACCAAAATGAGCAACAAAGCAGCCTTTATAAAAGAACTTTCACTGCCTGCAGTAGCGGCGCCCATGTTTCTGATTTCTGGTCCGAAATTGGTAATCGAATGTTGTAAGAACGGGATAGTTGGTACTTTCCCCGCACTAAATAAACGTACTACGGAAGGTTTTGAGGAATGGTTGGTAGAGATCAAAACCGAATTAAAAAATTATGAAGAGGCAACTGGAAAAAAGGCAGCACCTTATGGTGTAAACCTTATAGTACATCCTACCAATCCACGATTGGAGGCCGATTTAAAAATTTGTATAAAACATAAAGTCCCTTTAATAATTACTTCTTTGGGTGCTGTGGCCCAAGTCGTAAATGCTATTCATGGTTATGGCGGCCTGGTCTTTCATGATATCATTAAAAAAAGGCATGCGGAAAAAGCGGCCGAGGCCGAAGTGGACGGATTAATTCTGGTTGCCGCTGGCGCTGGCGGACACGCCGGTACTATTAACCCCATGTCCCTAATTGCGGAGGTAAAGAAATTCTATGACAAAACAATATTACTTTCTGGCTGCATCAGTACCGGAAGGGATATAGCCTCAGCATTGCAAATGGGTGCGGATTTGGCCTATATGGGTACGCGCTTTATAAACACCACAGAAAGTCAGGCAACAGCGGAATATCGCAAAATGATCATCGAATCCGGAGCAAGCGATGTTGTATATACTGCGTCGATATCTGGAGTGCACGCCAACTTTTTGGGCGCCAGTTTAAAGGCTGCGGGTATTACGGAAGAGGATTTAAAAAAAGACCGCAAAATCGATTTTGGAAAGGAGTTGAACACGGAGGCCAAAGCTTGGAAAACAATTTGGTCTGCGGGTCAGGGCGTTACCACCATAGATAACGTTGAATCGGTTTCAGAGTTGGTTGCGAATCTAAAGTCCGAATTTAAATCGGCCATTGAAGAGCAGATCAAGGTCTTGGACACCTACCCTAAATAGGAATTACCCAACTATTGTTTTTTATATTTCATAGGACTAAACCTATGGTCATTCGCTTGGATAATATAAAAAGTAGAAGATATAGACTACAGCTAATTACAATTTTCCTGCACAATAATTTCTACAGGAACATCCATATTTAATTCCGAAGAATCCTGTTCCGTAAGGAATTTAAACAATCCCTTAATCGCGGTATATCCCTGGAATTCTGGTTTTTGATTTATCAAAAAATTAATTTCCTTGTTCTTAAGGCATTTAATGTTGTCTTCGTGTAAATCGAAACCAACTACCGATACATTGGAAACATTATGGGACTTCAGAATATCAGGAATTAGGTAAGATCTTGCATTTGTTACAAAAATACCCTTTTGCCTTTGATCTTTAAACCAACTTTCAATTTCGGCATTAATTTCAAAGGGTCTATCTACTGGATGGTTAATAGTCAATATGGAAATTTGACTATCCTTGAAATTTGTTCTAAAAAATTCCCTGAAACCATTTTCCCTTTGTTGATTATTGGCATGTAAGCCCCTTTCGGTCAC
>Ga0222651_1001491_pt1 | contig 11421 bp, 14 predicted proteins | sample AntAcemetagen369_FD_179855 | JGI IMG/M metagenome (GOLD analysis project Ga0222651, IMG submission 179855) | Saline water microbial communities from Ace Lake, Antarctica - #369 | ecosystem: Environmental > Aquatic > Non-marine Saline and Alkaline > Saline | place: Antarctica: Ace Lake...
GACGGCTTTATTTCGACATTCGCGCCCATCAGGAGCGATGCCAACAGGCGTATTGTCTCGCTGAGTGTTGGAATGGTTTCGCCGACATAGGTCTCGGAAAACCATTGTCCGGCGTCGTATCCTTGCAATGTGCCAAGAGAATAATTGCTGACGCCGCCCTTGCCGTCGGTGGTTCGGTCCAGCGAATCGTCATGCAGCAGGACGGGCACGCCGTCCAGCGACAGATGAACATCGAATTCGACCCATTTAACGCCCAGACTGGCGGCGGTGCGGAACCCTGCAAGCGTATTTTCTGGTGCATGCCCGGCGGCGCCGCGATGCCCGATAACGCGCGGCAATGAGGACGGAGCTTTCATTCGATAGGTCCTGTGGTGCAATGCTTTGCGCGGCCCCGATGAAGGGTTCTGGCAAGCATCATTTTCATCGTCATACGCGCATTATCACGCTGCTGATATAACCAATATAAAGCAGCAGCAACACGACGCCTTCCATTCGGTTTATCCGCCATCCCGTGATCAGGATCGGGACCAGGATTATTGCCGATGCCAGTACAATCCATTGGTCGATCCCAGAAATTTCCGGCGCGATTTCCAGCGGGTGAAATATGGCGCCGACCCCGAGGACGCCAAGGATATTGAAAATATTGCTGCCGACCACATTTGCGACGGCAACATCGGTGTGTCGCCGCCAGGCCGCGATAGCGGTTGCACCGAGTTCCGGCAACGATGTGCCGAATGCAACCAGGGTCAGGCCGATAATGGATTGTGGAACACCAGCGGCCTCTGCCAGGGTGACTGCGGAATCGACCAGCAGGGATGCGCCATATACCAGTCCGCAAATTCCCGCGAATAGATGGATGGCGATGCTGAGCGGTTTTGTCGGGGAGTCCTGTTTTTCATCGGCCATATCCGTATGGAGGTCCGCCGCCGCGTCATGGGTGCGAATGTCGTGGAAATAGCTCCAGCAGATGAAAATGAATAGCGCCATGACCATCGCAACGCCTTCCCAGCGTTCGATGACGCCGAAATACCCCAGCACGCATAACAGGACCGATGCAGCGACCATAAAACCGGTATCGCGATATACCGCCTTGGGGTCACAGACCAGCGGACATATCAGCGCCCCGATCCCGAGGATGAGGAAGGTATTGGCAATATTGCTGCCGACAGCATTGCCGACGGCGATATCGACGCTTCCCGTCAGCGCGGCGCGAACCGTGACAACCAGTTCCGGCGCGGATGTGCCAAAGCCCAGGACGGTGAGACCGATAATCGCTGGCGATACGCCGAGATTGCGCGCAAGCCCCAGCGCTCCCCGTAACGCGAATTCGCCGCCAAGAATTAACAGGACGAGGCCAATACAAAGAAAAAGCAGTTCCATGGTCCTTGACCAACTCCGTTTACGCGCCGACCTGTCTCAAATGGACAGGTTGGTGGGGCAGTTCAAGGAATGTATCGGGCCTATCGTTCGTTTGTGTTGCACTGGAAAAGCGATAGCGCCGCTTCGTGGTAAACTGATGGTTGATTTTGACGTTGCCGACTGGGCAATGTTATAGAGAATATTGAATATATATTCTGTAATTCGAATTTGATTGGAAGGAGTTGCACGGGATGGGGTACAGCATTAAGCAGTTTGCCGCTGATTGTCACGATATCCTGGTTAAGGAACCTGGTTCCGAAGGGCGTGAAAAGGTCCGTCAGGCGCTTGAAAAAGCGCTGGTTGACCCTGAATTCATTGCTGAAAACATCGGGCCGGATGAAACCGCCGCACGCAAGCTTCTGTATCAGGATCCGGAGCTTGAATTCTGCATATTTGCGCATGTTCGGGGGAACAAGGCCGTCAGCCCACCGCACGATCATGGCCGGAACTGGGCGATTTATGGTCAGGTTTCCGGTGTCACGGAAATGACCCTTTGGCGCAAGCTTACCGAAGCCGAAGGCGATAAGCCCGGTACCGTCGAGGCGGTTGAAGTCTACGACCTGAAGCCGGGCATGGCCCGCCTTTACGATATCGGCGACCTTCATTCGCCGAGCCGGGAGTTGCCGACGCGGCTGATCCGCATCGAAGGCCGGAACATGGACAACGAGCCGAAGCGCAATCGTTATGTCGAGGTCGAGACTGCGGCCTGATCTGCTTTAAAGTGGGAGGAACGTGAATTGGCGCATACGCTGGAGTCATTCGCTGCGAAATGTCATGAGTTGTTGTCGGCTGACCCGGGACCGGCTGGCCGCGACAAGGTCGTTGAAGCGCTGGAGGAAGCGCTAAAAGACGAAACCTTTGTTGCGGCAACAGTGGGTCCGGATTTTAGTGCCGGTCGGGAAGTTCTCTACAAAGACGAGGTACTTGGTTTCTGTATTCTGGCGCATGTGCGCAAGGCAAGTAACGCCAGTCCGCCGCACGACCATGGCCCGACCTGGGCGATCTATGGCCAGGCTTCCGGTTCGACGGAAATGACCGACTGGCGGATGACCAAGGCTCCCGAAGACGGGAAACCCGGGGAAGTAGAGTTTGCCGGCAATTACAGCGTAAAGCCGGGCATGGCAAAGCTCTACAATGAAGGCATGCTGCATTCTCCCTCATGGGCCAGCGAGGCTCGGCTGATCCGTCTTGAAGGTCAGAATGTCGAAAACATAAAGCGGGATCGCTACGTTGTAGCGGAACCGGCGGCGTAATATTTTATCCGGTCGCCGCAGGTGCGGCGACCGCGAGCGCCCGGTCCAGAAAATCCAGCCGGTCCTGACCCCAGAACAGGGTGCCGTTGAACCGGTATGTCGGGGCGCCAAAGATTCCGTGCGTCACAGCTTCGTCTGTATATGTTTTGTATGCGCTGGTGACGGCATCGGTTGTTTCTGCATTGATTAGTCGATCACCATTCAGGCCACATTCGTTGCAAATGGCGCGGCGGATGTCGGGGTCGGAAATGTCCCTTTCTTCCGACCACAGGGCCCGCAATATCGCGTGTGACAGCAACATTGCGTCCTCTCCAGCCTGCTCTGCCGCGATAACGGTATGGCCTGGCGCTATGTTGTCTGTCGGGGGATAGAAACGTGGTTTCAAATTCAGGGGCATGCCCAGATACTGGCGCCAGCGGTCAAGCTCAACCGCATGGTAATCATGCCGTGGCTGCGGGCGCGTCCGCAAGGGAACGCCGCCTGTCACGGGTACGACTTTTTGAAAGTCATAGGGTTTGAGAGTCACCGTTGCATGATGCCGTCGCGCGATATCCTGCAGCCGGGGACCGGCGAAATAGGCCCATGGCGATGACAGGGAATAATAACAGTCAAATCTGAGTGGCATTTCGGTTCCTTCATACGCACATGATTGCGACAAGAGTACCGCGGCTGGCCGGTTGCCGGAATGCCGGTTGCGACATACCGATTGGATAAGGAGAAAAATATTGAACGACGCGACCATTGGCCTCGAAGGTTCCGAAGACGTCATTATTCGCGGTGCCGAACATGCGGATATTTCCGGCATCGTTCGTATGCTCGCGGATGATCCTCTTGGCGCCGGCCGTGAACAGTATTCGGACCCTCTGCCGGATGCCTATCTGGACGCATTCGATAAGATACAGGGGCAGGGCGGGAACGACATTCTTGTGGCGCAGGTTGATGGCGCCGTGGCCGGTTGTCTTCAACTGACCTTGATCCCCGGGCTCAGTCGCCTTGGAATGACGCGCGCCCTGATCGAAGGCGTTCGCGTCGACAGCAAATACCGTGGCCGGAAAATTGGTGAATTGCTGATGCGGGATGCAATTGCACGGTCTCGCGCCGCCGGTGCCGGGCTGGTTCAGTTGACCACGGATTTATCGCGCCCCGATGCACACCGGTTCTATGAAGGTCTTGGTTTTATGCATACGCACGCCGGTATGAAGCTATCGCTCGATTAATCGGGATTGCTTGCTTCCCTGGATGCCTGCAGCATCCGGATAACCATATAGGTCGCCATGGCTGCGGCCAGGTGTTTGAGCGCATGTCCCGTCAGTAATCCCGCGGTGATGTCCGAAACGGCTTTGTCGAAATGCTCCAGAATTTTCGAGAGCCCGTACCACACAACGACCCAGCCAAGATATCGCCCGTCGGTATACCGGTGGCCCTGAAACAGCCAGCAGATCAGCGGCAGGGCGATGATGGGGAAGAGCTGCACAAAGCCGTAGAAGCGCAAGTCCCCACGACCCTGGGCTTCGGTCCAGTCCCAGTACAGGACACTCGCGACACCAAGGGTGACGAGTAGCGGTAGCATCCAGGCAGCGGCACTGTGCCGGGTAACCCGGTCGGTGACGAAAGCGGCAAACAGGGACATGAAGGCGATGGTCATCGGCAACCGGTCCCACATCAGTCGATCATTGTCCGGCGCGAGGTGATAATAGGTCGACCCTAGGCTGGTCAGGGCCACGCCGATGAAGAAGGCCAGATACGGCCAGTGGTCTCCGGCATGACCGAAAATTTTTTGCCCGCGCGCACCGACTGTCATGAATATTCCGATGATACCAACCAGCGCAAAGCCGGCATTGGATGCCGAATTGCCAAAATGGCGTATCCCAAGGAAGGGACCGGTTTCAGCAAATTGATGGTAGGCCGGATCCTGAGGGATCGGGGCCGCAAACAGAAGCCCCCCCAGGGAAATGACGAACAGGCCAAATACGATTCCGATTCGGGACGTTCGGGAAAGCTGTTTCAAAATACACTCCGTGATGTGCAATTGCCGCGATGTTGGATGGCGCTGGGCATAAGAATATCAGATAGTGATACAGCGATAAATTCAGGCGCGGGAGGAAACGGCTATGGGCGACAGTTACGATGCAATCGTTATCGGTGCGGGCATTGTTGGAAGCTGTGTCGGCCTGGAGCTATCGAAGCGTGGTTTGCGGGTACTGAATATCGATCGGCTGCCAGCCGCAGGATATGGGTCTACAAGCGGCTCCGCAGCTATTATCCGGTTTCACTATTCGACGATTGACGGCTGTGCGCTTGCCTATGAAGGCGTCTTTGTCTGGCGCAACTGGGCTGAACATCTGGGGGCAGCGGATGAGCGGGGCCTTGCTGAATTTCGCAATGCGGGGTGCATGGTGCTGCGGACCGAGGCGAATGAATTTCTGCGTCCGATGTGCGAACGGCTGAATACGGTTGGCATTCCCTGGGAGGACTGGGACCGGGCGAAAATTCTTGAACGGTTGCCGTTTTTTGACCTGCGCCGCTTCGGTCCCGCGAAGCTGCTTGCCGACGAAGGGTTTGGCGAACCAACCGGGCCGGAACATGACGGCGCCGTTTATTTCCCCGATGCAGGCTATGTGAACGACCCGCAACTGGCGGCCCATAATGTACAGCGCGCCGCGGAGGCTGTTGGCGGGACATTTCGTTTTAACGCGGAAATCGTCGAGATCCGGCAGAAGGGCGGGCGCGTCGCCGGTGTCACGCTGGCCGATGGCAGCCGGATCGATGCACCGGTTGTCGTCAATGTCGGCGGGCCGCATTCCAGCAAACTGAATGCGATGGCCGGCGTACAGGACGGCATGAACATCACGACGCGGGCGTTGCGGCAGGAAGTGGCACATGTGCCGGCGCCGCCCGGGTTTGATTTCGAACATGACGGTTGCGTGCTGACGGACAGTGACATCGGCATGTTTGCCCGGCCTGATTCCGGTAACAACATGCTGGTTGGTGGCGAGAACCCTGCCTGTGATCCAATGGACTGGGCCGATCCAGATAATTTCGACCGCAATTTCAGCGACCAATACACCGTTCAGCTTTATCGCGCGGCGCAACGCATGCCGACGCTCCCCGTTACCAGCCCGACCCGGGGTGTTGTCGAACTCTATGATGTTTCGGATGACTGGATTCCGATCTATGACCGAACCGACCTTGATGGTTTCTATGTTGCGATCGGCACCAGCGGCAATCAGTTCAAGAATGCGCCGACGGCAGGACGGTTGATGGCGCATCTGATCACCAAATGCGAGAACGGGCATGACCACGACAGCAATCCGATACAGTTTCGCCTGCCGAATATCGGCCGGGATATAAATCTTGGCCATTATTCGCGCCGACGGGAAATCAACCGGGACAGCAGCTTTTCGGTCCTGGGATAGCGCAGGATAATGCGCGACATTCATATGCCTGTCTGGCTGGGCGCTTCCAGCGTGTCCCGCGCCGTGGTGTTTTCCACGCTTTTCTTCATGGAGGCGTTCGCGCGGACGGTTCTGCTGGCGGTAATTCCCCTGCAGGCGCTGCGCCTGATGGGGGATGCCCAGCAGGTCAGTACGGTCTATTTCGTTGCCGGTCTGATCGGTGTTCTGGCGAGCCTCACCATTCCCTGGCTGGTGCGGCGTATCCGTCGTCGCACGGTGCTGTCCTTCGGTATCCTGTCGATGATCTTTTCGGCGGTAATGTTCGGAATGCAGGAACCGGCGGCGCTGGTGGTTGGCCTGGCGTTTCAGGCCTTCGCCACGACCAGTATCGCGATCACGCTGAACCTGTATGTCATGGATCATATCGCGCGGCGTGAAATGAACCGCTTCGAACCGTTTCGTATGTTCCTGTCCGCCAGTGCCTGGGCAATCGGCCCCTGGCTGGGTGTTTGGCTTGCCGTCAATGCCAGCCAATACGCGGCATTTGGCGTGTCCGCCGGGGCATCGCTGGTGATGCTGGCATTCTTCTGGTTCCTGCGGATCACCGACAACCCGGCGGTTGCATCGGCACCGCTTCGGTCCCCGAACCCGCTGCGCTATCTGCCGCGATTCTTTGCCCAGCCACGGCTGCGCCTGTCCTGGTTTCTGGCCTTTGGCCGGTCCGCCTGGTGGCAGCTGTTTTTCGTGTATGCACCGATCTACGCCGTCTCCAACGGGTTTGATGAAGTCGCCGGCGGCGCCATTGTATCGATTGGCAGCCTGTCGCTGTATCTGGTGCCGCTTTGGGGTTGGGTCGGCCGGCGGTTCGGGTTGCGCATGCTGCTGATCATAGGATTTGCAAGCGCCGGTATCCTGACGATGGCGATCGCGCTGACGTCCGGATTACCATGGGTGGGCGCGGCCCTGATCGTCGGCGCCGCGCTTGGCGCCAGCCTCGTCGATGGTGGTGGCAATGTGCCGTTCCTGCGGGCGGTGCGGCCGTTTGAGCGGGCGGAAATGACCACCGTCTTCATGACCTACCGGAACGCATCTCAGTTTGGTCCGCCGGGGGTATATGCCTTCCTGCTGCGGAGCTACGAATTGCCCGCGGTTTTCCTGGCAGGGGGCATCATGACCCTGTCGATGGCGGCCCTTTCCGGCTTCATCCATCGCCGCATGTAGGGCGAGGACGGGGCCATCCGGGGCTTACCGGATGGCGTTCAGGACCACGCCAGGTTCGGCGCGGCTTCTGTAGTCGGCACTCGAAAACCGGTGCGTGATTTTCCCTGCGGTATCCACGACATAGATGATTGGCCGGGCGAGCCCATACCATGCGGCGGTTTCCGGTACGCTCTGATCCAGTACGTCGAACGCCTTGATCAGGGTTGAACCCTTGTCGGCCAGCAGGGTGAAGCCGATGTTGCGGCTGCCCGCGAACCGGGTCAGCACGCCCGTATCGTCATAGCTGACCATCGCGATGGTGAAGCCGATATCCGCGAATTTCTTAACTTCTGCATTCCAGACGACCGCCTGGCTTTTGCAGTATGGTCACCAGTCCAGCGAGCGGGTGAACAGCAGGATCGACCCGCGCTTGCCGCCGAGCGATGGAAAATCACGCGTGGCGCCATTCTGGTCTGTCGCCATGAACGATTGCGGGATACTGTCCCCGACCTTGAGGCCCTGCGGCAGGGTGTCGGTTGCCGCCGCCGGCGCGGCGATTGCCATGATGGCCATGAACACGAACAGGTTCCAGGCGCGACTCAGCTTCATCATTCTGCAGTTTCCCTAACGGTTTCGCACGATAATATCAGGCCATCGGAAAGGCGCTACAAGAGCCTGCGGGCGGAACGGTCACAAGTTTGTTATTGCTTGCCTGCCGGAATTCGCAAGGTTTCCCCGCGATGCCATCAATGGCACAATACAGGCGTCTTCCGCGCAGAATGACCACAGCCGGGCGTTCGTATCATGAAATACCGCGTATCGTTGGTTCTCTATGCCGGCATCTGGATGATGATTATCCTGATGGCTTTTGTCATGCAGGTGATCCCGTTGCTGTTGATTATCACCATGATCAATATGTCGCTTGGGGTCACCTCGCCCGTGGCGCTGATCGCATTGCCGGCCGCCCTGTTCGGCGCGATTGTGCTGGTCTGCATGAAGGCCGAGCGCCGGCGCAAGGCCTGGCGACCCGTACCGGTTCAGGCCGCCGCGCAACGCCTGCAGGTCACGCCGATGGAAAACGACAACGGCATGCGGCTCACCGAAATGCGCCGCCGCTGGCTGTACTGACCAACCCCCAGGCGCTATTCCGCGAGGAATTCCTTGACCGTCGACAGGAAAAGATCGAGCTGGTCATGATGCACCCAGTGCCCGGCATCGTCGAAATTCACGCAGCGGGCATTCTGGAAATGCTGGAAACGGCCGTCTTCTTCCGGGTCGCTGGCCCAACTGTCCTGTCCGCGGACCAGCATGGTCGGGCAGGTGATATTGCGCCATAGCGCTTCGCCGTCTTCCTTGCCGATCCCGAAGGGCTGGTTGGCGCGCACGTAATTGTCGAACTTCCAGCTATAGGTGCCGTCCTCGTTCTGATTGACGCCATGCACGGTCAGGTGCCGGGCCTGTTCCGGTGACAGGTGCGGGTTTTCGTCCTGCATGCGGCGAAAGGCGTCCTCGATGCTGTCATATTTGCGCGGGCTTCGCGCCGAGAGCTTGCGCAGCGTATCGACCCATTCGCCAATACGGGTCTGCGGCGTCTTCGTGGCGCGTTCGGCCATCACCTTGGGCGGCCAGCCCAGCCCCTCGATGGCGACCAGCTTGACCACGTTTTCAGGATACACCCCGGCATAGCGCAGGCTGATCATCCCGCCCAGCGAATGCGCGACAATCGTCACCGGTGTCAGGCGGGTCTGATGCAGCAACTGGGCGATGTCGTAGACGTAATCCGAAATCATGTAGCTGCCGCCCAGCATCCACTGCGAGTCGCCGTGCCCGCGCAGGTCGGGGGCGATGATGTGGTAATCCTTGCACAGGTCTTCCGCGACCCAGTCCCAGTTGCGGCAGTGATCCCGCCCGCCATGCACCAGCAGCAGCGGCGGCGCATCCGGATTGCCCCAATCGACGTAATGCAGCCGCAGGCGTTGGGAGAAATAGGTATGGGACGCGGGTCCGGGCATGATTTTCATCCGATGATAATAGGGGCCTGTCGCGGCGGCGCAGCGTTATACGAAAACATTAGCATCACTGTACATTCCTATACATTGGTTAACATCGACCGCGTATCGCACCGCGGCAACGCCTGTTTCCGCAATGCTGACCTGCGGGGCGCGCAGTGTTCGACGCATGCCGGAACGGGGCAGAAACATGAACATTCATTGGCATCCATTGGCATTCATACGCATCGGCGGCCTGTTCCGGGCGCTGCAAGGCCTCTGGCCGCCCCGAAGGCCGGCAGATGGTGGTGTGTTCGACGATCTGCCGGGATTGAATCAAAACATTATCAATCATTGGCTTTTATCGGCATCGGATGCCTGTTGTGACGCTATCGCGCGGTTTTGGCGGCAGAGAAAGCGGTTGATTTCTGAGGCTATTCAGACGTGAACAAAAAAGGAATTAAAGCATAATTCGATGGAAAGGTCAAGATTTCGAAGGTGCACCATTTTGCCTTCACACCCCTCCAACCAATGCAAAATCCTGAAGGGCAGCGCGATTGCGGCGGTTCTAGCCCCTTAACTTCGGATAGAATGCAAACGGTCGGCAAAAGCCATTCTCAGGACCAGCCTGCGCTTGCACCAATTGGTGCAATTAACAAACCGCCTTCAAATCAACCAATGCAATGGATAATCGAGAACACCTAGCCTGAATAGCAGGGCTCCCGGATGGCGATCCTTGACAAGCCGGGAGCCTGTTAGTTCGTGCCTGGTGCATGGAGGTGCACCGGCGAAAGTGGCGTAAGGTTCAAAAATCGACGGCAAGTTTCAGCGTGGCGGTATGACCGCTATTGCCGGTACCGCCATTACTGACCTCATAGTCTTCGTCATGCAGGTATTCGGCGGTAACGGCGACATGGTCGATCACGCCGACAGTAACGGCTCCGCCATACCGATATTCTGGCAGGCCAAGTGCCAACGCTTCTTCTGTGCCCTGCACCGTGACGGCGAAGACCGTCTCCTTGCCCATCAGGTCAACCGCATAGGCGCCTTCAAGATGCCAAGCCGCCGGCTGAGCACCGTCTGCTCCGAACGGCAGTTCAGCATTCGTAAATTTATCCAGCGCCGTGACGTATTCGCCGCGCAACGTCACCGGGCCAAAACCAAATATGCCATGCACCGCAGCGCCATAGATATACTCGTCAAGCGCCGTGGCCGCCGCGCCTGCGCCGCTGGTTACCCCGTCGGAATCCGCGATATTGGAAATTAAACCGCCGCCGATATTGTAGCTGACGTTTTCGCTTTCGCCGCTGAACCCGGCAAACAGGCCCCCTTGATCAATATGGTTGCCGTTGCCGGAGCGCTGGCTGTCGCCGTTATAAATATAGCCGCCGGCAGAGAAACCACCCCATTCCGCGCCGACCAGAGCAACCGCTTCCTTGGTTTCCGCAACGCTCTGCGTCAGCGGATCGGCGCTCATGTCGGTTTCGAAATTGCCGAACGGCACAGCAAAGAATCCCGCTTGCAGATAAGCCGGGAACTCTTCGGTATCCCCTAATGTCACCCAGGCTTCATCGAGGGTAATGTTGTTGTTGCCGTCCTCAAACAGCAGCTGAACATGCGTCTCGACATATTTCGCCGGGTTCGCATCAAAGAACAGTTCGACTTTGGCCAGCGCCAGATCGCTGGCATCAGTGTTGGCAAAGTTGCTTGTACTGGTCGCCTCGACTTCGATTGCGCCGCCAATATTGACGCGCTTCCACCAAACCTCTTCGCTTTCGCCTTTCTGGACCAAGGCTGCCTCTGCCTTCATCGCAGTCTGTTCCGACGTCTTCTGCGCATTGGACAGAGCCGCTTTCAGGCCCTCGATCGCTTTTTGCTGCTGTTGTATGAGTTGCAGCAATTGCGCATTGCTGGGCGATCCATTTTCTGCCATCGCTGGCTGTACTGACGCGGCCACCAGACCCAGGGCAGCAGCCGTGCCGAACCTCATCATCGAATTTCTCATTCTTATCTCTCCGCTTTTTGGATTTTTGGCGTATCGGCTACGGAATAGTCGGCCACGGCCTTTGGTTGACAACTGCCTCTGCTCCTAATTTCTTCTTCGTCATAAACGTTATGTTACAACGTTGCAATATTAAAATATTTTCCTGTCACCCCCCCCCCTTT